>JABEBX010022510.1_pt1 | contig 18663 bp, 16 predicted proteins | sample 7245971 | NCBI WGS metagenome assembly JABEBX01 (sample SAMN14506365, study PRJNA622280) | hot springs metagenome | biome: hot spring [ENVO:00000051]|acidic hot spring [ENVO:00002120]; feature: spring [ENVO:00000027]|sediment [ENVO:00002007]; material: sediment environment [ENVO:01001048]... | reverse complement strand
TGTTGGCTATGAGATGGCTAAGGCAGAAGAGTTAGAAAAAGTTGATTCTCAGGCTGAAAAGATAGCTTTATCTAGAATATTAGATATACTTGTGCCTCCAGTTAAGAAAAAAATCTCTATTTATGAAGAAAATAAAGATGAAGAAGAAGGGATTAAAAAAACACGCGAAAAATTTCGTGAAAAATTAGAAAAAGGTGAATTTGACGACAAAATTATTGAAATCACCGTTGAAGAAAAAGATTTAGGTATGCAAATACCATTTATTGAAATTTCTCAGCCGATGATGGAAGATTTTGATTCAAACCTAAAGAATCTACTTTCTAATATGTTACCATCAAAAAAGAAAGTAAAAAAAGTTACAATTAAAGAAGCAAAAAAAATATTTAAAGAAGAGGAAGCACAAAATCTTATAGACAAAGAAAAAGTAAAAGAAATAGCAAGAGAACTTGTGGCTAATATGGGTATAGTATTTATTGATGAAATAGACAAAATTGCTGGAAAAACTGCTGGTGGTGGGCCAGATATTTCACGAGAGGGGGTTCAAAGAGACTTGCTCCCAATTATTGAAGGCAGTGCAGTAAATACAAAAATTGGTATTATTAGAACAGACCATATCTTGTTTATATCTGCTGGAGCTTTTCACCAAACAAAACCGAGTGATTTAATACCAGAATTACAAGGAAGGTTTCCCATACGCGTTGAGTTACAAGCATTAACCAAAGATGATTTTTACAAAATTCTTACTCAACCTAAAAATGCTCTTATTAAACAATATATTGAACTACTAAAGACAGAAGGTATTAATCTCGTTTTGACAGATCAGGCTATAGAAAAGATTGCAGAGTTAGCTGAGTATTTTAACGAAAAGAATGAGAATATTGGCGCTAGGAGGTTACACACACTTATTGAAAAAGTTTTGGAAGATATATTATTTGAAGCTCCAGATGTTCAATCTACTGATATAAGTATAGATGATAAATATGTTTTGCAAAAGGTCGCTAACATTGTTGAGAATTTAGACTTAAGCAGGTATATTTTGTAATTTTTTTATAAGAATAATTAATTAATCGTTTGTTTGGAGGCAAAACCCTATGTCTAACTCTAAAAAAAAGTTTATCCTTATTGCTAGTGTAGTTGTTATTACAATTGCTTGCATAGTATATTGGATCTATACAAGAAACTTGGTGACTACAGACGATGCGCATGTAGATTCTCATATCTACTATGTATCACCAAAGGTTGGTGGTCTAATAAAGGCTGTTTATGTTGAAGCATCTGCGCAGCTTGAATCATACTCAGTAAATCTAAAAAAAGCTCAACTGGATTTAAAACGCTACCAAGACCTATACAACCAAAAGGTAGTATCTGCTAATGAGTTTGAGATAGAAAACCAAAAGTACCATGCAGCTAAAGCGGTTTATGAAGCTCAACAAAAATCAATCCAGTCTTTAGAGTCTCAGATAGCTTCTGTATCAAGCTACACATACCAAGTGTCAAAAATAAATGAACAAATAAAATCATATGAAAACCAGCTAAAAAGCTTAAAAAACCAGATTAACATAGCTCAAAACAACCTAAAACACACAAATATAATAGCCCCAACAGATGGTATCGTAACACAAAAAAGCATTGAAAAAGGCCAATATGTACAACCAGGCCAAACTTTGCTTATGGTAGTGCCATTAAAGGTTGCATGGGTTAATGCAAACTTCAAAGAAACTCAGATGCATAGAATAAAGATAGGCGATAAAGCCACAGTTACCATAGATGCATACCCTGGTGTAAAATTTGAAGGCTATGTCAAAGATATAGATGCAGGCACAGGTGATAGATTTTCTCTTTTGCCTCCACAAAATGCTTCTGGCAATTACATAAAGATAGTGCAAAGGGTTCCAGTAAGAATAGAGCTTTTACCTTATAATTACACAAAATACCCTCTAAGGGTTGGTTTAAACTGTGAAGTAGAAGTGCATGTTAAATAAGAGGTATTAATGCAACAAAAAGTAAACCCTTATGTTATAGCGCTTACTGTGATGCTTGCAACATTTATGGAGGTACTCGATACATCTGTTGCTAATGTTGCACTACCTCATATAGCTGGTTCATTATCTGTTACGGTTACTGATTCTACATGGGTTTTAACGTCTTATTTAGCGGCAAATGCTATAGTTTTGCCTATTACTGGATGGCTTTCACAAAAAATTGGACGCAAGCGCTATTTTATTGGAAGTATAGTATTATTTACACTTTCTTCTGCATTATGCGGTTTATCTTTTGATTTTTATTTTTTACTTATTGCAAGAGCCATTCAAGGCTTTGCAGGCGGTGGACTGCAACCTGTGTCTCAAGCTATATTAATGGAGAGCTTCCCAGAAAAAAAACGCGGAATGGCGATGAGCATTTTCTCGATTGGTGTAATTTTTGCACCTATTCTTGGTCCTGTTATTGGCGGTTGGCTTACAGACCAATATTCTTGGCGATGGGTGTTTTACATCAATGTGCCTGTTGGAATATTGGCTACAATTTTAACAGCTATGCTCGTTGAAGACCCACCATACGCGAAAGCAAATCCAAAACTTAAGATAGACTATTTTGCTTTGAGTTTTATATTTATTGGAATTTCATCACTTCAAATAATGTTAGATCAAGGTCAAAATAAAGATTGGCTAAACTCAAGTTTGATTGTAATTTTGGCATTATCTGCTTTCTTTTTTATCTCGTTATTTATTATAGAAAACGCATTTTCAAAAGAGCCTATAATAAAATTTAGATTATTTAGGGATGTTAATTATTCAATTGGTGTTTTTTTGATGTTTATGACTGGATTTGTATTATATTCTTCTTTAGCACTTTTGCCTATACTTGTACAAACATTGATGGGATACGATGCCCTAAAGGCTGGATTAGTAATAGCACCAGGCGGCATTGCAAGCTTGATTATAGCACCTATAATAGGTAAATTGTCAAATAAGATTAATGTTAAGGTGCTTGTAGGGATTGGTATTTTACTTGTAGTATATTCGCTTCACTTAATGTCTGAGTTTAATTTAACAGCATCATTTGATGTGTTTGCATGGGCGCGTATTGTGATGGGATTCGGTTTACCGATGATGTTTATACCAATAAATTTAATGGCTTATAAATTTTTAAAAAAAGAGGATATGGGAGATGCAAGTGGTGTTATAAATTTTGCTAGAAATATTGGGGGCTCTATTGGTATATCTTTTGCTGCTACAATGCTTCAGCGTAGGGAGGTGTTTAATAGAGATGCTCTAGTCCAAAATTTTGGTGACTCAAGTATTATTTTTCACAATTTTCTAGATAGCACCAGGCAATATTTAGTTGCAAGAGGTTATTCTTTTGCTGATAGTTATCATGCTGCAATTGATGTGATGAATAATATACTTTTAGCTCAAAGCTCAATTATAGGCTATAGGGATGTATTCCATTTGATTATCTATTTTACAATGCCATTATTTATATTAATACTATTTGTAAAAACAAAACAAACTAAAAAAATAAGAGGGTAGTGCTATGAAGATTGTATTAGTTGAAGATGATGAAAAAATTAGTAGCTTTATTGCAAAGGGTTTTAAAGAATTAGGCTATATTATTCAGGTATTTAATAATGGTGAAGATGCTTATTACTTTCTCACAAACGAAAACTATGATATTGCAATTATTGATATTATGCTACCAAAATTGAACGGATTTGAACTTATTCAAAAACTAAGAGAAAAGTCAAACAAAATACCTATTATTGTACTGAGTGCAAAAAACTCCACAGATGATAAAGTAAAAGGCTTAGAGCTTGGAGCTGATGATTATTTAACAAAACCTTTCGCATTTAGCGAGCTTTTATCGCGTATAAATGCCATTTATAGAAGAGTGAATAACATAAAAGAAACAGTTTTGCAATATGCAGATTTGAGTTTAGATATACTAACAAGGGAAGTTACAAAAGCAGATAAAACTATAGAATTACAAAAGAAAGAGTATTCTTTATTAGAATACCTTATGCGCAATGCTGGCCGTATTGTTACAAAAACGATGATTTTAGAAAGCATTTGGGGATATGATTTTGATCCCCAAACGAACGTTGTTGATGTGCTTATACATAGATTGAGGAAAAAAATTGATGACCCTTTTGAAAAGAAGCTTATACATACAGTGCATGGCGTAGGCTATGTTCTTAAAGAAAAATAAATTTTTTTCATTTAACAAGATTTCTATTAAGATTCTTCTGTGGTATAGTGTTATATTTATATCAAATGCTATTTTCTTGTTTTTACTAGCCTATTTTATAATTTCAGCTACACTTAGGGATAAAGAGTCAACATCAGTTAGTCTTGAAATGGAAAAAATTTTGCTTGATATCCAAAAGTATGGTGTATCTAACATTAACAAACATATAAGTCACAAAGAAAAAGAAGCGTTTTTTATAGAAGTAGTACTTAAAGACAAAGTAAAATATATAAATGACAATTTTAAAAATTTCAAACCAAATAGCAATATTATAGAAAAAGCTAAGATGGCTCAAAATTTTTTTACTATTAAAGCAAATGATAGAACATTTAAATTTCAGTCCTTTAAGACGCAAGGCTATATGGTAATTGTTGGAAAGGATGTTGCGGGTACGGAAGAATTATTGGAAAATTTTAGAGAGATTTTCTTTGGCATGATTTTATTTACGATGATTTTAGGTATTATTGGTGGTTTGATTGCGTTGAGGAAAATACTTCTACCTATAAAAAGCATCACTCAAACAGCGCAATATATTATTAATACTGGCAAATTAAATGAACGTATAAAAGTAGGAAACGCTCAAGATGAATTTTACGATTTAAGTGTTATTATAAACAAAATGCTTGATAGGATAGAAGTGCTTATTAATACATTAAAAGAAACAATTGACAATGTAGCGCATGATTTAAGAACACCTTTAACAAGGATTAAAATTACAAGTGAGTTAGCGTTAAGTGATCAACCAAAACTAAATCCCAAAGAAGCGCTTTTGAGTTGCCTTAGCGAATCGGACAAGATTTTAACCTTATTAAACGCTATAAGTGATATTTCTCAGGTAGAAACGGGTTCTTTGAAATTGAACATTAAAAGAATACAACTAAAAAAGCTCATTGATGATGTTATTGATTTGTATGATTATGTAATTGAAGAAAATGTAATAAGCTTGAGTGTCAAGTGTAGGGATAATATTTTTATAAACGGTGACTTTAATCGATTGCGACAAGCTTTGTCGAATTTGATGGATAATGCCATAAAATACAATAAGCCAAATGGTAAAATTTCAATAAAATGCCTTTTAATAAACACTAAAGCATGTCTTTTTATAAGTGATACAGGTATTGGCATTAGCGAAAAGGATTTACCATATATATTTGAAAGGTTATACAGGGCCGATAAAAGCAGATCCAAACAAGGGTTAGGACTTGGCTTATCATTAGTTAAAGCTATACTTAAAGCGCATAATGCAAAAATAAAAGTTAGAAGCAAGTTGAATTGCGGCAGTATTTTCTGTATAATATTCCCAGATTAAAACATTGTAATTTTTGTGAAATATAAAAACAAAGCTGATTTATTATAAGGAAGTTTGTGATGCGAGTAGTTTTAGCGTTTGTTTTGGTATTTTTTATATCAAGTTGTGCTACATATAAACCACTTAATATTAATAATAAACATATTGACGAGAAAACAAACTCTATAGATATAGATGCTATAAAAAACATACCGCAAGGTAGTGCCATTTTATATAAATTGCAGCATAACAAACCATTAACTGAAAATGAGATAGCAAATCTAGCGTTGCATCTAAATCCTCAATTAAAAATTGAAAGGGATAAAATTGAGCTTGCAAAAGCGCATCTTGAGAGTGCTAAGGTTATACCAAACCCCAGTGTATCAACAGATATAGGCTTTCCTATAGCTGGCAATATTGCAAATACATACGATAGTTATTCAATTGGTTTTTCATATCCAATAGAATGGATGTTTTCACATAGCACAAAGGTAAAAAGCGCTATTTTAGATTATGAATCGCAAAAATTAAGTTACAATTTTAACGCTTATCAGGTTATGCAAAACGCTAAGTTAAAAGCTGCCAATGTGTATTATTTAGAAAGAATCCTTAAAGCTACATCAGATAAGCTAAAACTATACGCTCAGATTTACCACACAATCCAATCTGCTTTTAAAAATAATCTAGTTACACTAAGTGATTTGGAGATTGCAAAAAGCGAATATGATGCGGCAAAAACGCAATATTTGAATACAAAAAATTCTTTAGAAAATGAAAAAAATAGTCTAAATAGTATATTGGGTTTGCCATACAATGCTAATATTAACATAGACATAAAACCCGAATGCAACTTTACGTCACCTCCACTAGACAAATTATTGTCTCACATTACAAACCGCTTAGATATAGTAGCCTATAAGTTGGCATATGAGTCTCAGCAAGAAAAGACACGCGCTGCATTTATCAGTCAATTTCCTAAAATATCAATTAGTTTTCCTTTTAGTCGTGACACATCAAATGTTCAAACGCTTGGTTTTGGTATTTCTATAGAATTCCCCATTTTTAATACAAATAAAGCCCAAATAGATATACAAAAAGCTACGCAAAATCAAATGTACGATGAGTATGTCTCGCGAATAATTACAGCAAAGTTTGATATTAAAAAGCTCTTTGAGGATATAAAAAATATGCAGAATCAACTTGAGTATCTAAACTCAGATTACCAACGCTCATCTAATCTTTTAGATTATTACAATAAAGCATATAGAGAAGGTCTTATATCCATCTTAGAGTACTATAAAAATGTCAATACTCAGCTTGATAAGAATATTCGTATATTGAATTTAGAAAAAAACATTTATGCTATGAAAATAGCTTTAGAAATTGCATCAGCTCAAAAAATTGATTAAATTGGGAGAGTTAGAATGAAAAAAGTGGTTTTAATCATATTAATTTTCTGTTTTATTGTCGGTATCTACTTGATTGTTAAAAAAAATAAACATTCAAGTACCGATAAAACACATGAGCTCATTTCATCTGTCAAAGCTGTTCCCATTCAAACTAAAACCCTTTCAAAATATATAATAGCATATGGTAGCGTTGAAGCTGCACCAGATAAAATAAAAACTATTGCGCTGAGCTTTGATGCAGTAATAGATAAAATGCATGTTAGTATTGGGCAAAATGTTAAAAAAGGTCAATTGCTTTTTAGTGTTAAACCCTCATTGTCAGCCAAATCTCAACTTATGCAAGCAAAAAATGCTTTAGAGGTATCCGAAAAAAATTTAAAGCTTGCCGAAGAAAAATTCAACATGCACCTTTTAACGCAGCAAGATATTCTAAATGCTCAAAATACTTACAATCAAGCTAAAATACTTTACGATAATTTAAAAAATTCATACAACGATCAAATTTTATCTCCAATAGACGGTATTATTACAAAAATAAACTATACAGAAGGCTCACATGTGAGTATTGGCAGTCCCATTTTAGATATATCTAGTACTAAAAATACTGTAATAAAATGTGGTGTTGAACCAGAAGATATAGGATATTTAAAAGTAGGTATGCCAGTTTCTGTTTCTCTTATAGATTACAACAAAAATATTTCTGGTAAAATTACTTTTATATCAAATGTTATAGACCCTTCAACGCACCTTATAAACGTTTATGTTAAATGTAGTTCGCATGAACAGTTATTATTGAACAGTTATGCGCAAATTAGCATACCAATTTTTCAACACACTGGGCTAACTGTACCAAAATCCGCACTTTTGTTTGAGAATGGACACTATATTATTTATACAGTTAAAAATAGTTTAGCACATAAACATGTAGTGGATGTTATAGTAAAAAACCAAGAGTATACACAAATAGCACCATGTGATGTATCAGAACATGAGTTGGTTGTAACAAAAGGTGCATATGAACTAAAAGATGGTATGAAAGTAAAGGTAGAAAAATGAAATTTCAGGAACTTTTATGGCGAAAGAGAAAAGCAATAATATTTTTAATCATTGTAATTGTTTTTGGCGGTATTTTTGCAATATTTAAGACGCCTATTGCTTTGTTTCCAAATGTGGAGTTTCCGCGTGTTAGGGTCACAGTAGATTGCGGTGATATACCAGTAAATACGATGGTTGTAGAGGTTACAAAAAAAGTAGAACAAGCTCTAAGGGCTGTCCCAAATGTATCTCATATACGTTCCACTACAAGTAGAGGTTCTGCAGAATTTATACTTGATTTTGGTTGGGGACAAAATATGAATATAAACTTGTTAAATACTGAATCTGCATTAAATGGTATACTACCAAGTCTGCCAAAAGGCACAACATTTCACGCTATAAGAATGTACCCAACTGTTTATCCTGCCATAGCTTATAGCATTACATCAAAGGATCACTCTTTAGTAGAATTAAGAAATATAGCTTTATATGAAATAAAGCCGTTATTATTAAATATTAAAGGTATAGCGGATGTCCAGGTTGTAGGCGGAGAACAAGAAGAGTATCATGTGTTAATAAACCCTATGAAACTTTACACTTATAATCTTACAATGGATGATGTGATAAAGGCATTGTCTAATTCAAATGTAATTAATGCCGTTGGAAGGCTTGAAGATTACTATAAGTTGTATTTAGTGGTTTCTAAATCACAATTACAAAATATTGAATCTATTGAAGATACAGTTTTAAAAACAAGCGGTAATGGAATTGTGCGTTTAAGCGACATAGCCCAGATAAAAAAATCTATTGTACCCAACTGGACAAAAGTAATGGCAAATGGTCAAAATGCAGTTTTGGTTCAAATTATTCAATCGCCACAAGGCAATACGGTTCAAATTGCCCGTGATGTAGATAAAAAGATACACAGTTTTATGGATAAACTACCAAGCGGGATACATATTGCAAAATGGTATGATCAAAGTAAGCTCATTTTATCTTCTACACACAGTTTAAGGGATGCTATCATCATTGGCATAATTCTATCTATCATAGTTGTGCTAATCTTTTTAAATAATTTTAAAATTACATTTACACTATTAATCAGTTTACCCGTCATTCTTTTTAGCACAATACTGATGATTTATGTCTTTAAAATGAGTTTTAATATCATGAGCTTAGGCGGAATAGCGGCTGCTGTAGGGTTAATTATAGACGATGTTATTGTGATGATTGAGTATATTATGCGTTTTGTTGAAGAGCGCGTTGGTCAAGGGGTAGACAAAGTCGTACCTTTGGCAGTTAAAGATTTTTTGAAACCGCTTCTTGGCTCATCACTATCAACTACAGTTATATTTATACCATTTGCCTTTTTATCTGGTGTGACTGGAGCTTTTTTCAAAACATTATCAATAACTATGGCTATGAGTTTAGTAATTTCTTTTTTGGTAACTGTAATTTTAGTACCAATTATTGCGAGGAAACTACTAAGTAAAGGTTTAAGTAAGGAAAAGAAAAATGTATTTGTAGATTATCTATCAAAAGTATATAGAAAAGCCATTAACTTTTCATTTAGAAAGCCTGTAGTTATATATATAATTGTTATTATCTTAACTTTGTGTGGATTTTATAGTTTTAAAAACATTGGAAGTGGTTTTATGCCTTCGATGGATGAAGGAGGGTTTGTTTTGGATTATGTTACAAAACCCGGTACTTCATTGCATGAAACCCAATATACAATTGGCAAAATAGAGAAAATTATACAATCCAATAAATATGTGGAAAATTATACAGCAAGAATTGGTCTACAACTTGGTGGTGGTTTAACAGAGTCAAATACAGGTGATTTTTTTATAAAACTCAAACCTTTTCCAAGACCATCTGTTGAAAAAATCATGGATGATATAAGAAATAAAATTGAAACAACTGTCCCTGGTGTACATATAGATATGGCTCAATTAATGGAAGATATGATTGGCGATTTAGTAGGTACGCCTTCTCCTATAGAGATAAAAATTTATTCAGATAACTATTCTCAATTATTACATATTGCACCTAAGGTTGCAGATTTAATATCAAAAGTACCAGGTGTTGTTGATGTTAAAAGCGGTGTAGTATTAGCTGGTGATGCACTAAACATTAATATTGATCGATCAAAAGCTGCGATTGAAGGCGTTGATGCGCAATATATCGCTAATCAAGTTAAGCAGTACTTAAGTGGCATTGATGCTACATATATCTTAGAGAACCCAAAAGTAGTTGGCGTAAGGGTTTGGACGCCACAAAATTTTAGACAAAGTATAACCGAGATAGAAAATTTACCAATTAGAACACGTGATGGTAGACTTATCCCACTAAAGCGTATAGCTAATCTTCAAATAGTATCTGGTCAGCCAGAAATTGTGCATGATAATCTAAAAAATATGATAGCAGTTAGCGCAAGGATAAGTAATACAAGTTTAGGCCAAGCCGTAGGAAAAGTAAAAAATATTTTAAACAAATCTCAGATATTAAATGAAAAAGGTATATATTACGAGTTTGGAGGTCTTTACGCTCAACAAAAGAAAGCGTTTTTTGACCTTTCTATCATACTTATAAGTGCAGTTGTGTTGGTTTTTGTTGTATTGTTGTTTTTGTATGAGGAGTTTTTATTATCTTTTACAATTTTATTTATGTCGCTTTTGGCATTAGCGGCAGATTTTATTGGCTTGTATATAACCAAAACTCAGCTAAATATAACATCAATTATGGGTCTTATTATGAGTGTGGGTATAAATACAGAAACAGCTATTTTCTATATTAGCGAGTATAAAGAATTCTTTGAAAACAGAAATAGTAATATTAGCGCTATTATAAATGCGGGCAAAAATAGGATGCGTCCAATTGTTATGTCTACTTTGATTGCTATATTATCTTTGATGCCTATTGCAGTAAATTTTGGCCATGCTTCAGACATGCTAAAGCCACTTGCCATTGCAATTATTTTTGGTTTGCTTGCCCAGATTTTTTTTGTGTTATTTGTATTGCCAACTACTTTATTAAACTTGGGAAATTTGAAAAGAAAATTTAAATTATATCCCTAATTTGTTAAAATTTGTGATATAATATTATTTGATGCATGAGCTTGAGAATTTAAGTATTAGTTATGTTGTGAATTTAAAACGTTGGTTTGATAGATACGTAGATAATATTATCAAAAACAATCTAGACAAAAAAGAAAATCTTGAATTAAAACGTATACATACGCATAATGTATGTAAAGAATCGCTAAAAATTATGCAAAATTACAGAAAAAATGGGCAGTGTAGGCTTGTTTCTTTCATTATTGCACTATTTCATGATATTGGCAGATTTGAACAGTATGTAAAATTTTTTACATTTAATGATAAAATATCTACAAACCACGCTGAACTTTCTATTAAGATAATAACAGAAAATGATTTATTAAAAAATATCAATGAATACACGAAAGATATTATTGTAAAAGCTATAGAAAATCACAACAAAGCTAAAATGCAAAGATATGATGATTACAAACTCAATTTTTTATCAAAAGTTATCAGAGATGCAGATAAAATTGATATATATAGAATCATTACACAAAATTACTTATCGCAAAATCCTAATGACTCTATTAATTTGGGACTAAAAAACAGCGATTTAGTAACTGATAATGTTTATAAAAAGATTTTAAATAGAACTTGTCCTTTTTATGAAGATCTAAAATTAAAACACAATATGGAATGGATTTGCATAGAAAATAATCAATACAATAACAAGCATGTAGATAACTAGCGATTCAATCATAGCAAGGCCGATCATCATTACTGTTAGTAATTTACCGGATAAGCTAGGATTTCTTGCTGTACCTAGTACTGTTCCATTCACTGCATGACCCTGACCAATGCCGCCACCGCCAGCTGCTAGACCCAGTCCAATAGCGCCACCCATAGCTACAAGCATATAGTACTCTTTTAAAGATGAAGCAGCTTGTGGAGCGCCTGCTGCAAATGCAGGAACAGCAGCTAACAACAAAAGTGCCGTTAGAAATAAAACCTTACCCTTCATAAAACCTCCTCACAATAAAAAATATTGTTTACTCATGGTGTGTTGCAACAGCATCTGCAATGTATAGTGTTGTAAGCAGTGGAAATATAAATGATTGCAACACTGCAGCAAATAATACTAAAAACATAACAGGAATTGGCACAAGCGCTGGTACCAAAAAAAATAACACTGCAAGCAATAAATCATCGCCGCCTATATTTCCAAAAAGCCTCACAGACAAAGATAAGATTCTTGCAAAATGGCCAATAATTTCAACAGGTATCATCAATGGCGTAAGCCACCAAACAGGTCCCATAAAGTGTCTGATGTATTTAAGACCATTATGCTTTATGCCTAAATACTGGTAATATACAAATACCAAAATAGCCAGTGCAATTGTTGTATTCCAGCTAGATGTTGGTGGTACAAACCAAGGTACAAGCTCTACTATATTCGAAAAGAATATAAATATACCAAGTGTAGCAATTAGTTTGAATTGTTTTTTGGTTTCCTTTGGACCAAGTATATCTTCTACAAAACTGTACATACCAGAAATGAACGCTTCTATGACATTCTGAAATCCAGATGGCATAAATTTTAAAGTAAAACGTGCGCTTATAGCTAAAACGATTATGACTAGCATTATAAACCATGTAAAAACCATAAAATTAGGAACATGCAGCATATCAGCTAAAAATTGTAAAAAATTAGGTGCTTCCATTAGGCCTCCTTTTCTAAATGTTTTCTAAACAAAACAAAATAAATAAATGTAGAAATAGGCAAAATAGAAAAGCCTATTATCAAACCAATAAAACTATAGGCTAGTAACTTGTAGCTTACAATTATCAAAAAAGCAATAAACACGAACCTTGTAATATTTGCAAAAAAAGAAAATCTACCTTTTTTTACCCATTTAAAAGCCATTTTTTTTAATACAAACCAATCGCATACAGCTAAAAAACCGCCCACTAAAACTCCTATAAACAAAATATTCGTTGCAAAAAATGCAACAATTGCGAATATAAAATACAATATTAGCAAGATAATTTCAAGTCTTTTTATCTGTTTCATTTTTATTTATTTGATTTTTATTTATTTTTTTTGTGCCAATATATAGATTTCTAAACGCTGCAACTATACCAAAAAACAAAAAAAGAAGCAAAAGCCAAGGGTGGGTTGATGGGAACTTTTTATCAAGAAAATAACCAATAACTCCCCCTATCAGTATCGAAAATACAAAACTCATACCTATGGTTGATGCATCATACAAGCCTTTGTACAAATCTTTATTGTTTTTTTTCATACGATAAATTTAGCATTTTGAAATTCTTTAAAAATTTCTTCTGCTGCATTGATTGTCATTTCCAAATCTGCTTTGGTGTGTGCTGTTGATAAAAAATTCGCTTCAAGTTGAGAAGGGGCAAAATAGATTCCACGCTTTAACATACCTAAAAAGAAATTTTTAAATAGTCTTTCATTTGATTGCAAAACATCACTGTATTTGAGAGGTTTTTTATCTGTAAAGAAAAATGTAAAGCAAGACCCAAAAGAATTTTCGCTTAATGGTATATCGTACTGTGCGCTAAGTCCCATTATTCTAGAAATCAAAAATTGAGTATTCAGTTTTAATTGTTCGTAGGGGTTTGTATATTTTAACATATCAAGCGTTGCAATGCCTGCTTGAGTAGCAATAGGATTTCCAGATAGTGTACCAGCTTGATAAACAGGACCTTCAGGGCTAATTAAACTCATTATATCCTTATTGCCACCATACATTGCAAGTGGAAAACCGCCGCCGATGATTTTTCCCAAAATAGTTAAATCTGGTTTAATATTTTCTAAAGTTTGTACACCCCCATAACATACTCTAAACCCTGTTATTACTTCGTCAAAGATTAACAAACTCTCGTAGTTTAGCGTGATATCTCTTAAGAATTTTAAAAAGTTTGGTTGGGGTAATACAACACCCATATTTGCTGCAATTGGTTCAACTATAACGCACGCAATAGTGTTTCCGTATTCTTTAAAAATTTTTTCAACAGCATCAAAATCATTGTATTCGCAAAGTAGCGTATGTTTAGCAATATCTTCGATTACACCTTTGCTTGTTGGTACACCAAATGTAGATGCACCTGATCCTGCACCTACAAGCATACCATCATAATGACCATGATAGCCGCCTATAAACTTAAGGCAATTTTCTCTTTGCGTAAATCCCCTTGCAAGTCTAATAGCGCTCATTACAGCTTCTGTACCAGAATTAACAAAACGAGTTAGCTCAATAGAATCAAAAGCTTCGACTATTCTTTTTGCAAGTTCTATCTCTAATTGAGTGGGCGCCCCATACGTAAACCCATTTTCAATTGCAGCTTTAACTTTATTTATAACTGTATTGTTGGCATTTCCCAAAATATTGGGTCCAAAGCTCGACACATAATCAATAAAAACTTGTGAGTCTTCGCTGTAAAGATACGCTCCTTTTGCTTTTTTAATAAAAATCGGGTTTATTCCAACATTTTTAAAAGCCCTAACAGGACTGTTTACGCCACCTACAATATATTTTTTAGCTTCTTCAAACAAACTTTTGCTTTTATCAAACATTTTTTACCTCAAAAAACTAAAGAAATACTCTCCATCTGTTCCCAAAAAACTAACAGCCCTTTCGGGGTGCGGCATAAGGCCTAAGATATTGCCTTTTTTGTTACATATGCCAGCAATATTTTCTAAGCTGCCATTGGGGTTTGACACACTGCTAATTGTGCCGTTTTTGTCACAGTATTTAAATACAACCCTTGCTTCATCATTTAGCTTTTTCAAGGTTTGAGCATCACAGTAAAAATTTCCTTCCTTATGAGCAATAGGCATTTTTAAAATATCTTTTTCTATATGCTGCGTCATTTTACATATAGAAGGCATAAGTTTGATATAAACGCTTTTATGTATAAACCTCAAGTTTGTATTGGTGATAAGTGCACCTTCTAGCAAATGCAATTCAGTTAATATTTGAAAACCATTGCAGATGCCTAAGATGTAGCCTCCAAACTTGTCAAAATCAATTAATGCATTGGCAAGTTTAGTAAACTTTGCCAATGCACCAGCTCGCAAATAATCACCATATGAAAATCCACCGGGTAAAATGATGCAATCAAACTCTTTAAGGTTTGTTTCTTCATGCCAAATAAAGCGAGTTTTTGCACCCATATATGATGCAGCAAACTCGCAATCAAAATCACAATTTGTGCCTAAAAATCTAACTATGGCGACTTTCATAAATTATCTCGTAGTCTTCTATAATTTCATTTGATAGTATTTGAGAAGCCAGTTTTTCAATAAGATCTTTGGCATTATCTGCATTAAGCTCAACCTCAAAATACTTTCCAGCTTTAATATCCACAAAATCCACGCCAAAATAGTTGCTTGCAACTTTTTTTATAGCATTACCTTGTGGGTCCAAGACACCTTTTTTGGGTTTTACAATAATAGTTGCTTTCATTTTTATATACCTTTAAGCAAAAATTAATGCAATTAATATTGCCACTATATTGATAATTTTTATCATAGGGTTAATGGCAGGTCCAGCTGTGTCTTTTAGTGGATCTCCAACTGTATCGCCAGTTACAGCAGCTTTGTGAGCTTCGCTGCCTTTTCCGCCGAAATTGCCATCTTCTATGTATTTTTTTGCATTATCCCATGCACCACCACCGCTAGTCATTGATACAGCCAAGAAGAAACCGGTGACAATAGAGCCAATAGACATTGCACCCAAAGCAATAGGTCCGAATAAGAAATAAACAATTATAGGTGCAAGCACTGGGATTAATCCAGGGGCCACCATCTTTTTTATAGATGCTTTGGTTACTATATCAACACAAGCCGCATAATCAGGTTTTGCCTTTCCTTCCAATATGCCTTTAATTTCTCTAAATTGTCTTCTTACTTCTTCTACCATTAATCCGCCAGCTTGTCCAACAGCTTCCATAGACATTGCCCCAAAATAAAAAGGTAACAAACCACCAATTAATAAACCTACAATAACATAAGGATTGCTTAAATCAAAACTTGTTAAATGGCTACCTATATTTGATGAGCTCAAAACCCTTGTATATTCAGCAAACAAAACAAGTGCCGCCAAGGCTGCAGAGCCAATTGCAAATCCCTTAGTTACAGCTTTTGTAGTATTTCCAACAGCATCGAGTGGATCTGTGACTTTTCTAACTGATTCATCTAGCTCTGCCATTTCAGCAATACCGCCAGCATTATCAGTAATTGGTCCATATGAGTCTATGGATATTATTATACCGGTTAAAGATAGCATTGAAGCAGCGGCAATACCTATGCCATATAAACCAGCTAATTGAAAAGCAAAATATGTGGTAAGTGCTATTACGATTGCAGGCAATCCAGGCGCTTTATACATAACAGACATGCCTTGTATAATATTTGTTGCGTGACCCGTAACAGACGATTTTGCGATAGATTTTACGGGATTAAAACTGTAGGATGTATAATATTCAGTAATCAACATAATGAGACCTGTTAATACCATACCGAGCACACTTGTAATAAAAATATTTATTTTTGAGTATTGGCCAATTGTTTGAGGTATAAAGCTATTGAATGCAAACCATATCACAACAAGTGATATAATAGCCGTTGCAATAAGACCTTTGTAAAATGCTCCCATTATATTGCCTGATTTTCCAACATTAACAAAAAATGTGCCAATTATTCCTGCAACTGATGCAATTGATACGATTAACAATGGAAGCATACCAGCTATACCCATAAAGTTTTTTGGATCAAACAACGAATGTCCCAAAATCATAGCAGCTACAGTTGTAACTGTAAATGTTTCAAAGACGTCCGCTGCCATACCAGCGCAATCACCTACATTGTCACCTACATTGTCTGCTATAACTGCTGGATTTCTGGGATCATCTTCTGGTATGCCTGCTTCAACTTTGCCAACAAGGTCAGCACCAACATCAGCTGCTTTTGTATAAATACCTCCGCCAAGTCTGGCGAAAACGCTTATTAAGCTTGTGCCAAATGCTAGGCCAATCAGTGCTTTTATTGTGTGGTCTACTGGGTTTTTAAGCACGTAAACGGAAATATAGTAAAACCCAGCTATTGCCAAAAGTCCAAAACCTGTTACCAAAAAGCCTGTTACAGAAGCTCCAGTAAATGACAATCTCAGAGCTTTTTTCAAACCCTCTTTAGCAATGTTTGCAGTTCTTACATTGCTCTTAACTGAGACAACCATGCCAATAAATCCAGCAAGACCAGATAAAAAAGCACCGAGTAAATACCCAAGCGCTGTGAGCAAACCAAAATGGCTCGATACGCTACCCAATCCCCACAAAATAGCAAAAATTACAATTGCAACTATTGCTATATATTTGTACTCTCTTGCTAAAAAAGCGTAAGCACCTTCTTGTATAGCTTTTGCAATATCTTTCATGCGTTGTGTGCCCTCATCTTTAGACATAACTAAATAGGCACTGATCACAGCATATACGATAGAAACCAAAGAACTACCAAAGGCAATTAGCAAAATAGTTTTTGCTACATCCATCCAAAAACCTCCCTTAAGTATTAATAATATTTTTTATTTGTAAAGTAAAAGTGCGGTAATCTGTATCAGCGACTTTGCATAGCCACTCAAGCATTTTTAAGTCATAATCACATGCTTTATCTGGTTGTAAAAATAATGTATTGACAATAATACCGCTTGCAAGCAACAAAGCTATTTTCTTTTCCGGAGTTACATTATGTGTTAGAAATTCATCAGCGATTATTGTGGCAGTTGAGCCAAATGGTTCTATTCTGTAGCGTGTTAAATTGGAAGTTCTAATATCGCCAAGTCTATGGTGGTCTATGATTTCTAATACTTCGCTCTCAAAAATACCCTCTGGTGCATTTACAGAATCAGAGTGGTCAATAAGTATTACTTGTCTTTTTGAGTACTTGATGATATCTGTTCTCGTTGCAATGCCAAGTATGTTATCAATAGAACTTAAAACTATAATAGCACGATTTTTTGAATTATATACCTTTTCTTTAATATCTTTTATAATTTCACCTTCTTGAGCAACTGTAGGATTTTTATCTGCAATTGTAAAGATTGGAGCACTCCACTCTACAAGGCCTGCTGTAGCAAATGAGCCGTAAGATGATAAAATAATTGCAACCTGATTTTTCCTAGCCAATTCAATGATTTCTTTTGATGGTTTTGCATTATTTGAAATAATTAAACACTTAATGCCTATCTCGACGGCTTTTTTTTGTATATCATGCCTGTTTGCTACAATGAGTATAACATTTTGCGGGTCAAAATTTTGTATTTCTTTTAAAAAGCTTTCAGCATCCATAGTACCTAAAATTACATTTGCCAAAAATTCGTCATCACTAAATGGATCATTTAAAATTTTTCCATCAAGTGATTTGGCAATTAGACTAATCTTGGTTTTTATTTTTCTAAAAATGTCAGGTATTATGGCAGATATGCTTTTTCTTGCAATATCAAGCATATCTACAGAGCCGCAAAATTTGTTTTCTTCATCAACTATTGGAACAATTCTTAAATCTTTTTTAAGCATTAATTTAAAAACATCTGTTATTGGTGCATTTTTTTCTACAGTG
>JABEBX010022178.1_pt1 | contig 18663 bp, 14 predicted proteins | sample 7245971 | NCBI WGS metagenome assembly JABEBX01 (sample SAMN14506365, study PRJNA622280) | hot springs metagenome | biome: hot spring [ENVO:00000051]|acidic hot spring [ENVO:00002120]; feature: spring [ENVO:00000027]|sediment [ENVO:00002007]; material: sediment environment [ENVO:01001048]... | reverse complement strand
GTATTTCCATCTCTTCTATAAAAGATATAAATAACAATCGGCAAACCTTTTTATGGCTATGTGACCGTGATGGGCAAGATGGGCATAAACTGCCCAATCCGCTCAATACCAGCCTCTCGTTTTCATCGTCTTCGCTACCCTGTCAACTGCGATTATGTATGCGGCAGTCCTCGGAGATATCTTTATGCCTTTGCCCTCATACGCGCTCTTTGTTGCCATAGTATCCGCAAAAGACTTGGTTATTATCTTGTCGAGCTTTGAATAGACATCATCGGCAGTCCAGTAATAACCGCCTATGTTCTGCACCCATTCGAAGTACGACCCTATGACACCGCCGCTGTTTACCAGGAAATCTGGCATGTCAAGGATCCCTTTCTCGTAAAGTATCTGGTCTGCTTCTGGAGTTACCGGCCCATTCGCTAGCTCTAGCACCAGCTTTGCCTTTATCTTATCCGCGTTGTCGGCGCGTATCTGGTTCTCTATCGCTGATGGTATGAGTATGTCCACATCAGATTCAAGCAGCTGCTCGTTAGTCATCTTTGTGCCTCCCTCATAGTTCATGACGCTGCCTGTCTCATTCTTCGCCTTCTGCAGCTTTGCAAGGTCAAGCCCATGTGGGTCGTAGGTTGCTCCTTGCGAGTCGCTTATAGCCACGACATTTGAGCCGAAAAGCTTTTTTGAAAGTGTATATGCAAACATGCCGGCGTTGCCGAATCCCTGCACTGCCACCTTCGCCTTTTTGAGGTCTATGCCGAGCTTCTTTGCGGCTTCGCGCATGACGAACATGCCGCCCATTGCTGTTGAGTCGCTCCTCCCTTCGCTGCCCCAAACTTCTAAGGGTTTGCCCGTTATCATGCCGAATTCCTCCCGTCTCCTTATGTTTGCATATTCATCATACATCCATGCCATTATCTGCGGATTGGTGTATACATCAGGCGCCGGCACGTCTATCTCAGGGCCAACAAATTCATATATCGCCCTGACATAGCCCCTCGAGAGCTGTTCGAGCTCATACGCGTTCATCTCCTTTGGGTTGCATATTATCCCTCCTTTTGCGCCTCCGAAAGGCAGATTCGCCAGCGATACCTTCCAGGTCATCCACGATGCCAATGCCTTCACTGTGTCAATGGTCTCTTCTGGATGGAAGCGTATGCCCCCTTTTGCCGGCCCCCTAGCCGTATTGTGGTGCACCCTGAAGCCTGTGAAAACCTTGGTCGAGCCGTCCCTCATCCTCACTGGTATATTCACTGTAAGGATCCGCATCGGTTCCCTCAATATCTGGTGAGCCTGCTCGTCCAGTCTCATAATCTCTGCGGCCTTGTCAAGCTGCTCCTGCGCTATCCTAAAAGGATTCAATTCTTCTGCCATAATCTCACTCTAATCCTTAACATATGCAACTATATCTTGCATACAGGTATGTAGATGTTCCGCATACGGATATTTTTATTAAAAATAAAATCTCACATTATTAAACCTGAGCTTGAAGCGCGGTTTACATGCATACAACTGCCACTAATGGCTTTCTGCAATGGCTGTACATTAGCAGTGAATGTCATCAAATGCCTGTTATCCCTAGAATTGGCATTGCCTATACAGGTAATTCGGGCAAAACACTGCCCAGATGAATTGGCTATAAATGATGAGCCAGATACCGCAGTCAATCCGTAATGCAAAAAGCATTTATATCTTTCATGTTACTGTATCATTAGTGATAAACATGTTTGGGAAAGGAAAACGACCAGCGCTTAAGCTTCAGAGCGCTATGGAATACCTGATGACCTATGGCTGGGCAATACTGATAATCGCGGTAGTGCTAGGCGCGTTGTTCTCATTGGGTGTATTCGGGAACCTATTGGGCAACCACTGTGTTACGACCCCGGGGTGGTCATGCATATCCGCAACACTAAGTACAAATGGTATACTGACAATGGATATCGGCCAGGCAACTGGTAGCACGATATACATACAGGGCGCTGCATGCTCTTCGCTTGCAGCAACTAATGGATATCCTGCATACGGCGCTACCGGTGTCGGTACAACAGGAGCACCTGAAGTTGATAGTATAGCAGTGAACAGCATTGCACCGTCAGCAGTGACAAACGGGCAGACATTCACGCTTGCAGTGCCATGCTATACTAGCTCAGCTGCACCCGCATTTACACTCGGCCAGGCATTTACAGGATACGTATGGCTGAACTACACACTAACTGGTGCTGGCGGCTCTCCAATACTGGCGCAGATAACGACATCGCTTACGGAGAAGGCATCCTGATGTAGCCAAAACAGCAAACAACTAGGATTTGATTGGAGACATTTGTCTCCATCTTATTTTTATTTTTAATTCTTATACGCTAGCTATAGCTAGTCTTTGCCATGCTCCAGGTCCTCCTTGATTTCGAGAACCTGCATAAGCTCGTTTGCCGTCAGTATCGGCTTGCCGCCCGCTCTATCCACATCCGCATCATCTATCCCTATCCGCGGGCAGGCGGTATTTACGAAAGCGTCAAAACCCCTCATATTCCCTAATGATACGAAATCGAAAGTGTTCGAAACAAGTATCTCCCCTACAAGTCCGGCTCCCTCAAGTCTCTTTTTCAGTATATTTGCGAGGTTCATATTGTATTGCCCGTTCTTCGTGCTGACCAGTATGCCGAAGTTTTTTGCATCGATCAGCGAAAGCACCTTCCCTCTGCTCCTCTTTGCATACATCTCCCTATAGCTGTCTATGAACTTAACCTCCCTAGTGAAAGGCTCAATCACAAGGAAAGGCTTTTTTGTGCTGAGCAGCGCCCCCAACGGATGGAACATCCCGCCTCCGAAATAGACATGCGCATCAACATCCCTGTCGATGCTCACGGCGCTCCCCACATCGCATCCCAATATCTGCCCGCGCTTCTTTGCGAATCCGTACGGCCTTCCTATGAGTACAATTTTGCCGCTCTTCTCATAGAACTCCTTTATGTCATTGAGCTGATGGACATGCTGTATCGTGGTGACAAGCCCTATGGTCTTGTAATCCTTTATATACTCAAGCGATTTTGGCAGCATTTCAAGGCTGGCGTCTATGCTGTACTCCACATACTCGACATTGAAGTCCACATGGTGGAATTCAGCATGCCCGAAATGGATGAGCTTGTCGGCCTTTATCAGCCGCGCCTCGTCCAAAGCGAGGTCGCACGCACCGAAACTTGGCGATGCCGATATGAATACCTCGTTTCCCCCATCTTCAAGCTTCTTCGAATATTCGATGGCTTTCTGCTTGAGGCCTTCCGGAAACTGCAATAGGATGCGCATGCGATCAAGGTGTATTCTGATTATTTAGATATTTAGACCTTGGTCATTATGGCCAATAGAAAGGTATAGCCTCTGCATGCCAAAACAGAAGAGCAGCATGCGGCAAAGGCTCAAAGCATCATTAATATGCCTTAATGCGCCAGTTCAATAGGCCATGTTGGTCTTGAACGATCCGGAAAGCTTCGAAGCGGCCCTCCTGTACGCCTCCTTGACTATATCCTTGTTCTGCTTGTCGGTCTCAACAAGGAATACCGGCTGGTTCCTCCTTATCCTGGCTGCTACCGATACAGGCCTTCCGAAAGCCAGGGTCATGCCCTGCGATATCCTGTCTGCCCCTGCTCCTGTGGCCATCTTATGCTCCCTGACGACATTGTGCGGGTATACAAGCACGCGGAAGAAATAAGCTCCGGGTATCTTCGATTCGAGGTACCTGTTTGTGGCCTGCCTCGCAGATTCGAGCGCATTCGACCTCAGTTGTATCGGCACTGTTGAATCAAGTGTCGCCTTGAAAGTATACGTGTCCTTCTTAGCGCCCATGTTGAACACCAACAGGCTCGTATGGGGCATTGCCCTAACATAATTTTTCCTGGGTTTCTTGAGCGAATACCTTGCCCATGCCTGCGAATGGATGTTCCTGTAAGTCCTAGCCGGTCTAAGCCTTGCCATATATAAAACCTCAATAAATATTACTGATACTAGCGCAGTTATCCAAAAGTTGAGAACGCGCAGATTAACTTATGCAGGAAAAACTATAAAAACATAACTGTATAATGCGCAAGCCGCTCAACTGCTGATATACTATATGAATAGAAAAGTATTTTATGGTATCACAGCGATATGCTTTATGGTGGTAGCATGGAATTGCTTAATAATGCCTTGGATAATACAGTGAACAGCCAGGACATAGATTCGGATCTGTTTAAGCCAAGGATAGCCGTATGCGGCATAGGGGGCGGAGGCAGTAACACCATAAACAGGATAAGCAAGATGGAGATACACGGTGCGAAGCTCGTAGCTGTGAACACCGACAACAAGCACCTCTACAGCCTTGATCCAAACATAAAGAAGCTGCTTATAGGTGGGCCTCTCACTAGGGGCCTAGGTGCTGGAGGCTTCCCAGAGATAGGGAAGAAGGCAGCGGAATATTCGCGCTCAGACATAAGCAATGAGATAAGCGATGCTAACATGGTTTTCATCACTGCGGGAATGGGCGGCGGCACAGGCACTGGCGCAGCACAGGTTGTTGCCGAGATCGCGAAGAGCTCAGGCGCTATAGTGATAGGCATAGTGACATTCCCGTTCGCGCTAGAGAGAGTGAGGATGCAGGTAGCTAGGAAGGGCATAGAGGAACTTAGGAAGAACGTCGACACGCTCATAGTCATAGACAATCAGAGGCTGGTCACACTCTACCCAAATCTTGCGATAGATCAGGCGTTCCGCGTAGCCGACGAAATCACTTCTAGGGCCATAAAGGGCATAACTGAAACGATAACGACACCGAGCATGATAAACCTCGACTTTGCGGACGTGAAGAACATAATGTCATCTGGAGGCCTGGCTATGATAAGTGTAGGGGAAGGAAAAGGTACGGACAAGGTGGACGCTGTAGTAAAAGATACGCTCAACAACAAGCTGCTAGACGTCGATTATGAGAACGCTACTGGGGTGCTTCTTCACATAACTGGAGGGGAGGACATGACCCTTGGCGAGGCAAATGAGATAGGCAGCAGGCTGACCGGCATGGTCTCGCCGAATGCAAACGTGCTGTGGGGCGCAAGGATAGACCCAGCATATAATGGGAAGGTAGAAGTCATAGCGATATTCTCAGGTGTGAGCGGCTCATCGATACTTGGCCACGATGAAGATAGCGGCGGGCGCAGCACGCTTGGAATAGATTCCATATGAGCGCGATTGGAGCGCATCAGAGTATGGACGCAACGGTATTGCCGTGAGCCTCCTTGTCCCTATCAAGCATGTACACCCTAGCGTTGCTTATCTGCTTCATCGACTCGTCATGCGTTATTATGAATACCTGATCGACGACTTTCGGCAGGTTGCTGCCCAGCATGCTTATGAGCCTGTCTATGCCGTTGCTGTCCACATTGTGCGTGGGTTCATCAAGTATTATCCACCTCAGGTTTGGAACTATGACCATTGACATCGCAATGCGCATTGCTAGGCATGCCAGGCTCCTCTCGCCGCCGCTTGCAACCGCATCTATGCTCAGCCATCTCTCGGCCCCATTCACCACCACCCTCGATTCCAGCAGGTAATCGTCCTTCTTGGCCGTGAGCCTTATCGCGGTGTAATCGCCGTAAGGATACAGCTCAGACCATACGGACTGCATGAGGCTGTTCACCGATCCTATGAGCTTGCTGCGCAGCATCGCTTCAGTGTCTATCAGCGCGACCTTGAACTTGTTCAGGTTGGCTACGAGCGCCCTCCTGCCCCTTATCCGTGATTCCACATTGCTGAAATCCTCTATCTGCTTCCTCTTTTCAGCTATCTGCGAGTCAAGGCTTTTCGCATAGGTCATGCTGCTCTCAGCTTTAGAATTCGCTTCGCTCTGCTCCGCCGATATCTTCGTGAGTGCGTCCTGTGCGGAATAGATTGCCTTGTCATCCACTGTCATGCCGGAAAGGTCATCATCAATCCCTTTAAGGGATATCTCGTTGGCCTTTATCTCCTTGGCATAATCATCCCTTGCCTTCACTTTCTCCATCTCCTGCCCGATCCTATTGACATCCTTCTTCAATTTTTCGCTCTCCGCAGCTTTTGCGGTATAAGCCTTATCGGCCTTGCTGTGCCCCTCCTTGGCTTTCTCAAGCTCAGCCGATACCCTGTCAATGTCTTTGTCAAGGCCCTCGAAGTCCTTCAACCTGGCCTTATAGAGTGCGAGCCTGTCTACACTGTCCTTTATTGATTTAGATCTGGCTTCGAGCTCTTTCGACTGCGATATATCCTCTTTTAGACCCTTTTCAAGAGCCTGCACGGCGCTCTCCTTGCTCTCCAGCAGATTTCTGCGCATCTCCTGGCTGAGTTCCCTCTCGCATAGCGGGCATGTGCTGAGATGCTTTGACAGCTCCTCTATCCACTTCTTGCCTTCAGCAATGCCTGTCCTTTTTTCCGCTATTCCATTTCTGAGCGCCTCGAGATCCTTTGCGAGGCGTTCCGACTCCTCCGCCAGCTTTGCCTCATCCACGCCTTCCATGCTCTCCTGCAGCGCTTTCCTGTCCGCGTTCTTCTTATTGAGCGTTCGCATGTCCGTTTCAAGGGCAGACAGCCTGCGGACCGCATCGCTCTCCTCTTTCCTGAGCTTTTCCAGTTCCGATGATGCGGCTTCAGCCTTTTCCATAGCCGACTTCAATCTGCCCTCGATATCTTCCTTCACTATCCCCAGCGCGTCTATCTTCTTTATCTCACCGTTGAGCATGGCATTCCTGGAGCTGACCTTTGTTCTCTCATCCATCAGGAGCCTCTTCTTCTCCATCTCGCCCCTGAGGGTGTTGAGCTTTGCTTTGGCTTCTTTTGACCTGTTCGAGAGCTCAAGCGCTTTGCCCTCAAGCTCCTTTGCGGTTTTCAGCACCGCCTCGCGCTCTGCCGAGAGCGCTTCCATCTGGTTCTTGAATCCCTTCACGTCTATCTGCGCCAGCGCATTCTCCTCCCCCTCTATCATCGACCTGACGCTGTTTATATATGAAGTAACATTCTCCTCGGCAGCGGAGAAATGGTCGAGCCCGAGCATCTCATCTATGCTTCTCTTTCTCTCCCCTTTGGACAGGTCGAGGAAATATTCCAGGCCGTTCTGCTCCGCATATACCGCCCTGGAGAAGGTATCATAATCTAGCTTGAGTATCTCTTCTATGGCCTCGGTGACCCTTTCCGACTGCGTCTGCAGGTAATTCCCATCCTTCTCTATTCTAGCGGAGCTCCCCTGCTTGGCGGATATCTTTCTCTCAATCCTATATTCGCTGCCTTCGGCATCGAAGTCCAGCCTAACTTCCGCATGCGTCTCCTCCGTGGGCCTGCTCATTATGGTATCGCCCAGGCTTACCCTCTTGTGAATCAGTGCAGGGAATGTGCCGAACAGGGCATATGATATGGCATCCATCACAGAGCTTTTTCCCGCTCCCATTATGCCTACCAGGACGTTCACGCCCTTCTGGAACTCTATGACTGTATCTTTATGCGTCTTCCAGTTTACAAGCTCTATCCTCTTTATCATACGCAATCGCTTCCGCTAAATAATTATTCACCAGGGTAATTAAAAGGTTGCTGTGTGCCTCTTGCTCGTGGAAAATCAGACCAGGCTCTCCTCTTCGACTTCCACTTCACTGACCCCCTTAACCCTCTTCACAGCATCCTCTATGCTTGAGGAGTTAGTCTCTGCGTCGTTAAATACAAACATCACTTTTATCACTTTTATGCCGAAGCCGACATCCTCCGCCTTGATGTCCCTCGCCTTCATGCCCTTCAGTGCCTCAGCCACTGAATCAAACTGGTTCTCTTCGGGATAAATCCTGAATATTACATTAACCATCGACATACAATCACGGTCCCTCAAATCCGCATTCGCTGCATCTGTAAATGTTTGAAGTCTCCCTGCAGTGCGCACATCTAACTATTGTGCTCTTGCCGCATTTCGGGCATTTGAACTCAGTATAATCCCTTGTCAATCTTCCGCAAGATATGCAGACCTTGCCAGGTATTACATCAGCCATTCGATCACTTTTTCTTCGTTACTGCTCTTACGGCATGCTTGCCAGCGTTTTGCTGTTTGCTTGCAGGGATATTGCGCAAGCGCTGCAATATCGAAACTAGTACGTATAATATTACCAGCAACACTATGAGAACAGCAACAAGCAATATTACAACAGAAAATATAATAAATGCTATTGCTGTGCCAGATACGCTTACAATGCTGCTCGGTGTTACTACCTGCGTTGATGGAACCACTGTTGTGACGCTTATGGGAAGCGTGGTGGTTGTGGTATTAGGGACTAAACTGCTTGATATGAACTCCGTGGCGTTGCTGATCTGCGATGCAAGCATTGCGGTCTCATACGCTTGGTAAGCGAATCCTTCCGCTGCACTGGAATTCTGCGCCATCCTGGCTTCATCCGCATAGAACTGCGCCTCGTTGGAGAACTGCGTAGCCCAGATGCCGAAAGTCGCGTTCCTGCTCAGATTCTCTGCCATCGCCTCTAACGCTGGAGCGCTGAGTGAAGAGTTGCTTTCTACGGCAGGGCCATATATCGCTTCGGCATAGCTCGCATCTAGTATGGCGAGCGGATAATTCCCATCAGAATATGCCTGTTCAGCAGTCTGCGAGTACAAGTTCAGTCCTGTGTCGGATATGCTGTTCAGGCGGTTCAGCGCCGCGTCCTTTAATGAATTTGAGAAGGACGATACGCTTCCGCTTATGTTGCTCGCTATGCCATACATGTCTTGCGAAGACCTGCACCAGGCGTTGGCCTCGCCCGCAGTGTATAAATCGTTCATTACTCCATCTGAGTCTACTGCAGTAAGGTTGTAATCGACCGCGTCAGCCGATATCGTATATGAGCCCCACAGTTGCCTTAATTCGCCTCCTAACACGTATTCATAATTGTTGCCGTTCAGGACAGCAGGGGAGATAGACGAACAATAGTTGCCGACGCTGTTTATCGTATCCATTCCAACTGGTTTAGTGGATAAGTGGTGCGCGAAGTAATACGCATTGATATAGGTTAGGAAAGCCTGGTCCGCGCCAAGGTATAGATATCCTTTGCCTGCCATCGCTTCGCTCTCATTCAGCTGCTCTCCAAGCTGCTGCGCCACGCCTGTGAAATTCTGATACTGCTGCAGCGAATCTATCTCGCTCTTGGTCATGTTGAAAGTGAACGCGATAAGGCCATTGAAATTCCTGATAGAGCAGTTATTGCTGCAACTGACGCTCGCTGCAGGCACCCCAGACACATTATAATTGGTGTATAAGCTATAGTTCGTCTCATACGAGCTTATGTTAGGCACTGGTACGAACGCGAAATGCGCTGCCTCGCTTATATTGCTTACTTGCACTAGCGGTATGCCAAAAGTCCTCTCTACGAGCAGATACAGTTCGGCTTCGTCGCTCTGGTTGGGCACAGCCGGCACAAGTACAAACCTCATGTGGTTCATGGCAGCAGCAGATACCTTGTCATAAACACCGCCTATCTCACCTATGGTGCCATTATATGACATTGTCCCAGTTACTGTGAAATTGCTCAGCAGGGGCTCATTGCCCAGTGCCGATATTGCAAGAAGGGTCATTGCCGTTCCGGCACTGGGCCCGGAAACATTCTCTGCGTTGGCTATATAATAGTCGAAATTGTAATTGTTCTCATTGATATGCAGGTAGCTGGAAGCCACCGCTGCTGCGGTTTCAGAGGAATTCAATGTGGACTGTGCAACTATAGCCGGCCCGGTTATCTCGACGTTGCCCGTGCCATTGGTCACAGTGAGGTTTATCACGGTGAGCTCGCCCGTGTTGTTCTGCAGTATGACAGCCGGAGCGTGTATTGATGCGAATCCCATAACTGTTGCGTTTGCAAACGTGAAGCCAACGAACATTATTGCAATCAATGCCGCGTATATGGGATATAATCTGAAGGCGTGCATGGTGATATAATATCTGCAAATCATATATATAACTTTAGCTCAATCTATTTTACGCCAATCTATACAGCATCAAGGCCAATGCCGGAATGCTGCATCTAGATTTTTCTGCCGCGGCCCCACATATAGTCGAACCTCCTCAAAGCCTCCCCATGCCTTATGCTCACTATGTGCTCGCTCTTCTTGTTTATTATGTTGAGCGGCGGAATTTTGTACGCATGGGCCGAGTCCACAATGAACCTTTCGTGCTGCTCTGCGGCATCTTCGCTGTTCATTATCCGTACCTCAAAGCCTATACTCCTGTTAGCCAGTTCTGTGACTAGGTTCGTATACCTTTTTCTAAAGGTATCGCCTATCCTCTCGCCATTCGCAAGCACGTGAATGTTTGAGCATTTGGGGCTCACGCCCTCTATGAGAAGCGCGAGGTTCTCCATTCCCGCTGAGTCAAAATGCATGTCGACGATTTTCACATCGCCTTCAAGGGTAGAAAACAGGTTTTTCGACAGCAAGAGAAGATTGGTGTAAGGAGTGCTCGGATTAAGGCTTATCTGCCTATGCGCCGCCTTTGTCATTCTGTGTCCAGGCCTCAGTATATAATACGCAGCGGCTGCAAGCATGGCGGCGCCGCTCACATATGAGAGCACATAAAGGGCAAGCGGCTGCGACAAATCAAAGCTCATATTCAATATGCTGAGCAGAGCAATGAAAAGGACAGCAGAAACGGCTACCGAATATACAGCCAGCCTGCTGTGCGCATTCCCGAAAAGCTGCAATGTGGCCATCAAGAATGATATCAGTGCCAGCACAAACATCATGTACGTGATGTATATCGCTATCCTAAATGTTGATAGACCATTCACTATGCCCTGCAGTGATGCGGGCACGGTCACATTGTGCGTTGTTTCAACTATATACATTGCCCCGCTCCCCACTCCTATAGAGACCGAAAGCTGCTGCATGTAATACAAAGATACGAATATCGCCAAGGCGCTCGCAGCAAAAATTATTGCGGCTATACCCTCTCTGTTCGTGCCCATATGACTCCCAGACCAATATACACTCACAATAGCTAAAAATGTGCATGCATAAATAGTATATGATGCTAATGCCGAATTTCATGTTCAGGTTTGAAAAGCCTAGGGCGCACCAGGATAACATGATCAAGGACATATACGAAGCCCTCAGATCGAAGAGCAGCATATTGATAAATGCACCGACCGGAATTGGCAAAACTGATGCATCGCTTAGCGCGGCGCTGACTTTCGCTACGGAGAATAACCTCAAAGTGCTGTTCCTCACTCCAAAGACGTCCCAGCACAGGATAGCAATAGAGGTGCTCAACGGCATTCGCAGCAAATTCTCTCTGGACCTGAAGTTCATAGACATGGTGGGCAAGCAGAAACTGTGCATAAACGACAGCATCAATATGATATCCAATGAAGCGTTCCACAAGGAGTGCGAAAAACTAGTAAAGAGCGGCAGATGCGAGTTCTACAAGCGCTTCAAGGAGAAGGGTGATGCGGCAGGGGAGCTATGGGCTGATGCAATGCAAGGCCACAACAAGCTATTCTCTGTTAGCAAGGACTATGGCATATGCGCCTATGAGGCGGCATCGAGCCTAGCAAGGGACGCTAACGTTATCATAGCCGATTATTCACATGTGCTCAACCCCAATACAAGGCCCGCCTTCCTGAAGAGGATTGCAGGAACGCTGAGCAACACAATAGTGATATGGGACGAGGCGCATAACCTCGTGAACCTAGCAGCCTCGTACATGAGTGACGCCATAACCACGCGCGCTGTGCAGCGCGCCTCTGAGGAGCTAAAGAGCATAAGCAGCGACATGGACATAAGCTACTTTGAATTTATACTCAACAAGCTCGCAGAAACCCACCTGTCAAAAGAGAGCGAGGCTTTCATATACAGGCACGACCTGCCTGATGAGATAACCGGATTGCAGGGCGATGTAGCCGATCAGCTGGAGCGCAACGCCCTGGAATACATAGAGAAATCTAAAGCGCGTAGATCCTCACTGATGCACCTGGCCAATTTCATAAGGAAGCTGACGGCAGAAGATCCCGCAATCGCAAAGATAATATCAAGGTCGGGGGAATCGGTTAAGCTCACGCTCAGCTGCCTTTATCCTGACAGCATAATGGACGTGCTCAAGGAACCATACGCGAACATATTCATGAGCGCCACGCTCATACCCTTAAGCATGTATTCCGACTTGTTCGGGGTGAGCGGCGCCTCGACGCATAATTATGCATCTCCATTCCCGGAGTACAACCGCGTGGCTTATGTGGACAGCGGCGTGACAACGAAATATGCGTCGCGGTCAATCTCTGAATACAAGGCCATAGCCGAAAAGATCTCCGATATAAAGGGGAGGATACAGGGCAACATCGCTGTATTCTTCCCGAGCTTCCAGGTCCTCAACAGCGTGCGCCGGTATATAAGCTCAGATAATATAATCACCCAGAGAGACGGCATGGGCAGTGCAGCGATAGATACAATACTTGAAAAGCTGCAGGCAAGCGACGACTCACTATTATTAGGCGTGCTCGGCGGCAGCCTTAGCGAGGGCGTCGATTATCCGAAGAACATAATAAAGGCGGTCATAGTGGTTGGCCTGCCGTTCGCCAAGCCTAATCTGGAGCTCGGCGCCAAGGTCGCATACATGGACGGCAGATTCAAGGGCAGGGGCGAGGAGTACGCATATAGAATACCGACCCTGATAAAGGTCATACAGGCATCAGGCAGGGCAATAAGGAATGAGAGCGACAGGGCGGTGATAGTGTTCATGGATAGGCGGTACAAATGGTCCGCATACATGTCCATAATATCATCGGTGATAAAGGTATCAGCGCGCAGCGATTACCTCGAGGGCATATCTGAATTCTTTTCCGGGCACGAAACGCAGAAGAACCAGGACGCAGTACCTGGTGTCAGATGAAGCCACGGACAAGGAAATAAATGAGCACGAATACTACAATTCCGAAGAACAGCGGAGGTATGGCGGGCAATGCGCGCCTGTACTTCCGAAGTATGAACATCGTGAGCAGCAATCCCGCTATAGCACCGAATATGACGAAAAAGCTGAGCACAAAATTTGGCCCTGGCGCGTAAGCGGATATTGCGACCATCAGCGGTATGGCAAGGTCGCCCGTGCCTAGCTCTACCCTTGCCGCAACCGGCACGAGCTCTTTGCCCAGCACATTATTCAGATGTTTGTACTTCTTGAATTTGCCCTTGTCCTTCTTGTACTCCTCCACATAAGCTTTATCTAGCCTGCTCGCCGGAATCGCCTCCACCTCATTGACCCCTATGAGCAGCGCAAGGTTATTGTCCTCGGCCACCTGCGCAAGGGCTAGCATGTGCTTCGTTATGAAGACCGCAATGAAATCATATACCGCTATTATCGCCATGAACAGGAGCGCCATGTAGAAAGGGAACGATATGCCCAATATGAGCCCCACGCCTACGCTCGCTATTATCGCCGTTGCGTTCCTGAGCTGCTGTTTCTTGTTCTTGAGGTAGATCAGCGCTAGCGCAGCTATCACTGCAATGAGGAAGTTGATGGTAATAGGCGTACCATACAGCGTTATCAGGACGGAATCGTTTACCAGCCCAAAGATGATCATAAAGACAATCATTGAGGCAATAAAGATCACTATGCCTTCAAAAGCTATGAACAGCTTCTTGCCTTTGTATACCTTGAATATGAGTATCAGTACCAGGCTCACTAATATTATGTAAGCGACATAGAAAAGCAGTGAAAGCGGCGTGCTAAAGAGCGACTGGCTTACCTGGCCCTGCAGGGGCGCGACCTCGCCGCTGAATATCGCAATGCCGAGCAGCAGGCCGAAGAACTGGACGAACATGAACATGACTATTATGTAAAGCAATTGCCTATACTCTATCACCTTCAAGCCCAATATTAGCACCGCATATATAACTGCAATAAATTTAAATATATGTGAAAACATATATAAGCCAACGACTGATTTCATGGATATTATGGATAGAATCGCATCAGCATTGCGGCGGCGCACACGGCAGCACTCAATCACCTCCAATGGCAAGAAGATTGAAATAGTAAAATATCACGATGGCACGCAGGAGGTGCTGTATAACGGTGTAGTATACTCCAGGATGAGGCCAAATTCCCTGCTCACCAATTCATACTGGGACTATTTCCTGCCCCTGGCGTACCTGTACGAGAATCCAAAGATTCTGATGATAGGCTTAGGGGGCGGCACCATAGCGTACCAGTTCGAGAATTCAGGGGCTAAGATATCGGAATTTGACATCGTGGAAATAGACAAGGACATGATAAGCATCGCGAAGGCGTTCTATCCCAGGATGCGCGCCAAAATAATAGAGGGAGACGGCATCGAGTACGTGAAGGGCTCGGGCAAGCGATACGATATACTGATACTCGATGCCTACATCAACTACTCCATCCCTAGCGCGTTCATGTCTAGGCCGTTCATAGAGAGCGCATATGCGTCGCTATCCGACAACGGCATATTGGCAATAAATTACCTTAATGATGGCGGCTCCTTTAACAATACGCAGGGGTTCATAAGCATGCTGAAGGAGAAGTTCACGGTGTATACCCTAGACACAGACATAACCCTTTACAACACCATAATACTCGCCTCGAAATCCCTAGATAGCAAGAGCATAAGTGATAGGGCATTGGCTCGCATGCCCGAGGCATATGCGAATCGGAATATGGTACGCAGCTATTCCAGCATGAAGAGCGCATGAGCACCTGTTGCGCCCCGTGCGCTGCATGCATCCACAATACATATAAATATATTAACTGGGAAATCCTTCTGAAGACTAATTTTATTGAATGTTGTGGAGGTGTTTTGATGGAAGATAGCAAAATTCTAGAGTTAATCGCACAAGTCAACAAGCAGATTGATGCAATAACGAGCGATACATCGGTTCCGAAGAACGTTAGGAACGCAATAGCCGAGGCGAAGCAGAAGCTCAATACGGATGGGGACCTCACCATAAGGATATCAAGCGCCATATACAGCGTTGACAATGTGAGCAATGACATAAACCTTCCGCCACAAGCTAGGACAATGGTGTGGAACCTACTCAGCATGCTCGAGTCCATAAAAGAGTAGCTGATCGCATGCAGGACAAGGAACTGCTGAAGGCACTTTCCAAATTGCTCTCGCAGTCCAATATGCTCTTGTCTGCGGATATAGACGCTTCGGCAATAAAGGGCGCTAACCTTGAAGCTCTTTCCGCAAAGCTTGTGGAGCTCAACCAGGGTGCAGTTGGCATCATAGTAATCGATGCCGCAATGTTGGGCAATGCGTTGTCAGAGTTAAATTCCGAGAGCACGAGCAAGGCCCCAGCCCCAATAGAGGTCAAGAGGTCAAGCGACTTCAAGCCCTATGCAGCGGATGTGGAAGCGGAATACCAAATAAAGAACAAGCCTTCGGACAGGGCCGAAGGCAGCGTCAACGATTTCGTTACATATTTCAGGAGCAGGCTTTCCAAGATAAGAGAGATACTCTCTACGCACAGATCGTACACGATGACACAGAGCATTGAAAACCTAAAGAACTTCATGCCAGGGCGGGAGGTCGCCATCGTAGGGATAATAACCAACAGAATCAATACCAAGAATGGGAACATAATGGCCGTCGTCGAGGATGAGACCGGCGAGGCCAAGATAATGTTCATGAACACCCCCACCGTTGAGGGCAAGCGCCTGTTTGAAAGCGCGTCGAGGCTGATAAACGATGAAGTGATAGCCATAAGGGGCAAGGTATCTGGCGCGTTTGTAATAGCCAAGGAGATTGTATGGCCAGATGTCCCCATGCATGAGAAGAAGTCAATAGATGAGGATATAGCGATAGCATTCATGTCCGATATGCATGTGGGCAGCAAGCTGTTCATGAAAAAGAATTTTACCAAAATGCTATCCTGGCTGAATGGAAGCATAGACACCAAATCCAAAGATCTCGCCGGGAAGATAAAGTACCTGATAATGGGTGGCGACGTTGTCGATGGGATAGGGGTATATCCAGATCATGACCGCGACCTTGCGGTGCTGGATATATACGCGCAGTACCAGATGCTGGCGGATTACATACAGGCGATACCGGAGTACATACATGTTTTTGTGCTTCCTGGCAACCACGACGCTGTGCAGCGCGCCGAACCGCAGCCTCCATTCCCAGAGGAGCTCCTCGATATAAAGCTCAGCAATGTGCACATGGTATCGAATCCGAGCACACTGATGCTACACAAAATCAATGTGCTGGCCTACCATGGCACTTCGCTAGATTCGATCATAAGCTCAGTGCCAGGCATGAGCTATGCGAAGCCCGAAGAAGCGATGCTGGAGCTTCTCAAGCGCAGGCACCTGTCCCCCGTATACGGCGGCAATATAATAGTGCCAACCCAGACGGACAACCTTGTCATAGACGATGTGCCCGACATACTGCACATGGGCCACATACATAAGAACGGATTGCTGGAATACCACGGGGTACAGATAGTGAATAGCGGCACGTGGCAGGACAGGACTGACTTCCAGGTCAGGCAGGGGCATATACCGACTCCATGCAATCTTCCCGTGTTCGAGGCGAAACGGTACAGTTTCACCACTATAGATTTCACAGGTGCTGTATAATGAATAATGATGAATATTTCAGCATGCTTTCCACTTATGTGGATAGGGCATACGAAGTCGCTAACAGGGCTCGATCGAAGGGATACGACCCCGAAACCATCGTTGAGATAAAGCCCGCACCGGACCTGGCTACTAAAGTGGAAGGTATACTCGACATAGACGGCCTCGCGGCGCTCATAAAGAGCAAGGATGCGAAGAGCAGGCAGGAGCTCGCGTTCATGATGGTCGAGGAGGTATGCACCAACAAGAGGTTCGAGTCGGAGGTGCAGAAAAGGATGACGCTTGCAGTGCGGGTAGGGCTTTCGGTGCTCACTGAAGGGATACTGGTGGCGCCTACGGAGGGTTTCCAAGGGGTCTTCCTATATAAGAATCCCGATGGCTCGGACTACGCTAGCGTGGTATACGCTGGCCCGATAAGGGGGGCTGGAGGCACAAGCGCTGCGTTGTCTGTGGCGTTGGCGGACTACGCTAGGAAGCTCATGGGCATCGGCATTTATAAACCCCAAAAAAGCGAAGTGGAGAGATACGTAGAGGAGATAAGCATATACCACCACCGCAAGCACCTGCAGTACCTTCCAAGCGAAGACGATATACGCACGATGGTCAGCAACTGCCCAATATGCGTCGATGGGCTTGCCACTGAAGACGCCGAGATAGGCATACACAGAAATATAAAACGCGTCTCGATATCCGGAAAGGAGGAGATGATAACGAATAGGGTCCGCGGCGGCGTAGCATTGGTCCTATGCGAAGGCATTGCGCAGAAGGCAAAGAATGTTCTCAAATATACGAAGGCCGTGGGGCTGGATTGGACATGGCTGAACAACATAATAAGAGCTGAAAAGGCGGACAAGTTGAATCCGCAAGACCATTCGCAGGACAATAATGCGGTTTTCCTGAGAGAGCTCGTGGCTGGCAGGCCGGTATTCGCCTATCCAAATCATCCGGGTTCGTTCAGGCTGAGATACGGAAGGAGCAGGCTCACAGGCATAGCCGCCAAAGGCTTCAGCCCAGCTACGATGATTCTCCTTGACGAATTCATAGCCACAGGTACGCAACTGAAGGTTGAAAAGCCCGGTAAGGGATGTGTAGCTATGCCCGTGGATTCGATAGAAGGCCCGTTTGTCAAACTCGACGACGGCCGCGCGTTCCGGATAAATGATCCAGCGGTTGCGCTCGAATACAAGGACCACATAGCGAAGATACTGTCTGTCGGGGACATACTGATAACCTATGGGGATTTCAAGAAGACGAATACTGCTCTTCTCCCTACAAGCTATGTGGAGGAATACTGGTACGCCCAGCTGAAAGACGCTGGCTACCAAAAAGATATGCCCACTGCACCTAGCTTCAAGGATGCGTTCCAGTTATCACATGATTATTCAGTGCCTATGCACCCATTGTACATATATGATTATAATGACATTACTATCGAGGATCTCGGGAAGATAGCTGCAGCATTGTCCAATGCAAAGATTGAGGCCGATGGGGACAATGTGTTCAGCGTGAAGGCGATACGCATAGACGGCGAGGACGCAACGAAATACAGAGAGATACTGGAGCGCATATGCATACCGCATACAGATGCTGGCAATTCAATACTAATAGAAGGAAGCGACGCGCAGAGCATATTATGTTCGCTAGGCTTTACTGAAGGTAGCACTATTAAGGCCGATAGGGTTTCTTCTGCCAATAAAATACTGGAAATTGACCCTAACGCATTGCCCACAGATGCCCTCAGCGGCATATCGCCTTTCAAGATTATGCAGCGCTCAACTTACATAGGGGCAAGGCAGGGAAGGCCTGAGAAAGCCAAAGAGAGGCTGATGGCGCCTCCGCCGAATGTCCTGTTCCCCATCGGCGAGAGGGGGGGCAAGGAGAGAAGCATAAGCAAGGCTTACATGCTGGATAAGAAAAGGTTCGGTGCGCCGAACATGGAAATAGAGATTGCTAGGTACCGGTGCCAGAAGGGCAAGGAGAGCCTTCCAACAGCGCATTGCTACAGGCACGACTGCCGGGCGGATATAGAAAGGATATGCCCAAGGTGCATGCACAAGACCCTG
>JABEBX010024313.1_pt1 | contig 18700 bp, 16 predicted proteins | sample 7245971 | NCBI WGS metagenome assembly JABEBX01 (sample SAMN14506365, study PRJNA622280) | hot springs metagenome | biome: hot spring [ENVO:00000051]|acidic hot spring [ENVO:00002120]; feature: spring [ENVO:00000027]|sediment [ENVO:00002007]; material: sediment environment [ENVO:01001048]... | reverse complement strand
TTCCACTTTCCGTTATGTCCGGCCATGATTGCGCCTGATATATTGATATCGTACACCGTCAGGGGTATCTGCTGGCTTCCGGTTGCGCTGTATACATTAAGAGTGTAGGAATATATGCCGTATTTCATGCCGGCCATGGGTATTGTTATGTCATAAGTTGCATTTTTTCCGGGTCCTATGGATTTTCCGGAAGAACTCACATAAAAATGTACGGATGGAGATATAGCGAATGCAGGCGTGAGCGTTGTGCCTCCCTGGTTTATGACATTCATGCTGAATGTCGCATTTGTCATCGACACATTGACCGCCGGCTCGTTCCAGGCCATGCCTTCGTCTGTACCATACTGGACGGAAAACGCAGACGGCGAAGGATGATACGATACGGGAACAATACCGATGAAAAGTATTGCTATCGAAATCGCCGCAAGTGCCTTCATGTTGACATTCGTCCTGGAAACATTGTTAAGCGGTTCCGGTCCCCTTATTCCGACTATAAGGGCAAAAACAGGAAGCACAAGCCATGGCGGATATATAATGCTCATGCCTATAACGACTATTACAGATGCATATGAAAGGTAAACGGAGTTTTTGCCAAGGTACGCTGAAGAAATCAGGCCACCGTCAAGGTATCCAAGAGGAAGCGCATTGAAGGAGTTTACGACTATGCCTATCCATCCGGCATACGCAGTGGGATAAAGGATTCCATTTGACGGAATCACATTCTTCATTATCAGCTGGAATATGATCGGGCTCCCGATCTCTATCAGCGGGGACCTGGCCCCCTGCACTGGCAGCGGATTCATGAATGAAAGGTAATCGCCGAGTGCAACAAAAACAAGTGATGCAAAAAAACCGAATATGAGCGAAAAAGAAGCGGCCTCTATCATGGCCTTCCTGTTTGGATAGGCTGAATTTGAATTATTTATAATCCCCATGGTGCCAAGGCCTATCGGGTCCGGTATGAGTATCGGCAGCGAATACTTCATATTGTTTCTCCTGAATGCTATGTAACGGCCGGCTTCCCTTGACACTATTATGATCAGGACCGGTATTACAAAGGAAACAGTTGTGTATAGAATTGTCAGGAATATGCCGGTTCCAAAATATGAAAAAACATAGCTGTATCCGACATAAAAAAGGCTTATGACTGTGAACAGGCCCATGAGCGCTTTTAAAAAATTCCGCCTGCCGTTGTTTACGGCCCTTATTACTATGATCCTGTCCTTTGAGCGGGTGAACGCCACGTACCTGTACTTTCCAAGCTCCTTGACGAGGACTGAAAAATATTCCTGGGGATATTTGCTTATGTCATCTGTGTATATGACTATATCTTCATCATCGGTCTTGAATGATTTTACCTCATAGTACCTTGAAATTATCCCGATTATCCTTTCCTGATCCTCTTTACTTACCATTGACGCTTTTGCTATCAGAAATGAAGCTTATTAACTTTTCATGGATATTTTTGTCGCCTTTAATTTCATAATACCTGCCGTTTCCTGTCCCTTCGGCCCCGATCACATCCTTGGCTATTCTTTCTGCATCGCCTTTTCCCGATATTATCATGTACCTGTATGAATCGCCTTCCTTCGCCTCAACCAGTACGTCTACCTTCATTCTGTTGGCAAGCCTGGATACCAGCTTAACATCACCGGCACTGGAAGCACGGATCATCCTGATCTCGCCACCGTAAACATACGGGGATTCCTCAAGATCCCTCTCAAGAAGCATGATCTTCCCGGCTTCAATTTCCTTCCTCATCTTAATGTTCTCAGCCTGCATATCCTGAACATAATCTTTTATTTCACCGGGCTTCTTTTTCAGGTTGTCTGCAATAGCCGATATTTCGGAATACGAATCCTGGAAAAGTTCCAGTGCGGGCCTGCCAGCAGAAAACGTAATCCTGTATATATTCTCCTGAACGCTTTCAATCTTCTTAATTTTCAGTATTCCTATTGATGAAATATTCTTCAGGTGTGTTCCACCGCATCCCTCTGCATCGACACCGTCTATTTCGACAACCCTGACCTTTGGGGTTAGGGGCACGCCACCCTCGAAAAGGCGGAAGCCGTAAGTGCCAATTGCTTCGTACCAGTCCATGTTCCTGACATGGACATCACGCCCCTGCGTTATCAGGTCAAAGCACCTTCTCTCTATCTTCCTTACCGTCTCATCATCAATGCGCGAGTAATGCGTTATGTCCAGGCGGGATTCATTGACATCCTTCTGGACGCTGTTCTGCCAGACATGGCTTCCCAGGATTTCCCTCAGAACGCCAAGAAGCAGATGCGTTGATGTGTGGTGCACCATAAGCCTGTTGCGCCGATCCATGTCAACATGTCCGGCCACCCTGATTCCTGCGGGGATATCAGAATCCAGCCTGTGGACAATTGCATTGCCATATTTCTGTACATCAAGTACCTGGATCTTGTTTCCCCTGTAGAGGAAATAACCATAGTCGGGCGGCTGGCCACCGCCTTCAGGATAAAACGCGGTCTTGTCCAGTATTATTTCATTGTTTTTCGAATACATCACGAGCCCCGTGAATTCGCTCATTGTCGAATCATCGTAGTAAAGGGGCCGCGTTTTTATATCTGGATATATGTTTACCTTATTCTTCCGAATTTCAGCCTTTTCGTGCTTTTCTATGACCATGGCATGAAAATTCGCGGGTACGTCCATGGATATCCCCCGGGTTTCAAGAAGCGATGCAACGGTTTCCGGATTCATTCCATGCGAATCATAAAGAACGATAAGATCATCAACTGTCAGCTTCCCCTTGCTTTTCACCATCCTGTTGAGAACATCCTTTCCGTGCACCATAAGATCGCTGTACTTTTCAATCTCGATCTCGATCATTTTTTTGGAAAATTCGGCCGGAAAACTGCCAACAAGATCCTTGAGACCTTCATAATTCATCATTATCAGGTCATTGATCCCGATCTTCAGGTTTATGTCTTCAGAATACCTGAGGGCATGCCTTATCAGGAGCCTGGCAAGATAACCAACCTTAACATTGGATGGTATGACATAGGCCTGGAACATGTGCATAAGCGACCTTGTATGATCCGCTATAACAAATACGTCCCTTATTTTCCTTATCTCATCAAATTTTTTCTCCGCATCCGGGTATTTTGCTTTCAGTATCGATATCGCATGCTTCTCATCATACGGCTCAAACATGACAGATGCCTTTACAACATCAATAAGGAAATTCTCATCAAAATCCTTGACATCGGAATTTTCCATAATCTTTTTAATTATTTCCGGATATATAGCCTGATAAACCGTAGGTGTTCCCTGAGAAAGCCATACAAGCCTTTCCAGGCCATAGCCGGTATCCACGATCCTCATGGGCATTTTTGAATATCTTATTCCTTCTATCTCGGCCTCCCCGGCCGGATCCTCCCTCATGTCCATGAAGACGAGCGTTGCAACTTCAAGCCCATCAACGAAAACTTCCAGCGCATTTCCGGCATTTCCACCACCGGACCATGGCTTCTCCTTGAACGATACAAGCTTTCCGTCAATATTGAGCCCCTCGGTCAGGAAGCCGTAGCAGTATGAAACAGCTTCATCCTCCCAGTATACATTTTCATGATCGCTGTTGAAGGCATCATGGCAGAGCATTTCAAAACTTGTCAGATGCCTTCCTGTGATTCCTACCAGATCGATATCAGTCATCCTTATGCTCGGCTGTGACATGACTATCGGATTCCCGGGCGGTTTAACTATTCCGGAAGTAACGTGTGGCTGGAAATCGTATATTGAAGCGTTAACAAGAAGCACATCCTCCCTCCACCTGGGAACAACCGGATAGGGCTTCAGGAACTTATGCCCCCTCTCTTCAAAGAAATGGATGAAAAGCGATCTCATTTCCCCCAATCCATATTCCTTTGGAACGGGAGAATTTTTTATGAAAGTGTATTCATCGCACGGTGTATCACCGCACGTTTTCCTCCCCGGATCAGTTGTCCAGAAATATGATCCGCATTTTTCGCATACTTTTTTTTCAAAGCCGGTATCAATAAAAAATTTAAGATCTAATTCTCCTGTCTTGTTCCCCATTGCGATCAGATTTTAAATGACTATTTCTATTTTTTTCTTTTCTCCATGATACACCGGCGCATGAACATCAGAGGAGCGGTTCAGATAGAAATTGATCGTTATGGCCTGAAAAAATACGACCAGGCAGCCGGAACAGGTTGAAATAAACGGTTCCGCATCCCCTTCAGGAGTGTTCCTTTATAAAGGCAGAAGAATAGAGGAATGCGGTGCTTGAATAACCGTGAACTTTTCTCATATAGCGCAGCGATATCCCGTAATTTTTAAAACTATCCACTCTTTCAGCCATCTGTTCCTTCGAGGCAATTTCGTAGTAATTTATAATGCCCCCCTCCCTGAGGGATGCTACTGCAGATTCGATGAACCTGCTTGATCCCGTCGGATTATTCATTATAACCCTGTCGGCATTTTTATATCCGGAAATCAGCTTCTGCGAATCCCCGCATAATGGGGTTATAGAACCCTTTAGCATGTTAATTTTTATATTGTAATCCAGGAGTTTCACAGCATCTTCGTTTATGTCCATGGATATTATCTTGGCGTTCCTGTACCTGGCTATTTCTATGCTTATAGTTCCTATGCCGGAAAACATGTCTATTATGAATTCTCCGTCGTTTGCCTCCTTAGCCAGCCTCATCCTTTCAGTTCCAAGCCTCGGAGAAAAATAGGCCCTTGATACATCAACCCTGAAAACGCAGCCATTCTCCCTGTAAATCGTTACGGTGTTATCTTCCCCGGCCAGAAGCTTAAGGGATCTTATCCGCTTTTCTCCTTCAACTCCGGCATCATAATATACGCTCTTTATCGTTTTGCTGGAATCAAGCAGATTCTGGGCGAACATCCTGTCATTTTTCTTAATCACGGCAATGCTTCCGATGCTGTCAAACGAACCTGAAACCGATTCCTTTTTCATTATTGCGTTCCCATCCCTGTATACGAATTCACCGCTGTAGGAATCGACTACAGGTATATAGACGAAAGAATCATCGCTGCATATCCGGTAATCCCTGTCGATTTCCCCTTTCGCCTTAAGTTCTTTTATCTTATTCTGGGCCCATTCTTTCCTGGCCGGAACGTATTTCTTGACTGGCAATTGCTTTTGCCCTCCTTATAGCTGAAGATGCAAGGGAATGCGAGAAACCATAAATCCTTGTTATCCTGCTTTCATCCGAAGCCGCTATTTCTGCTATGCTCTTGAGGCCTGCATCGTATAACCTTCTTGCCCTTACACGCCCGATGCCGGGTATCATGGTAAGTTCCATTATTTCCGGCTTTATCCCCTCACGTATTCTGACGTTCAGGATGCCGAGATCGCGCCTTATTTCCGGCTTGAAAAGGGCTGAAAGCCTTGCAAGCGAGTAAGAGATCCAGTCTGCGTTTGATACCCTTGACTGCATATCTCCAGGGGCAATTCCGTATTTTTCATATAACCCGTTTGTTGAAACCTCACTTATCCAGTCCCTGAGAACGCATGCAGTCTTTGCAGCATCAATATCCCCATCAGGCATACCTATATCTTCGAGAAACTCATATCCATGGCCATCTTCACGGTAATTGAACGGAAACATCTCACCGCAAAGTGATATATAATAAAGTGCAAGGTCAGTGCTATGCTTCTGATCAAAATACCTTTTCAGGGTCAGGGCACTTTCAGGGTCAATGTAAAGATCGCTGGTGTATCTTCCGAACTGCGTGGCTGAAAAATTTCCATTACCCTTTACAAATCCGTTGTCAACCAGAAATTCCAGGGATCTGTCGATCCTGTCTTTCAGGCCATTTTCACCATTCTGCTGGTAATAGAATGTCCTTCTGAAGAAGTCGTAAATGCTGTCCCTGTTGTTTCCTATGCCCATCGTTATCACCGCCAGTACGTTGAATCTAACAAGCTTGTCACTCCCGAGTCCGGATTTTATGGGCTCAGGATCCATCTGAATGTACTGTTGTGCAACCTCAAAGCTGTTCCTGGAAGCTGCGTATATAACACCTATGCCATATTTATCATACCTGGGGCGGCCTGCTCTTCCAATCATCTGCCTTATCTCAAGATTTGGGAGATAGACTATACCCTCTGATGTGTACCTGGTTATGTCCTTCACTATAACCATCCTTGCTGGAAGATTCACACCGGCTGCAAGCGTGGGGGTGGCAACTATGACCTTTATCGATCCATTCTTGAAATTTTTTTCAATGAACGATCTCTGTTCGTTACTGAGGCCCGCGTGGTGAAATGCAACACCATGCTGTGCGATTTCATTTATGGTCCCGTCATATACATTGGAATCATCACTGGCAATACTGATGTTGCCGGTCCTGTCGAAAACGTGTGACAGTTCAGATGCAAAGTCTTCGCTTCTTTTCCTTGAATTCACAAAGACTATAACCTGTCCGTTTTCCTGAACTGTTTTTTTGACCAGATCGATTATGCTTCCAATCCTTTCACGGCCTTCATCCATATATAACGAATCTTTGTACAGGACTCCGGCTTGAAGCGGCACCGGCCTGAAATCACTTACGACAAGGCTTGCATCAAGCCATTTTGCCAGATCGGTAGCGTTTGACACTGTGGCTGATAGCGCCATGATCAAAGTGCCCGGGTTTATGATCCTTGATGAGGTTATTATTGTCTCCAGGGTTGGGCCCCTTGATTCGTCACCCATGAGATGAATTTCATCGACCACCATGAGGCCTATGTCCTGAAGCATGTCCGGATTGTGGTGGAGCAGCGAATCTGCCTTTTCCGATGTCATTATTATCACGTCGTAATACTTCATGAAATCCGGTGCGTCATCGTAATTGCCTATGGATAAACGAACCCTCATTCCGAGCTCCCGGAGCCTTGACATCTCCTCATATTTTTCCATTGCAAGCGATCTCAGCGGAACGATATAAATGGATTTGAGGCCTTTCCTGTATGTTTCATATATTGCGGAGTAAGCTATCAGCGTCTTTCCGGAGGCCGTAGGAACAGATACCAGCACATTTTTCCCGTTCCTGAAATATTCAATTGCCCTTACCTGATGATCATAAAGATCGAAATCAGTTCCATCAACAAGTTTCAGGAACATCTGATCATAGCCAAGATCACTAACTTTCACATTCACCTATTTTTTCGCTTTATTTATAACTTGGCAACTGGATAACAGAAATTTTTTTATGAAAGTCAGTAATACCATAAAGTCCCTTTACTGAATCAGGCGCAGGTATAGAAAAGATTAAAAAGAGATTTAAACTACGGGATTACTTGTGCCGCTGTAGCTCAGTTGGTAGAGCACTCGGCTGTTAACCGAGCGGTCATCGGTTCGAGACCGGTCAGCGGCGTAGGGGGTTGTAGCTCAGCTAGGTAGAGCGCCTGGCTCATAACCAGGTGGTCACCGGTTCAAACCCGGTCAGCCCCATTCAGAATATAATTTAAGTTTTATTCTGGACTTTATCTCTGACGTAAGTACGTTGCATAAACAAGCAACCTTATATTGCCATATATGATGAAAAACCGGCGTAACTGAATGAAAGAATCCATGATAGATTCATCAATGATAGACACAATAATCAAGGGGGATGCAATTGAAGTCCTCAGCCAGATTCCAGACAATTCAGTTGATCTTATCTTTGCAGACCCTCCATATAACCTGCAACTGAGGGGCGACTTATGGCGCCCAAACCAGACAAAAGTAAATGCTGTAACAGACGTATGGGATCATTTTGAAAGTTTTGAGGAATATGACAGATTTTCAGAGAAATGGCTTTCACAATGCAGGCGAATCCTGAAGGATTCCGGTTCCATATGGGTTATAGGCACATATCACAACATATTCAGGATTGGAAAAATAATGCAGGATCTCGGCTACTGGATCATCAACGATATCGTATGGATAAAAACGAACCCTATGCCTAATTTCAGGGGCGTAAGATTCACGAATTCACATGAAACACTCATTTTTTCAGTGAAAAGTGAGAATTCTGCGTATACTTTCCATTACAGATCAATGAAAATCTTCAATGACGATATCCAGATGAGGAGCGAATGGGAGATACCAATATGCGGAGGCAAAGAAAGAATCAGGATCGATGGGGAAAAGGCGCATTCAACACAGAAACCCGAAGAACTTCTGAAGCGTATCATCCTGGCCGCCTCAAATCCCGAAGACATTGTGCTTGACCCATTTATCGGGTCAGGAACGACCGGGGCAGTTTCAAAATTGCTCGGAAGACATTTCATTGGCATTGAAAGGGAAGAAAAATATATTGCGATCGCAAAGGAAAGGATTTATGATGTTACGGAGCTTGATCCCCGGCTCCTTTCATATCCATCAGAAATAAAGCCTCCAAGGGTCCCGTTCGGGAACCTGGTTTCAGCAGGCTTAATAAAGCCAGGCAGCAGTCTTTATTCGGAGGATAGATCAATTATAGCAAAAGTACTTGCAAATGGCACAATCGTTTCAGGGACTATCTCCGGTTCAATACATTCAGCCGGGGCAGCCCTTCTTGGTAAGCCGGCAGTCAATGGCTGGAATTTCTGGTTCACGGAATATGAAGGAAAATTCGTGAGCTTGAACTTCATAAGAAATGCATACATAGAAAAATGCCTGAAAATATACGGCAAAGGAAATACTGATTTCCGCTCAAATGAAGATCGTATAGAAAAGTGAAGTCATGTTGAAACCCTGCGATTTTGAAATTTTTCCCATAACATAGATTATCCCGCATTCCCCGAGATGACAAGCTTTTCCTTGCGAATCGCTCATTTTCCTGAGTTCTATGTTAACCATGTTACTGCATTCTGGCATCCTGTTTCAGGAATCAGCCCGGAGTGAAACGAAAAATGAAACTGCTGACAGGGCTTCGTTCTGAAGATTCGCCTCTAAACATATACTTTAATATAAGTATATCATGAGGCCGGGTGGCAGTGGCTGCTGGATTGAATACAGTACCTTTATTATTATTGCTGGTTCTTATTGTCTATATCGTTGCCAGAAGGGTCCGGTCAGGATTAAGGGGGACCCGGTACAAAAAATCAAGGGTGCTGCGTATTCCGGTACTCTATGTTCTGCTGACATTATTCCTGGTCTATTCAGTTGGTTCTCACGATTATTATGCCTATTATTCGCTCCTCCTCATACCGGCCGGAGCCATACCGGGCCTGCGTTTTGGAAGCACAGTTAAATTCTTTTCAAAAAATTCTGTCTTATACTATAAGAGATCACAGTTCATAATGGTTGCATGGCTTATCTCATTTCTCCTGAGGATATTACTTGAAATATTTTTCCCATCCAGCATCAATGTCGCCATATTTGTGGATATGATCCTGTCGTTCACCACAGGGATGATACTTGGCGAGGCGTTCCACATTTTGAGGGAAGCAAAGGACCTTATGCCTGCAACTGAATAAAGCGTATTAAGCAATGGGAAAACTTAACGTTTCCCATTTCTCATAGGTTTGAATCGTCGAACTGGTATGTTTCTGATCCTCTTATGCCGGCATCTATCACGAACAGTGACCCACCGAGATCATCCGGATCGCGATCCTGGTTTTCAGTAAGTTTTGCGGATGTAACGTAGAGTTGATCAAGATCTCTTCCGCCAAAGACGCACGACGTGATATTTCTTGCCGGCAACATGACTTCATCGATCTTCTTTCTACTATCAGGATCCCACCTGGAAATCCTGTGCCCCGCCCAGTGTGCGATCCAGAGCTTTCCTTCGCTGTCAATGTTCATCCCGTCAGGAAAACCCTCTTCATTTTTGAAATCCACTGCGACATTCAGGTACTTTAAGCGGCATTTATCATCGTAAGTGTAGGCATTTATCTTTTTAGTGGGTGTATCAATATGATAAAATTTTGTCTTCTTAACGTCCCATGCCAGACCATTTGAAATGGTAAGATCTGTCAAAACCTTTTTCATCTTGCCGTTTTTCATGTAAACATACAATGAACCCGTATGGTTTTTCTCATCCATATCCATGGTCCCTGCCCAGTAATTGCCATATGGGTCAACCTTTCCGTCATTGAATCTGTTGTTCTTGATCCCCTTCTCAATTTCTGCAAGCAGAGTTTCATTTCCAGTTTCGGAATCTATGCTGTAAAGGCCGTGCCCGATTGTTGCATACATTTTGCCTGATTTTGATGGAACTATGGATGAGATCATGCCATCAGTTTTCATTGTATTTATCTCGCCATTCGATGTATCGTAATACCTGAAGAGCTGGCCCTTTATATCAATCCAGTAAATCCTGCCTGTCTTTATATCCCATGTTGGGCCCTCGCCCAGTATCTCCATGCTTTTTGATACGATTTCAGTCTTCATTCAACCACCTTTCTCTGTTGTTATTTCTATTAACCATATTAACATCCGCCTCTGGAAGTTATGATCCGATCGATAGCTAAACTTCTTTGACGCAGTCCAGCATCGTTTATCGTATCTCCCTGCAATTCAGGTAATGCCCTTCCTATCTTATGATTCGTTAACACTGGAATTGATTGCAGTTCTGCAGGTTGGGAAAGGCAATTTAATATTCCTGCAGTTGTCAATTGATTGTATAATTCATCAACGATCATTCTTATCTCTCCCGATCGTTTACCTTTTTTAAAGCAGTGATTACAGGGGCCCGATATCCAGCACGCTTTCAAATAGTCAATTTGAAAAGAAAGCGCCGGATAATACGAAATAAAACGTCCCGGGAAAGATGCGATATCAATTTAAAGCATGATTAAACTTTACATAACACGGAATAGCCGGGCTGAAGCAATGAATGCACAGGCCGTGAAAACTAAAAAAAGCCCGTTTTTTACCGGTTGTTAAAAATCTGCATGGTATTCAATTCGTTGCATGGAAAGTTTTATATTAAGCATTGCTTATATTTTTTCATGACATCTGATAACATTAAACATGACAAGTATCACTATATGGCCCTGTTTGGAATAATAGGCCCTGTATTTGCAATAGCAATGATAATGGTCGATGTCTTCATATCACCATGGTTTGCGTGGTCCAGAAACGCGCTCAGTGATCTTGGAGTTCACAGGTACGGTTATCTTTTCGACACCGGTCTCATTGTTGAAGGTCTTTTCAATATATTTTTTGTGATATCCCTGAAGGCAATAAAAATAAAAAATTACATTGCATATGCACTTATAATCAGTGGTATTGCGCTTTTGCTGGTAGGCATTTTCAATGAGGATCATCCGCCTTTTCATCTCATATTTGCACTGATATATTTCGTGCTGTTTCCGATATCGATAATAATGTTCAGCGCCAGTTTCAGGATCAGATCCGCCGTTCTCAGCTATACCGGTATATCTTTTGCAGTCATTTCCCTCGTTGACATAATAGTCGGGATAGGGTTTGTGTTCCACTACGTGAACATCAAGGGGGTAGGACTTGCTGTTCCTGAATTCATAGAGGCCGTTTTCCTTGGCGCATGGTCCATTTTAATGTCAGTATATGTATTTTCAAAATCTTAATACAGTGCAAAAAGGAAATTCAAAATTTTTATTTTTAGATTTTTTCTTGAAATATTTAATTGCAATTTTGCCGGTATACGGGCCCGGTATATGGAAAATAGCTGGTGGTTAATAATACTGGCCGTACATTGCCGGTATTCATAATACGATTAAATATATCCTGATAATATACACACGGAATGAGCGAGAATTTTTTATTTCTTGTAAGGCACGGAAGGACTATCATGAATTCCCAGAACAGATGGCAGGGCCGCACGGACAGCCCGTTGACTGATGAAGGTATCGCACAGATCAGGAAAGTTGCAGAAAAATTTGTGAACAGCGATGCCATGGGTATCTATTCAAGCGGAATTCAAAGGGCAATAACATCGGCTAGGATAATATCGACCATTACCGGGATACCTGTAAAGGGAGAATGTGACGGGCTGAACGAGAGAAACCTCGGAAAGCTTGAAACGCTCACTTCGGATGAAATAAGGGCAATGTACGGGATAGAATTTACGACTATAACATCAACTGAAATAGAAAAAGTTGAAGGCGTGGAGAAATGGGATGAGTTTGTGTGCAGGATATTCAGGACTCTTGATACCATAAGGTCAAGGGAAAGCGGAAATCTCATCCTTGTAACGCACGGTGGCGTTCTTCGTGCCGTATATAACACCATCACTGGAGAAAAGATCAGCAGGGTACTCTTTGATAACGGACACTACCTTAAAATTTCCAAAAAGGGCGGTGGCTGGGAAATAGATAATATTTTTTGATTCTCTTAAATGGAGGCTACGCTTCGCGAAGCACTTTAATTTAATGGTTTATGGCTAGGGTAGCATGTTATTGCATGTAGAATATTCGAACGGAATCACATTTAAAATTAGGAGAAATATATAATTCAAAATAAAATAAAGCTACCGAACATGGAAAATGGAGGGATCTAAAGTTTAATCATTACTAATTTGGTTTTAAATTTTAATATTTATCATACTAAATAATAAATGTTTTTAATGAAGCGTGTCTTTCTTTATTGATTGCCGGTATTTAATTATTACGCGTGGTAATACTTATAATAAATATTCATTTTAATGCTATTATTTAATTATATATGAAATTTAATCCATTTCAAATTATTTTCATTCATCATTTCATTACAGGGTAATTTTTTATATTTAATACTTTAAGATATTCAGTATAAACTGGCAAAAATTTAGCGAATAGTTAAATAACCTGTGCCCAATCAGAAAACGAGAATTATGTATGAAATAAGGTTTCATGGCAGAGGTGGTCAGGGAGCGGTAACAGCTTCAAGGATACTTGCTTCCGCGGCCTTTATGGAAGGCAAATACGCTGTGTCATTCCCTTTCTTTGGCACTGAAAGGAGGGGGGCGCCTGTAACTGCATTCACGAGGATTAGTGATGAATCTATCCTCCTGAAGAGCCAGATTTACAACCCGGATATCGTGGTTGTACTGGATCCTTACGTGCTTAAAACTTCAAATATAGTTGAGGGCATGAAGCAGGATGGCTTTATCATAATCAATTCGCCAAAAGATCCGTCCGAATTCGGATTTTCCGTGAGGACCGCTACTGTTGATGCAATAAGCATAGCGGTTAAATTTAGCCTTGGAAGCAGGGCAAATCCGGTGATCAATACATCCATGCTCGGAGCTTTTTCGAAGGTTACCGGTCTCGTTACGCTTGAAAACGTTGTTAAGGCCACAGGGGAAAATGTGCCGGGAAAGAAGGATGCAAATATAAGTGCTGTGAAAAGTGCTTATGAAAGTGTTCATGTGGGGTGGTAAATATGGTTCTTGTTCCACTGGCCGGGGTTTCTTCAAGAAATCACCATACAGACAGCTGGAGGGTCCAGAAGCCAACGGTGGATTATGACAAATGTATCAGGTGCATGATCTGCTGGAAATTCTGCCCTGACAATGCCATAGACATCAGCAGTGAAAATTATTCGGCCCCAAATGAGAGAATAAAGAAGATGGAATTGCCTGTGATAAATTATGATTTTTGCAAGGGATGCGGCATTTGTGCAAACGAATGCCCTGAAAAATGTATTGATATGAGTGTGGAGGAGATAGAATGAAAGCAGTTTCTGAATACAGGACTATAATGACGGGAAATGATGCTGTATCATACGGCGTGAAGCTGTCAAAGGCACGCCTTATTTCAGCTTATCCAATTACACCGCAGACCACTATTGTGGAAAAGATTGCCAGGATGATTTCTGATGGGGAGATAGATGCGAAATATGTGAAAGTTGAAAGCGAGCACAGTGCGCTTGCAACGGTTTTTGCATCAGAGCTTGCAGGTATCCGTTCATACACTGCAACCAGTTCCCACGGGCTTCTGTACATGCATGAGATGCTGCACTGGGCCTCGGGCCAGAGAGTGCCCCTGGTCATGAGCGTGGTTAACAGGGCAATAGGCCCTCCATGGAATATATGGGCAGACCAGACAGATACCATGAACCAGAGGGATACGGGCTGGTTACAGACGTACTGTGAATCCAACCAGGAGGCTCTTGACACAATACTGATGGGTTACAAGATAGCAGAAAACCACAATGTTATGCTCCCCCTGATGAGCATGGAGGATGCGTTCATACTTTCGCATACATCTGAACCTGTTACTGTGCATGATCAGGAAATGGTTGATGAATACCTTCCCGACCTTGATCTCAGTTTCAAGATCGATCTCAAAAAACCAATGGGATACGGTTCTTATGATACGCCGGACGGTTCTTTTATGGAACTGAAGAAGGATATGGCTGATTCCATGGACTATGCGAGAAAAGTGATAAAGGAAGAAACAAAGAATTTTGCCGAAATGTTCGGAAACGATTACGGTGGCCTGATTGAAAAGTACAGGATGGATGATGCTGAATACGCAATAATAGCAAGCGGGACGGTTGCCTCAACTGGAAAATACGTTGTCAACAAGCTCAGGAACGAAGGCAGGAAGTTTGGCCTCATAAGGGTCAGGTTCTTCCGCCCGTTCCCTTACGATGACATATACGAGGCTGTGAAGGACCTGAAATCAGTCGGCGTCATAGACAGATCGGTGGGCTTCGGAAACGCCGGCACAACATACATGGAGATTGTATCCGGCCTTTATGGCAGGACGGACGTACCGGTATCAAGCTTCGTTGTCGGCGTTGGCGGTCGCGATGTTAAAATAGAGGATATTGAGATGATAGCCGGAAAAGTTGAGAAAAGGGACCGTGGTTACCACTGGGTTAATGTAAAGGAGGTGGCTTAAATGCCTCTTTCAATTCCAAGGGAAGAACTGATGGAGCCGGGCCATACGGCATGTCATGGTTGCGGGGCAACTCTTGCAATGAGATATGTCCTTAAGGCGCTCGGAAACAAAACCGTCGTATCCGTTCCCGCATGCTGCTGGGCCGTAATACCCGGAGCAATGCCTTACAGAACGCTTGACGTACCGATGATCTATACTCCATTTGCCGCAACAGGCGCATCCATATCCGGGCTAAGGGAAGCCTTTGACATTCAGGGAAAGGCGGATTACAATGTGGTTGGATTTGCAGGAGACGGCGGTACGGCCGATATAGGCCTTCAGGGGCTGAGCGGTGCGATGGAGAGAGGTCACAACGTATTTTACATAATGTATGATAACGAAGGATACATGAATACAGGCGTACAGAGATCTGGAAGCACGCCATACGGGGCAAAAACAACAACGACTCCTCTCGGGAAGGACAGGGATTTCAAGAAGGAAAACAAGAAAAACGTCGCAGACATGATGATAGCACAGGGTGTTCCCTACGTTGCTACATCAACAGTTGCATATCCGGAGGATATGATCAAGAAGATAAAAAATGCGCAAACGATTGAGGGGCCAAAGTATATGCAGATTTTCGCGCCATGCCCGACGGGATGGTATTACCCTCCGGAAAAAACTGTTGAAATTTCCAGGCTTGCTGTACAGAGCAAGGTGTTTCCGCTGTATGAGTACATAAATGGAAAATTTACGCTGTTCAAGAGCTTCAAGCCCGCAAACGTAAGGGACTACCTTAAACCGCAGGATCGTTTCTCACACCTGAGGGATAATGAAATAGATCAGTTCGAGGCATATGTCAACGAACGCTGGGACAGGCTGCTTGAAATGGAAAAAATGTATACAGGCGAGAAAGCCTGATATCTTATTTTTTAAATATAAGGCCGTAATGATGCGGGCCAGATTCAAATTCGGATATGAGTTCCATCCCGGTTGATTCGACCTCTTTCTTCGCAGTGTCCGGCGCTATTCTGATTTCCTGCGGAGGGCCGAAGGTGTCGTCATTTTTTTTCCAATCCAGATCCGTCAGGAATCCGCCTTTTTTTAATATCCTGTATATTTCGTTCAAAACGGATTTACGATCATTGAAGTCATGGAAAACGTTTGCCATGAAAACGAGATCTACGGTTTCACTCTCAATCCCTGTATATGTTGCGCTTGCATTCAGGGTTTTTATCCTATCCTTCAGGCCATCGGGAATTCGTTTCTTAAGGGCTTCAAGCATACTGGCATTTGCATCAACGGCATAGACCGTTCCACCGGTCATTTTTTCTGCAATAGGCATGGTGAAGAATCCCGGTCCGCTTCCAAGATCGACTGCTATGTGTATATCTTCAAACGGTATCTTGCCCAGGATCACATCGGGATTTTCCCATTCCTTGCGTGACTGCGATAGCAGCATATCAATTCTTCCGCTTAAATCCATGTTATCTGCTGAACATTGCCAGTTATTATAAAATGCTTTTGTGCTTTGCCCGGCATTAACCCGCACATGCGAACACAGGCGATAAAAGCCTTTAATTGGCTTATACCGGTGTTTTGTCATGTTTATTAGCCTTAAAGCAATGTCATTTCATGATGAGCTATAACTTTGAAGAGAAGCCTCTACTCATTTTCTGGGAAACAACAAAGGCATGCGGGCTGAAGTGTGAACACTGCAGGGCATCAGCCATTCTTGAGGGTCTGCCGGATGAGCTTGACTACGATCAGTCAATTAATTTCCTTTCCGGGATAAGAAAATTTTCAAAGCCATACCCGATAGTCATACTTTCCGGCGGCGATATGCTCCGCAAGCGCAGGATATACGATATAATGGGCTACATGAAAGATAATGATATACCTTTTTCAGCGAGCCCTGCGGTTACGGATCTTCTCAATGATGAAGCAATGTCAGCATTCAGGAGGTACGGTGTATCGTCAGTTTCAATCAGCCTGGACGGGAACAGGCTTACCCATGAGAAGGTCAGGGGCGTCGCCGGAGTGTTCGATGATACAATAAACGCAATAAGAAAACTCATAAAGAACGGGATAACCATGCAGGTAAATACTGTTGTTATGAGATCCACGGTTAACGATCTTCCGGACGTACTGAAAATACTCATGGACAATGGCGTGAAGGTATGGGAAGTGTTCTTCCTCATAAGAACAGGGCGGGGAATCGACAGGGAGGACCTGTCACCGGACGAATATGAGGATGTTAACAGGTGGCTGCTGTATGTTTCAGGATATGGCCTGCGCATACGTACAGTGGAATCGCCAATATACAGGCGAATAATAATGCAGCACTCCAACGGTGAAAAGCTTGAAGGTGGGCCGCTATTTAACAGCCTTGTGGCAAAAACTGAATCACTTCTCGGGAAGCCTTCGCACCCGTACCCGAAGAGCGTTATACCCACCAGGGACGGTTACGGAATAATATTCATATCACACAATGGCGACGTGTATCCGAGCGGATTTCTTCCGTATCCTGTCGGAAGTGTCAGGGAAAACGGAATATCTGACATATACAGGAACAGCGAAACACTCAAAAGAATAAGGGATCCGGCTAATTTAAAGGGAAAATGCAATTTTTGCAGGTACAGAGAAATATGCGGAGGTTCCCGTGCAAGGGCGTATTCGGTTTACGGCGATATATATGCCGAGGATCCGAGCTGCATATACGTTGAAGGGCAGTGAATTCACTGAATTGCGGCCCGGGATAGTACCATGCGATCGTATTCTTACACGGCCAGAATAATTTTTATACAGTTCTTTACGACCGGAGACAGCTGCCAGGAGTGAACTGGTGAGATCCTCAAGGCACTGAAATATGCAAATGATACTTTGCACAGGCAAATGATTTAAAGTGAAAGCGTATAAAGTGCTAACATGGCTGCTCTTCCCAAAAAAATGGCAATATCTGAGAAAAATTCCGGTGTGATTGATGAAAAATCTAGAGAAATAATCATTGGCAATAAAAGGCACAGATACAGGCCTAACCAGGTGCTGGAGGCAGGCGACCGCATATCAATAGACGGTGAAAACTATACGGTAACATATTACAATCCAACGCTGTTTTACAGGACCATAAAAAGGGTTACGCAGATAATAACTCCCAAGGATGCGGTATATATGATATCGGTATCAGGAATCACGCGTGGCAGCAATGTCCTGGAAATCGGCGTAGGTTCAGGAAATTTTTCTGCCTATATACTCTGGGCCGTTTTTCCGGAAGGGCAGCTGACCATGCTGGATACGAGTGATTCGAATATAAAGTCAGCGATAAGCAACCTTTCCATGTTCTATGACATATCTGGCATAAAACATTTTGTCGGTACAATGGAGGAAGCGCAACTTGATGATAAATACGATGCCGTATTTGCAGACATACCGAATCCATGGGAATACATGAGTTCGATATCCAGTGTTATGAAAGCTGGTTCTTACGCCCTGTTCTACCTTCCAAATTTTGATCAGGTTGAAAAAACCGTCCTTTCATTTGAATCAAGCGGCCTGATGCATATAGAAAGCACAGAGTTGCTGAAGCGCGGCCTTATAGTCAGGAAAGATGCCACAAGGCCACAGAACGATATAATAGGGCATACCGCATTCATAACTCTGGCAATGAAGGGAAGCATGATGAACGAAAAATCCCTGTAACCATCAGCTTTTCGTATAAATTCCTGATCGGAAAGCTCTCAAAAAGATATATATATTCGTTACTTTATGCATAAAAATATGTCCTAAGACCGCATTAGCAGTGTGAATGCTTTTGCTTGAAATACACTGTGGGGTAGAAACGCATTGAACAGCAACTCGGATGGAGCAAATGAAGGGATCTGGCCCAACTGGGAAGATTCGATCATCGTGTATATGAACATAGATGAATCAATATTC
>JABEBX010016680.1_pt1 | contig 18700 bp, 20 predicted proteins | sample 7245971 | NCBI WGS metagenome assembly JABEBX01 (sample SAMN14506365, study PRJNA622280) | hot springs metagenome | biome: hot spring [ENVO:00000051]|acidic hot spring [ENVO:00002120]; feature: spring [ENVO:00000027]|sediment [ENVO:00002007]; material: sediment environment [ENVO:01001048]... | reverse complement strand
TTTCTTCCATATCTTCGGCACATGTGGCTAAATTTTTCGGCACCATCAAAACCATAGTCGGCGTCAGAGCAATAGGTGCTGCAATGCTTATTTTCATGGCCTTGATGCCAACATTTTTTCTGGCAGGGCTTTTTTATCTTCTGAGAATGTTTTTTGTATCTGCTGGAATACCTCTGAGACAGTCATTTACAATGGGTCAGACAAAAGAAGAAGAAAGGGCTTCTATGGCGGCTCTAAGCAATTTGCCACAGCAAATAACTTCTTCAATAGGTCCTACCGCAAGTGGCTACTTCATGGATTATTCAATGATGGAAGTACCAATTTTCATTGCTGCCATTTTTCAATTTGCCAATGCCGCACTTTATTGGTATTTTTTCAAAAAGGCTGACTAGTATAGCGTATGGCATATAGCAGCGAATATTCGACCTTTGAAGTTAATATATTTTAATGAGTTCTATCACGACATCGGGTATATTTAAGGACTTAAGAAATTCGGATCGATCTTTTTCATTTTCAAGCAAAACTAACGTTGTGGTGAAAAATTTTGCCACATCGACAGGGCTTTCAAATTTTTGAGACATATCTTCAATATCTGTTAATTCCTCTGCTTCAAAAATCTTGGCAATTTCATAGCCCATTTTCCACGATATATCCGTTATTTGGGGTATGACGATTTCAATTGCATCCTCCAGTTTGTAGTCAAGTGCATGCGTGTAAAAATAAATTCTGTATAAAAAAATGAAAAGTGCTATTGTTTCAGTTGATCCTGAAAAAGCCATCGCAGATCTTGTGAGAATTGACTCGGCAGAATAAAAATGAAGACCATGAAATTTTATAACTTCCGTTAAAATTGAAAGCATTGTAACGTCAAAAGATTGTCTTTCTGTCACGAGACCATTTTTTACATCTTCTATTTTATTTTTTACCTCTGGTTTTGAAGTGTCAATTAACCGTATAAATTCCTTGAGATCTATCTTCTTTTTCCACCCATCTTCAAATTCAAGCAACTTCTTTCTTGAATTCGCAAGTTCTGATGGCAAAGATTCGGCAAGTTTTAAGGCTTTATCTACCATACCGTTAAACGCATAAACGTCTATTGCGGCAAGCAAAAATCCCTCTTCCGTTATTTCCATATCCATACCCTTTTCAACCGTTTCAAGAGCTTCTTCGTAGAGGCCTATTGTTTTTTGGAGTATCAACATCTCAGTTAAAACTTCAGGAGTCTCAACTCCTGATCTTTGAATTTCTGAAAGCAATTGAATGGCTTCAAAGATTTTGCCCCGTTTGTAAAGTGAATAAGAAAGATCGTATTTCACATGCCATCCTCCTTCATTTTTAGACAGCGAAATTTTGAATTCATTTTCAGCAAGCGAAAACTTCTGAAGCATGTTGGCCGCAACTCCTATTCTCCAATGAACAGATTGAAGATCATGATCAATGGCCAGCGCTTGTTGATAAAGTGTTATAGAGGATTTAGCGTCTCCGAGGGCAAGATAAGCATCCCCCATTAAAAGATAAGTCATGGTGAATGACGGATCTAACTCTATGATTTCCTTGCATATCTGGATAGTTTCTTCGAATTCTGACTGATCCATGAGTGTTCTGGCGAGTTCTATTCGGATAGGAAGATATTCTGAATTCATGGCAATGGCTTCTTTCAAAAGTATTTCCGATTGTCCAAGATTTCCGGATAATCTTTCTATTATTCCAAGATGAAAAGGATATCTGTAATCTTTCTTATAATTTGCAGCTTTTTCAACCATTTCTTTTGCTTCTTGAAGTTTTCCAGCGTTCATATAAGATCTCGCTTTATCATAAAGGAAATAAACAAGATAAGGCAAATAGTATTCGACTTTTTTGCCTATCTCCACCTGTGCGCTCAAACCTCTTATTATCATATCAGGATCGAGTTTGTTCTTTTTAGCAGCATCCTCAAAATCTTCTCTAAGCAAAGGAAGTGAAACTGGCAGGTTTTCTGCTTTTGCTTTTTGAGGATCTAATGAGAGATATACTATGATTTTCATTTTAAATTGTAAATTTTAAGTTTTTTGTTAAGAGTTTTAACGTTTATTCCAAGCACTTCGCATATTTTTTTCTTGTCTGTTTTGTAGCGTTCAATCGCTTTCTTTATCAAAACCTTTTCTCCTTCACTTGTTATGCTTTTGATGTAATCTCTCATTTTGGGAATTTCAGAATCATTTTCAATATCCTTATGAATCATAGTCTCACCAGATATAAAGACATTGCAAAATTTGAAAAAACTTCTCCAATTTTCAGACCATTCTTCCCTTTTCAAACTTTCAAAAACATCATCTGAAAAGTTAAAAGAGACATTTTTTGTATTTTGGGCCATGGCCGAAACCGTGAATCTAAAAATTGTCGGCAAATCATCTGATATCTCCTTTAAAGTTGGTATTTCGGCAAAATGTTTTCCAGATAACTGAGAAATAGACTTCGGAATATTTGCAGGATTTTCAAAATGAAGGATCAATTTCGCACTGCATGCTTTTTTCTCGTCCAATCCATAGATCGAGAAATACCCATTTGACGATGCCATTGCTATTCTCAATATAGATGCTGGAGTTGCAAGATCGCAATTCATCAGAACTATCACTGTGGATTTCAAAAATATTGGAAGATGATTTTTTGATCCGAAAAGCCTAAGCATCACTTCTTCTTCTTGAAGCACCGAAAAATCAAAGGTTTCATGTGCTCCTATTGTCTTCGAAAGTATCCATTCTTCTAAAAGTCCGCTCTTGGCGACGACTGTGGCAATTCTCGATTGAACGAGTTTGGAAAGTTTTCCGTATGCTGTGGCCATCTTTGAACTGAGGCTTATCGGCTCAAAAAGCAAATCTTGATTTTTTTTCAGAGTGTCTATTTCTTTGTTTTTTTCCAATATCGCATTTAAAAGATTAAGAAAGATAATTATGTCATCAACACTTACGTTTAAAGCATCTTTTACCTTTTCAATTCCAACATAAACGATCTGAACCCCAAATTTTTGGAATTGTATGGCTATTTTTAAATCATCCTCATTTTCAACAATGACGATATCCCAGAAATGAGAATAAATTTCATCCTCTATTTTTCTGTAAAATGTATGTTCAAAGCCACTTATTTTGTCTTTCAAATCAGCAGGAACAAGTATATTCACGTTTCCCCCGCTATTCTGGAATTACAAATGTGCCAGCTTTACCTTCCATGGCCTCCGATACTTTTTCCAAAGACGTTATGACACATTGACGACCCGTCTTTTCAACAAAAGAAATGGCTGCCTCTATCTTGGGTCCCATAGAGCCAGAAGGAAATTGATTATTCTTCATATACGTCTTTGCATCTGAAATTTTAAGTTCTTTTAAAACTTTTTGATCGGATTTCCCATAATTGAGATAAACCTCATCTACTCCCGTAAGGATCATGAAAATATCAACATCAAGTATTCTTGCAAGTAAAGATGATGCGCGATCTTTATCTATTACCGCTTCAACTCCCTTTATCATACCGCTTGGTTCTCTCAAAACCGGTATTCCTCCGCCACCAACAGCAACGGTTAAAACGCCTCTTTCCATCAACTCTTTTATCAAATCTTTCTCTACTATGTCAAGTGGTTCGGGCGATGGAACAACACGCCTGTATCCACGACCAGCGTCCTCTTTTACCTTCCAACCTTTTTCTCTTGCAAGACGTTCAGCCTCTTTGGCATCGTAAAATGGTCCTACCGGTTTAGTTGGATTTTGAAATGCTTTATCTTTGGGATCTACAACAACCTGCGTGACAACGGCAATGCATTGTCTTTTGAGATTGTATTTTAAAAATTGGTTTTCCATGGCTTCGACGATGAGATATCCTAACATGCCTTGGGTATAAGCGTCGTTAAGGTCAAGTGGAAGAGGTGGAATCAATTCTTTTGCACGATCCTGTTGAACCATCAAATTTCCAACTTGAGGTCCATTTCCATGGGTTATTACAACGTTTATGTCATCTAACATTTGGGCAAGATAACGAGCAGTTGAATCCAAATTTTTTCTCATCACTTCAGCCGTTTGTAATTCTTTTGGTCCTTGAATTGCATTTCCTCCTATTGCTATAACAGCACTTTTTTTCATTATTTTGTCCTCCTCACGCAAGTGCGCTTAAAGATATAGAAGCAAGTTTAGATCTTGCTTCGTCGGCTCTTGATACAACGACTATGGGTGCCTTTGCTCCGAGTACTATGCCTCCTATTGTGTAGTGAGCACAATAATCCATAGTTTTGCCTATGAAATTTCCAGAATGTATGTCTGGAACGAGTAAAATATCTGCATGACCTGCCACATCACTTGTAATACCTTTCACTTTGGCAGCCCTTTCATCTATGGCATTGTCAAATCCAAGAGGACCTTCCACGATACAGTCATCTATTTGCTTTCTTTTCCACATCATGGCAAGTTCTGCGGCATCCATCGTTTCCGGCATATCTGGATTTACCGTCTCAACTGCCGCTATGCATGCGACTTTTGGCCTATCGATTTCAAGTTTTTTAAAAAATGAAACGGCATTCTTTATGATTTGAACCTTTTGATCAAGTGTTGGCCTTATTATCATACCACCATCCGTTATCCCTATGAATCTATCATAATCTTTGGCTTCGACAATGGTAAGATGGCTTAAAAGTGAGCCTGTTCTCAAGCCCCATTCTGGATTTAAAACAGCCTTTAAAAGGTCGCTTGTCTTCACGAGTCCTTTCATAAGAATGTCCGCTTTGCCAGACGAAACTATTTTAACGCCTACTTCTGGAGACGCATAGGAGTCAGAATCAATGATTTCAAAATCATCTTTTATTTTAAGATTTTCAAGTATACCCTTGACGATTTTCTCTTTTCCCACCAAAATGACATCAACAAAACCAAGTTTAACAGCCTCATCAAGTGCTATCAAAGATTCGCTATCTTCAGCTCCCACAAGGACAACAGTTTTCTTCTTTTTTTTTGCTTTCTCAAAAACTTCATCAAATCTCTTCATAAATTTTGCTCCTCCTCAATCAACCTTAAATTCCGAATCTTGGCTCCGGCAGGTACCCCCTCGATGTCTGGTCCTCGCTGCGCTGCGGAGGCCATCTCGAGGGCATCCTGCCCTCCGCCGAGATGATTGACCATTCGACATTTAAAATGAGTTAAGTATATCTTCGAAATTCTCTCTTTTTCTTATCAAAATAAGATCATCACCGTTGAAAGCAACTTCAGCTGGTCTTGTTGAAAGATTGTAATTCGACGACATAGAATATCCATAAGCACCCGTATCATGGATCACAGCGATTTCACCTATTTCTGGGGATCGAATTTTTCTTTCACGTGCAAAAACATCTCCGCTTTCGCAAATGCGACCCACAACGTCAGCGATCATTTCTGATTTGCCGGATAAAAATTCTATTTCATGATAGGCGTTGTAAAGGGCAGTAGTCTATGCCCCATCCTCCTCCAACATTTATGAATTCAAGATCGAGTTTTTCCTCTTTCACAAAGGCTTTCAACGATGAAAAAGCATCTATGAATGGTTCTATTTCAGTTATCTGAGAGCCTATATGGCAATGAAGTCCAACAAGTTGTAAATTGACTGGCAGTGATTTTATAACCGTCCTTGCCGTTTCGAAATCCATCCCGAATTTATTTTCCTTAAGTCCAGTTGAAATGTGAGGATGCGTTTTAGGATCAACGTTTGGGTTTATTCTCAAGGCTATGCGCATGGGAAAAGAACCAATTTTTTTGGTTTCTTCGTAAGAATCAACATTAACACATAATGGACTTTCTTTGGCGTAAAAAAGGATATCCTCCATACTTTTGCCGTTTCCATTTACCACAATTTCATTGGGCAAAAAACCGGCAAATTGCGCCATTTTGTATTCATTTACAGAAACGGTATCTGCGCCAAGGCCGTAAGCATGTACGAATTTCAAGAGGTAAGGATTAGAATTAGCCTTCATTGCGAAAAAAATCTTATAATTTAGACCATTTAACGTATTTTCAACGAGTTTTATCCTTCTTTTAATTTCATTTAGATCATAAAAATACAACGGTGTACCATATTTTTTTGCCGCCTCGTAAAAAATGTCTTTATTCAAGATATCCATCCCTTTTTCAGCACTTAAATCAATTATACCAAATCGTGTTTAGATTATACTAAACCTCTTTTAAATTCCGAATCTTCCAGCGAAGGGGCTCATGTCGGAGCCGATCACAAAACAGCGTATGGCTTATAGCACATGGCCTATGGCAAAGACAGGGATTAGAGATTAGGGAATAGAGACTAGGGATTAGTGAGCAGTAGGCGGAGGGCAGGATACCCTCGAGATGGCCTCCGCAGCGCTTATTTGTTTACCGTCATCCCACACTTGATGTGGGATCGCATTGAAGTTATTAGATACATGCCGGAGCTAAGATGATTGAATATTCGACTTTTAAAGTTGAATCAGTATATAATTAAGAGCAGAGAGAGGGGTGGATAGAATGAAATGGCTAAATGATCAAGTTAAGCAAGGTGTGGTCTATTCAGGATGGAAGCAAATCGTTCTTGTAGCGGTGCTTATCGTAGCACTTTATTTTACAAATGAACTTTACGATGTACTTAACCATGGTCCAAATGTGATCTTCATGAAGTCGTATCTTGATAACTTCATACCTGTTATCCCGCCGTTCATCAGATTTTCCAAGTCTTCACACGTCTCTTTCCACACTGATGGCATTCCACTGGATTCGAATCGACAAACGAATTGGGATACCTGTGGCTATATGGACTGCTTTAATTGTTGCTTCAACGGTTTTTGTAAAACAGCATTACATAGCGGATGTCGTCATTGGAATAGTGTTAAGCTTTGCGGTATCACGAGTGTTTCTCAAGTATGTTGCAAAGGAAAGCATCTGAATCGTCATCAAGATCCATGAAGACGTTAACCGTCCCGCTTCTTGGATCTTTGATAACTTCACAATTTGCGCCGTAGACTTCCTCTATCATTTCCTTTGTCAAGACTGTTTCTGGAGTGCCTTTTGCGTACACTTTACCTGACTTCATAACCACTATTCTGTCTGAAAAGGCAGAAGCCTGATTTACATCGTGAAATGTGGATATAACGGTTAAGCCGAATTTTTTGACTCTCTCTTTCACCTTTAAAAGCAAATGTTGGGCATTGCCTATATCAAGATGAACGGTAGCCTCGTCAAGAAGAAAGAGATCTGGGTTCTGTGCAAAAACCTTTGCAACATAAATTATCTGCCGTTCTCCTCCACTTAGAGAATAGAAATTTCTTTCTTTGAGAGGGTAAATGTTAAGATCGTTGAAAGCAGTTTCAATGTACTTTTTGTCTTCTTTCGAAAGATCTCCAAAAAAATTTGTGTGAGGCGTTCTTCCCATCTCAACGATTTCAGAAACTTTCATATCGTAAATAGGTGCGAATTCCTGAGCAACAACACCTATCTTTTTAGAAAGATCATTCCTCGAAATTTTTTTTATGTCTTTTCCGTAAAGTTCGATATTTCCTCTGTAATCGATCATGTGCAGAATAGCTTTCATAAGAGTTGTTTTCCCAGAACCATTTGGACCTATTATACCGATGATCTCTCCCTTTCCAACTGTGAAATTAACTTTATCGATTGCGTTTTTTGAAGACTTGGGATAAGCATAAGATACGTCCTCGATTTTCAAAATTTCAAACATTTTGAAATCGCCTTCTCAGAATGTATATGAAGATTGGTGCCCCAATGAGTGCTGTTATAGTCCCTATTGGCATCTCGGCTGGAGTAAATGCCGTTCTTGCAACTGTATCACATGCAACAAGAAAGGTGCCGCCAATGATGGCGGAGGCTGGCATCGAAATTCTGTGATTTGATCCAAAAAGTCTTCTTGACATGTGAGGCATTATGAGCCCAACAAATCCTATTATGCCCGAAGTTGAAACGGCGATGGCCGTTACAAGTGTACCTATAATAAATATCATCAATTTCATCATTTCAACGTTAACACCAAGATATGCAGCTTCTTCTTCACCCGCAACCATGGCATTCAAGTACTTGCTTATAGACATGAAAAAAACAACAGACGCAATCGAAGAAATTCCAACAAGGATCACATCGTGCCAGCCTGCTCCTGAAAGACTTCCAAGTAGCCAGAAAGATGTTATTTGAACATCTCGCCATCCATAAACTATCAAAAACGTAACTCCCGCTCCAAACATGAGATTAACTATGACTCCGCTCAGTATCAACTCTGTTGTTGGTAATCTGCCTCCTCTTCTTGAAACAAAATATGTTATGGCAGTTGCCATGAGACCAAAGACAAAGGCAAAGATCCACATGTAAAAGACAAAATTTGGATAATAAAGTTGCGCTATTACGTTGGCAAGGATTGCTCCAAAGGCAGCACCGGACGATACACCGAGTATGTAAGGATCGGCTAAGGGATTTTTAAGCATGGCTTGAAACGCATTTCCAGTAACGGAGAGTGACGCACCAACCCCTAAGCCAAGTAGAATTCTTGGAAGTCTAAGTTGAAGAACAATTATCTTGTCCGTTGATGGAACTTTCATTCCTATAAGCGCTTTGAAAACCTCAAGGACAGGGATGTAAACAGGGCCAAAAGCGATATTTGCCAAAATGAAAAGTAAGATAAGGGGCAGAATTGCCCAAAAAAGTCTGTCCCTGTTATTTTTCACCATTTTTGGAAAATATCGTAAAGTTGTTGAAGTAAATCTATGAGTTGTGTGTTGGGTTGAGATGCTATGTTTCCATCTATCGCGTAAACATGACCTTCCTTAACGGCTTTTAAATTTGCAAAGGGAGGATATGTTTCAAATTGCTTTATCGCAGTTTGTTCCCCTCCCGGTGTGTAATAAGGAACCAAAATTATATCCGGATTTTTAGCAACTACGAATTCAGGACTAACTGGTAACCATCCATTTGGACCTGCGTAATTTCCAGTTATGTTAACTCCTCCGGCTAAAGATACAAGTTCATTGAAGTAAGAACCCATTCCCGCTGTCCATATTTCTTTTCCTGGTGTGCCGTAAAATACCGTTGGCCTTTGATCAAGCGGAATAGTGTAAGCGCTATTTTCTATCTTTGACTCAATGCTTTGTAATTTTGAAACAAGTTCAGATCCCCTTTGAGGATTTCCCATTATCGTTGCGACGTCCATGATATCCCTGTAAACACCGTTTAAACTATTTGCATTCAAAACAAAAGATGTTATTCCTAATTTTTTAAGACTTGCATATTGTGGAAGTTGGAAACCACCAAATAAAAATACCATGTCCGGCTTCAAAGAAAGTATTTTTTCAAGGTCAAGTGGGTAAAGCAATCCTATATTTTCGGCTTTAGTGTATGAATCATACTGGGTAACACCAACAATTCTGTTTGAATAATCCAACTTCAAAAGAAAATCTGTTACAGATGGAGCAGCATCGATAACTCTCATAGGTGTAGATGTAATTGTGACTACGTTACCTGCATCATCAACAAGAGTTATGGGATAATAAGATGCAAAAATTGAAACGGCAAGCATCGACAAAACAACTATCATTAACAAAACTTTTTTCATAAATATCTCCTCCCGTGTAAAAAAATTAATGCCGACAAAAAGTCGGCAGGTTCCCATTTTTACCATACCAAACACTTCTCCCGAGTGTTAAATTAGGCTCGATTCAAAACAGGCAGGTCTCCTGACTTCCGGGTTATCCTCAATCTGCGCCTTCCCAGAGTTTCCCAGTGGCATATTGCAGACATCGTTACCGATTACAGTGGCGGGACCGTGTCGGACTCTCACCGAACTTCCCTATTTAAAAACCTGTTTCAAAAAAATTCTAACACAAAATTAGGGGAAATTCAAGACACCGAATCCACTTCTAAAGGCGAATGGCCTATGGCATATAGCATATGGCGAATAGGGAATAGAGATTAGGGAAGAGGGATTAGGGATTAGGGATTAGTGAACGGTAATGGCGGAGGACAGGATGCCCTCGAGATGGCCTCCGCAGCGCTTATTTGTTTACCGTCATCCCACACTTGATGTGGGATCGCATTGAAGTTATTAGATACGTGCCGGAGATGATCACAAAACAGCGTACGGTAATGAGCATCGCATTATGAACCGAGTAAGATCACGAAGTCATAATTTCCAAGTGTGTAATACCTGTTTGAAGCAGCCCAATTGCTTATCGAATAATACATTTTCAAAAAATTTGGATCATTTTCATCTAAGAACTTAAAATTTAGTTTGGGGTATATCTTTGATAGAGCAGATTTAAGCGCAACAGTTTTCCATGCGGCATTTGAAAGTGATAGCACCACATTTTCTTCAGAAAAAGCATCGCATTTCTCAGGTATTATCTCGAAGTTATAACCATTTTTAGACCATTTACTCCAGTTATCCTGATAAAAAGCAGACGTGCTTTCGTTGGTACAATTTATGATCACAGGTTTTATAGAAAATGGATTATGAAATGGTGTGCAATTTTCCATTTCCATTGAAAAGTTTTTCAATTCTTCTTTGTCTGTGACAGTCAAACCATCGATATAAATTGAAGGGTAAGATATATTTGAAATAACTGGCTTTGTCTGAATAAACCTCAGAATTCTTATGAATTTTGTCAATGTTATTGTACTTGTGAAGTTATTTGAAAAACTTTTGAAAGCGTAAAAGATAGAAATAGGATCTGATAATTTAGAATTTTTTTCTATGTTTTTGAAAAGGTCACCTATGGTGTTGTAGTTTAATCCACTTTCGTAATTTTCAAGAGCATTTTTTGTCGATATCATGTAATCTGTGAGTTTCAATCCACTTTCTTTTTCAATGGCCTCTTCCATTTTTTTTATTCCATGCACTTGATAGATATTGGAAATAGTTTGTCCATTAAACACAAGATCTTTCGGGACACTTACTATTATAAGATTTTTCGTGGTGAGATCCATACCAACTATTTCTACGGAGGAAATGCCAGAATTGCCAATTATCAAAGAAAGCATGTAAACTTTAGAGTTTGGATATTCGTTGGCTATCGTGCTAAACCCCATTTCAAAGAATGGATAAAGCAGAACAGAAGAAATTACAATGCCTACCCCCATTGATATTATAGATAGCAAAAGAATGACGTTTTTCAATTTCTTACTCCTCTTAAACTATTCCAAGTTTTCACAGTTTCAGGTAAGACCAAAAGGTCGTTCGTGATGGCGTATATCAATTTATTTTTTATTATCGCTTCATATCCTTCTCTCAAAGATTTCATCGCAATTTCTCTCAACTCATCAATACCCTCAAAGTCTCTTCCCGATTCTGTGGAATCAAGTATAAACATCGCCATAACAATAGGCGAATCGGTTGGGATACCAGAAGTGTGGTAAGAAACGGCTTTTAATATCTCATAATCTTCTATTTTAAAGCGTCTTTTCAGGTATTCTGCTGAAATTTTTCCATGAAGCAAAAGTGGAATGTGCTTTTCAACAGCGCTTATCTTGATCTTCCATACGCGTGCGATTTTAACCATCTTCTCAGGATCGACATCGCGGAATAGATCGTGTGCATCCACACATACGATCAATTTATCCAAATCGATAGAATGCACTTTGGCCAAAACTGCAGCGTCTTCTTCCATTCTCTCTATGTGAGCCGCCCTGTGGCGGCTCACCATGAAGCCTCTTAATCTTTTCAATTCATCAATAACTTGTTTGTAATCCGTAAGTGAACACCGCTTCAGAATTCGATTTTAAATCAACGTTAAATCTTATTTGATCGGTAGAAGGTCTTTCGAGTCGAACATTCGTAGATGTCGAGGTTATGACCGCATCAGAGGGAATTGAAATGTATATCCACAAATTTTCAACCTTAGAAGACGAATTCATGATCGTTACCTGATAGACATGATTGTAAAGATCCTTTGATACCATCGTCCTTTGTGTCTCAATTTGCTTAGCACTGAGATCAAAATTTTGTCCGTATTGGAGATCAAGTGTGATCATGGATGCCGTGTCAGTTACATTTGTCTGTCCCAAAAAATAAGTCATTCCGTTCTTGGTTGTGTAAAGGCTTATAACGCCCGCTGGTATGGCAAAATCATGAGAAACTCTTGCAACTTGAATGGCATTCGTGAAATTTTGCGAAGGATTGTACACGATGTTGAGATTTTCAACCTTTACCGTCTTTGAAAACAAAGGAAGAAAAATTGCCGTGTTCTGGTCAAGTTCATTTACCTTTCCGTAATTGTAAATCTTGTATCCACCGACATTTTCAACTGAAGGAGAGGAAGGTACGGGTGCCATGGCAGCGGCAAATACCTTATTTGCAATTTGGCGCTGTTCATTTTGTTGTGACATAAAAGGTTTTCCTGAAAGAAAAGCAAGGTTAAAATCTCTAAAAACAGTATCAGTTTTGTTCCACAACTCGATCTTACCATCCATCAAGCCATTATCGATGTTTAAATCGTAATAGGCATTCCATCCGATACCGTTAGTCATGTAAGAATACGAAATTGAAGTTGCATCTGTCAATAGAGAAAAGTAATTTTGAGAATCGATATCTGGTAAAGAAGGAAAGATGAATTGACCACTTGGATTAAAATAAACCTTTCCATCGCTCACCGTCTGAATTATGATGGGATTGTAAGAAAGTATTCTCACATTTTTGATAATATTCGTCGAGACTGTGGTAAATTCAAATTGCACGGTTGTACCCAAAAATCTTTTCAAAAAATAAGTAAGAGTGTAAGATTCCGCAGCGTGATATTCGTAAGGGACATTAGGTGATGTGAAAAGAGATTCTGCAACAGCAGCATTTGTGGTTGGAATTATCATCTGATTTCCGCTTTTTAAAAACACATTTGAAAAAACGAATGCCGTTTGATCGTAGACCATCAAATTTGTAAAAGCAAAGCTCACAGAGGCAATTAAAAGGATACACCCCATCAAAAAAATTAATTTTTTCATCTCAACACCTCCTCAATCATTTGGCCTTAAAATCATAACCTGGTAAGGCCCAAGCGTTAATTTCAAATTGTCTTTCGAAGAAAGGACAGCACCATCGACGAGATCTTTAAAAATGCCTGAAAGTTGTACCGTTGCGCTTTCAACTGAACTTCCACCATTTATAAAGACGTAAATATCCTGACCCTCGTAAGATCTTTCAAAGCCTAAGATGTCTTTGTAAGTGAGGATCGGCGTGTAACTTCCGTATCTTAAAGGAGCGTTGTCTTCGTGAATACGTATCATAGACTTATACCAGTCGAAAAGTTTCATGTTCCATTTGCTATTATCCCAAATCATGCATCCACGATTCAGAGGATCGTTACCGCCTGTCATGCCTATTTCATCTCCATAATATATCATTGGAGCACCAGGAAAGGTCATTTGTAAACCGACAAGTGCCATCATCTTGTTGAGATCGCCATTTGCAACTGTCAACGCCCTCGGCGTATCTTGACTGTCTATTAGATTCCAAAGCGAATTCCAAAGTTGAGGCGGATATGTGTTGAGATAGGAATTTGTGCTGTCGACAAATGATTTTGCGCCAGCACCATAAATTATAAAATTGTAAGCAGCGCTTTGGAAGAGGTAATTCATAACCGAATTGAAAGCGCCTTCATCGAACCATTGAGACGTATTTGTCCATATCTCAGCAACATCCAAAGAATTGGGATTGACCTCATGAATCCATCCGTAAAGTTCAACAAGAAATTGATTGGCTATGACATTTGCCGAATCTATTCTCCAGCCGCTTATCCCTTTTGAAGTCCAATAATCTATAACTCCTTTGAGATATTTTTGAACATCAGGATTCATGACATTTAATTTGGGTAAAGATGCATAATTTTCGAATGTTCTGTAATATCCGGGCATTTCTATCACCGGGTACTTAAGTACAAAATACCAATCTTTGTAAGGTGATTTTTGTTGATTTTCAAGAAGATTCTGAAAGGCAAAAAATTCAGTTCCCGTGTGATTAAAAACGCCATCTAAGATCCAATGTATGTCGTCCTGATTAAGATCTTTGGAGAGTTCTTCAAAAGTTTTAAGCGTCCCAAAATGTGGATCTATTTCCATGTAGTTTTGTGTGTCGTACTTATTATTTGATGGTGCTTCAAAAATAGGCGTCGTGTATAGTTCATTAATACCAAGTGATTTTAAGTAATCAAGGTGATCTATTATCCCTCTGAGATCACCACCAAAAAAATCGGTATTTGTAGGTGTACCTCCCCACTGCAACGTTCCAGGAGGATTATTCAAGGGATTTCCATCCCAGAATCTTTCTGGAAATATCTCGTAGACAACCGCACCTTCAGACCACTTTGGAACGCTAAGAATTCTAACGGTTGGAGAGGCAAAGTTAAAGAAAAAGAAATTTGACGATGTGGCAATTCCGCTCGAACCAATTTCAACCTTTGTAGTTCCATTTTGAAGTAAGAATTTGTAATTGAAAGAGTTTGAAGTTGGATGAAAGTCAGTTCTGAAGATGTCAGTGTATTGATTCATCACAATTCTCTTCATTGGATACATATAACCATTGACATCTAAAGTGGCACTATCAATGTCATCATGAAGTGCCTCGAAAGAAAAGTAAATAGTTTTAGTAGAGGCAGGATCGACATATTCAAAAGAATTTTCATCAAAATGAATGTAATTTTTGTGAATGACTCCACTTCCAAGTTTTCCAGTTGGCAAAGTGTAATTCCCAACCGTAAGTAAAGAATAATAGCCACCTTTGTCATTTGGAATAGTTTTAGGATTGGCTGGATCTGTTATGACCTTGCCGTTTACAAGGAAATTGTAATAATACACGCCATCCGGCAAATCGATGTTTGTCATCCAGATATTCCCAAAAGTATTTGTCATGACATCCGCCGTTGCAGACCAATCGTTGAAAGTTCCTATAACGGCAGCAGATTTAGTGTTAGCATCACCTTGATATGCAAAGAGTACTTCTTTAGAAAATGCAAAAGATGCCACGGATAAAAAGATGAAAATGAGAATTTGCATCTTTTTCAATTTTCATCCCTCCTCAAATCAAAAGCACCCGGCAGCAATTGATCGACAGTTGTTTGTTCTATTTCTCCATTTTCATTTGCGAGAATGACATCGAAATTTCCAAATTCAGACATGACCTGTCTACATGCGCCGCAAGGAGAAACAGGACCTTTTGTATTTGCAACTATGGCAATTCTTCTAAATTTTCTTTCACCTTCACTTACAGCTTTGAAGATCGCTATACGTTCGGCACACATGCTCAAGCCAAAAGAAGAATTTTCCACATTGCATCCTGTGTATATCATGCCAGATTCAGTTTCAAGGGCAGCGCCAACTTTAAAACTAGAATAAGGAGCGTAGGCTTCGTCCTTTGCCGCTTCAGCTTTCTTTATCAGATCCTGAATTGTCAACGTCATTCATCCCTTTCAATTTGATCTCTATTTTTATTATTCTCAACCTGTTAGATTCGATGATCTTGGCCGTAAAATCTTTCGTTTCCACGATTTCACCCGGTTTTGGTACCCTTTCGAAGACTTTGAGAAGATATCCTCCTATTGTTTCAAATTCACTCTCTGGAAATGAAATTCCAAGTTCTCTTTCGATGTTGTTTGTTGGGGTAAGGCCACTTACAACATAAGTATTTCTGCCTTCTTTTACTATTGAAACTTTGTCCTCCTCGACATCATACTCGTCAAATATTTCTCCCGTTAATTCTTCAAGTACATCTTCAAGCGTTACAAGGCCAGCAGTCCCGCCATATTCGTCTACAACTATGGCCATGTGCATTTTCATGTATCTCATTTCATGAAGCAAATCGTCTATTTTTTTGGTTTCCGGCACGAAATATGGGGCTCTTATCACGTCTTTCACCTGCATTTTGTCAAGTAATTCTCTTTTTTCAGAGTTCAACACAGAAATGATATCTTTTGAATAACATGTTCCTACTATGTGATCCACATTTTCGCTATAAACTGGAAGTCTTGAATATTTCGATTCATCGAATTTCTTTATCGCATTTACAAGTGTTTCTGTTGATTCTAACGTTACCATTTCAATGCGAGGCACCATGATCTCTTTTACATAGGTATTTTTAAGTTTTAGCGCGCTTTTAAGTATAGCACCTTCTTCTTCTGCTATCACACCGATACTTTTTCCCGTATCAATTTCAAAGAGAATGTCTTCATTTGAAATGAAAGGCTCAACACTTCTGTTTCTGGTAAGCATTCTATTTATAAGATTTGAAAAACCATTAAGAGCGATGGTAACAGGCCTTAAAATGATATCCAGTAACTTAATCACAGGAAAGGAAAAATTGAAGAATTTTATCGAATTGGATCTGGCGTAAAGTTTTGGAGTTATGTCTCCAAAAATCACAATTACAACTGTTACGATGATCGTGATAAGCGTTAGGATTACTCCCTCTGAAATATCTTTTGGTAAGATCCTAATTGTCATAATGGTCGCAAAAGAGGAAAGCAAAATGTTCACGACGTTGTTTAATATAAGTAAAAGGGCGAGATATCTATTTGATGTCTTTAACTGATTTTCAAAATTCATATTTTCTCTTTCGCTGCTCATTGCATCACGAAGTTTCCTTCTGCTGATGCTTAGCATGGAAGTTTCGGAAGCGGAGAAAAATGCTGAAAGTCCAATCAGAATCAAAATTAAGATTATTCCCCCAAAAATGTTAATGCTACTCAGTGGATCACCGTCCAATCAAAACAACCTCCCTTTAATGATCGTATGGTTGACCTGAAATGATCTTCATTGCCCTGTAAATTTGTTCGACAAGTAAAAGCAATGTCAACGAATGTGTGAAAGTCATGCGAGAGAGAGAAAGTTTAAAAGTTGCGAGACGCTTTATTTCTTCTGAAACACCGTAAACTCCCCCCACTACAAAAAGTATTTCCTCCTGATTCTCCATCTCTCTTTTTATCAAAGTAGAGAATTCTGATGTGTTCATTTCAATTCCATTTGCGTCAAGTAATATAAATCTTCTTTCACCTATATATTTTAACAGTTTTTTTGATTCTTCTTCAAGACATATCCGAGGTTCAACGGCATGAGATGAACCAAGATCTGTAAAGGTGATTTTCACGAATTTTTTTAATCTCTTTGTGTATTCTTGAAATCCAATCAAGATGAAATCATTTTTAATTTTGCCTGGAGAAATTATCTCTATTTTCAAAGACTTCAACTCCATTTACAAAGACCGCTTTTATAAGTTCATCAGTCGGCATGTAAGGAATGTAATTTATGTCAGGTGCATCAATTACAACGATGTCAGCCCTCTTACCAACCTCTATCGTTCCACATTCCTGTCCAAGTCCAATGACGCACGCAGCGTTAAGTGTATGGGCAGCAAATGCCTCGGCGGGAGTCATTCCAAGAATCCATTCGATGAAAGTTCGTCCGCATGAACTCTTACTTTAAAACCTTTGGCTTTCGCAAAATTCAAGTACTCAGTGGCGCCTTCAAGCGAGAAAGCACCTTCATCACAAAAGATGTCCACAAATTGCGCGAGATTTTTCTCTTTCACAAAATCCAACATGCTTTTCAATTCATCGATGTATGCTTTCTCCCCCATGGAAGGAACAGCGTGCGCTCCGAGAAAAGTTGGAACTACTCTTTGAGGTATGCTTTCAGAAATTCGCTTTATCGCTTCAAGTTGCTTTATTTCATTTTCGAAATCAAGTCCATATCCGCTCTTACATTCAAGTGATGTAACTCCTTGCTTCAAAAACCAGTTGATGTGTTTAATGCCTGACTTAACAAGTTCATCAACAGTGGCCCTTCTCACACTCTCGACTGTGGAATGAATGCCACCGCCAGCTTTTAAAATTTCAGAATATTTCACACCCTTACAGCGCATAAGAAATTCTTGAGTTCTATTTCCCACAAAAGGTACATGAGTGTGGGGATCTACGAAGCCGGGAATGGCAAGCATACCAGATCCTTCAAAAATATGCTCAGATGCCGAAGGCGCATCACTTATCGATTTTATTTTTCCGTCTACGATCTTTATATTTCCGGTGAAAGTTTTAAGAGTAAAATCATCCACGGGGAAAGCGCCAGTAGCCGTGACGATTTTCACATTTCTTATTTCAAGATTCGCTGAGTTTGTCAAGCAATTTATTTTCTATCACCCTGTCGCCGGAAAAATTATCTACTCTTAAATAAAAATTGAACGTTTGAATCATGGCGTCTATTGGTATCATTCCGATTATTTCCGATCCCACGACTGGCACTCCATACCTTTGTGCCTCTGATTTTATCGTTTCGAACACCCTGTGAAGAGGAGTTTTTTTGTAATTGGTCATGTTCATGGACACTTGAACGATGCCCTTTTCCTTGAGATCGACCCCGATAGATTTGACAAATCTATATCCGCCCGATGAATTTCTCACACTTTTTGCTATATTTTCGGCTATTTTGATGTCTTTTGTACCAAGATTAACGTTGAAGGCTATAAGATATTCCCTCGCACCAACTGCAACAACGCCTGCCGTTGGGTGAACTTCCTTTGGGCCAAAATCTGGTAACCACTCCGGAGATTTGATCTTTTCGAAAAAACCCTCAAATTCTCCTTTTCTTATATCCGCAAGATTTTCCCTCGATGGAGTCGTGGCTGACCTTTCATAAAGATACACGGGCACATTTAATTCTTCACCAATTTTTTTGCCGACTGCCTTTGAAATATCAACGCATTCTTCCATGGTAGT
>JABEBX010020207.1_pt1 | contig 18740 bp, 17 predicted proteins | sample 7245971 | NCBI WGS metagenome assembly JABEBX01 (sample SAMN14506365, study PRJNA622280) | hot springs metagenome | biome: hot spring [ENVO:00000051]|acidic hot spring [ENVO:00002120]; feature: spring [ENVO:00000027]|sediment [ENVO:00002007]; material: sediment environment [ENVO:01001048]... | reverse complement strand
CATGGACGAAATCCGTGAGGCCGGTCTCTACGACCACATCTGGCAGGCCTTTGCCGTCCTCTTGCCGGTGCGCAGCGTGGGCGTGATGGGTGATTCCCGGACCTACGACGAAACCATTGCGCTGCGCGCCGTGGAGTCCGCGGATGGCATGACCGCCGACTGGGCGCATTTGCCCTATGACCTTCTGGAGCGGATTTCCAGCCGGATCACCAACGAAGTACAAGGCGTGAACCGCGTGGTCTATGACATCAGCTCCAAGCCGCCGGCCACTATTGAGTGGGAATAATTTCTATGCCTTCTTGCTGTCAAGTCGTAGCGATTGTTGTGCTGCGAAGAGCAGCACGAAGCCCCGCCGCAATGGGCGGGGCGGTACGGCGGTTACGCCGCCTGCGGCTTGCTGCGCGACCAGATCAGGTCGTGCGTGCCGTTCTCGCCTTCGATCAGGCGGGCATAGACCGTTGCAGGGAACGAAGGATCGTCGAGGGTCACTGAGAGGTACTCCCGCCCGGCTTCGCTGGTTTTTTTCCACGCCGCGCCGATGTCGTGACTGGCCGCCTGCAGGCGGAAGTCCGGGGCGTTCTCGCTGCTGCCTTTGTCGTTGGGAACCAGCTTGACCTTGACGTTGAGCGTCAGGGTGCGAAGCGTGCCGGTGAAACCGTCTTTGTCTGCGGTGAAGATGCCGATGTTGGCCATGATGATTTTTCCTATCGGTTGAACAAGGTTCGCGCCCATCGCGTCCTTGTTGTGATCCGGCCGGCGTGGGACGGGCGGGCTGCACCGCTTACGGTCGCAACGCAGTGGAGAACCGGAAGGCGCAAAGAATTTGGCCCGCGAGGAGGCCGCGCAGCGGCGGGGAAATTGTTTGCGCCGGACGGTTGCAGCCATGAAGCCCGAGGCACAGCCACGCCCCCGCCAGGATTCACGACAAGCCAAGGACGCGCCCTGGGCCGAACCTCCCTCCGAAAGGAGACATGGACAGCTCGGTATCCCCGCACGGAAGCTTCAGCGGTGCGCTTCCAGACGCGGACCAGGTCAATCTCCCGACGGCAGGCGATAACGTCCCCGCTTCACTCAGCGGTGCCGGTCTTGAGGCGTGGCGTGGAAACTCCATGGCAAGGCTGGACGGCGTGTCCATGAACCGTCCTTCGTGACGTGATGGGCAAGAACCGCCAGCGTTGAGGAAGGCACGCATGCGCACAACCTGCCGCAGCAAGCCACGGCGTATCCGCCTTGCCCTGCCTATTGCGGCGGGGCGCTGGCCTGGTCGATCCGGCGCAAGCCGGTTCGACGGTATTCGAGGGGCGCCAAGCTGAGCGCGGCGGGGATGGGCCTTGCGCCGATCCCCTGGAGGCAAGCGAAGCGCGCAGCGCCGCAGGCGCGAAGGCGTGAGGGATTGAAGCCGAATGGCCGTGACGGCAACGGCGGCACGGGGCGCAGCCCGAAAGCCCGGCGGCGCATCGCGCCGACACGCCTACGCAGGCATACCCGATTGCTGGAATGAAAATTCGGATGCGTAGCTTGGCACCCTTCTGCCCGTATAGTTCTATGCGACTCGGTTCCAAGAATGAATAAGGAGATGAAATGTTGAGCTTTTGCGTGACGAATCTGTTGATCCCAAGCGATCCAGACGAACTGACGATCACCACACCCGCAGGACTGTGGACCTTGGCAAAGACGCCAAACTTTGCAACGACAAGAGCTGCCATCGCAGGGGCGACTTCAGCACGTCCACAGCATCTTCCAGTGGGCGAAACGTATTTTCTTGAAAATCAGATCAGCATGGATCTTGGAGCAGCAGCGGTAGATCAGGCATTTGATGAAATCACGCCGATCCTCCTAGCAGCAAGCTACGCGACAGGCATGAGCGTGACGATTGACAGATCGACAATGGGCAGCTCGATCTCGATTCTCCAACCATCAGACCATTGGCCTCGCGCACGCGCACTCGGCTCTGGTTCATATGCCATCAGCACACCAGACGAATTCAGCCGATTGGTCGAAGCCTTCGTGCAGGCTTGGCCAACCACTGGGCAGGCCGAAAAGGCACGGTTGCTGGTGCATCACTGGCTCGATGCTCTCGCGTGTTGGTCAATGGAAGACCTATACCTGAGTGCAACAACGTTGCTACAGATCATCGTCGCAACCGAAGCCCAGAAGCAAGGAAAGCCAAGCTTAAGTTACTACAAAGGCCTCGAAGACGCCGCAAATCGCATGGGAATTGCTCCGCTCAGTCAGGATTTTAAGAACATGCGCAATGAACTTATCCACGACGGCCAATTGATTGGCTCTCGATTCGCTGGCCCACGATCGGCTTGTGACCAAGTTGTCGCAGATGTACTGAACTGGTTCGACATCTACATGCACGCCGGACTTGGGCTTGGACCAGTGGCGAAGACGCGTTTCCGAGCAAATGACTTCACTACGCTGAATGCATACTCAATCTAGTGCAGTAACGGGAGGATAGTTTCCCTTGAGCACCGAAACAAAGTGCGGCGACGTGATTTGGCTATTGCTGTTGAAACTGCACACCGGATTCCTAGATTCGGAGCCCGCCTTTCGGCTTTCCGGTGGGGTCGGCGCGGAGACCTGGGCCGGCCTTGTTGCCACCGTCTTTCCTGAGTTCATCGCCCGCGACGGTCAGGAGCGCGCGGACTGGGCCGTCAAGGAGACAAGCGCGGGGTTGGTGCGGCCCGCAGGCGCAGCCGAGGACACGACCCTGCGCGCCTTGACGGCACATGGCCGCGGGCTACAGTCGCGGACAAGGTGATGAGCGAAGGAAGATGGCTGGACAGGCAACCGGCCGCAGTTGGCGCAGACCCCACGCAAGCAAAGCGCGCAGTTGGTTCGGTGTTTGTGGGGTGTTTGGCTAGAAAAAATGGGCGCCGCCGGATACCGACGACGCCCGGGATTGACGGCTAAGTTAAGATGCGCCCCGCGAGACGGGCTTCGCGCGCATAGGCGCTAATCGACTTGGTCGCAGTGAAGTTTTGGTCGCGTTCCACCGGGAGTCCGAGTTGTCCCCGGATCTCTGCTAACTCTGCCAGGCTTACCCAGCCCAACTCTGGGCACCCGAGACCCATGTCGCACAGGCCGAACGCGTGGTCATGCTCTTCCGGGTCGACCTCTGTCAGCAGCCAGGTGGCGCCGGCATCCGGGGTGAACAGCTTGACCACAGGCAGGGGATCAAAGTCCTCGTTCTCAATCGACTGCCGGCCGTTGGCCAGGAGTTCCGAGCATTGTTCATCAGTGATCAGCTTCGTCATGGTCTTCTCCTTGGAAGGATTCCGGGCGGGATTGCCCGAGACCGCGACAAGCACGGCGCAGCGCAGCAGTCAGGGTTCGCAGACGGCCGCAGGACGCCAGCGTGCAAGGCACGCGCAGACCTTGACGGCGAGAACGCCGTGATAAGGTGAAGGGAACAGCAAGCCAGCCCCCAGTACGCTCCGAAATTGCCTGGGGGAGGTACGAACTTAATTCCGAGAAGGATCAGAATTTTCGCCCTGTGAGGTAACAGAAGCGCGGAATCGGTGGGCAAACCGATCAGGCGCAGCCTGTTCGGTGATCTTGGGGCGCCAAGCTTGCGCGGCGGGGTGGGCGGAGCCGACCCCTGGAGTCGTCACGGCATGTATCGACGGGCGTAGCAAAAAAAAGGGGCGCAAGGCCCCCGGATTTAGAGAAGCCCGCGTTCGGCGAACGACAGGATGTTGGCGCCAGCAACTACCAAGTGATCCAGCACCCGCATATCCACCAAGGCCAACGCTGACTTGAGCGTCTGGGTCAGCATCTCGTCTGCCCGCGACGGCTCGGCAACGCCGGATGGGTGGTTGTGCACCAGGATCAGCGCCGCCGAGTTGCGTGCCAGCGACTCCTTGACCACCTCGCGCGGATAGACCGATGTCTGACTCACTGTGCCGCGGAACATCTCGACGTAGTCGATGACGCGGTTCTGCGCATCCAGATGGATGAGCGCGAATACCTCGTGCTCCAGTGTCCCGAGTTTGATCCGCAGGAAGTCGCGCACCACTTGCGGCGAGGTCAGCGCCTCGCTGCCGTACATCTGTCCGGCTAGCACGCGCAGCGCTGCCTGCAGCACCTCGTCGGCCTTGGCCGGACGGTAGTCGCCAGCAACATCGCGAACGAGAAGGGAGGAATCGAAAGAAGAGAAAAGTTGCGATATGATCGTGCTCCGGTTCGAATCGGGCGGGATTGCCCGGAACTGGCGAAACACGACGCAGCGCAGCGGTCAGGGGTCGAAGCCGGCCGCCAGGACGCAAGCGGCCAACCGCAGGGCAGGGCGCGCTGCCCTTGACGGCGAGAACGACGTGGTACGTTGAAGGGAACAGCAAGACCGTCTCTCACACACCGACGGGAGAGGGTGGCAAGCGGAGCGCGCAGGCCGGAACGCAGAGAAGGCCGGAGGCGTCAGGGATCAAAGCCGAATGGCCGCGATTCGTCACGAAGCGCGGGGCGCAGCCCGCGAGCCCGGCGGCGGTACGCCGGACGTCCGTTCTTCGGGTGAGGGGCAATGCCTGTTTTCGTCACAGCGGGGATGGTGACGTACGTTTGTGTATTTACATACAAACATGGTAAAATTTACGCCATTATGGCGAATGTTTTTACCTATGTTTTCCCGGCAATACGTGGGGTGCAAGCGGGGCGCGAATACTACGTCTCGATGTGCCCGCTCCAGCTGTTGCGCAAATTCTTCATCTTCGACGATGAAGAGCTCGTGCCGGAACTCAGGGCTCAACGAACACTGAACAAAGCGCGCGTACCCGATATAGCGCGCTATATCGTTGAGAATCCCGACAGCTATACCTTCTCCGCCATCACGGTGTCGGTCGACGGCGAAGTGAAATTTGATCCTATTGATGCGGACGGCCCTGCCAATTTCCGTATGGGATCGCTCACCGTCTCCATGCACGCCAAGTTCATCGTGAATGATGGGCAACACCGGCGCGCTGCAATCTTGCAGGCACTCGATGCAGCTCCGGAGCTTGGCGAAGAAACCATTGCGGTGGTGTTTTTCGTCGATCGCGGACTTGAGCGCTGCCAACAGATGTTTGCAGACCTCAATCGCCACGCCGTGAAGCCGTCGGCGTCGCTCGGTATCTTGTACGACCATCGCAGCGCTGCGGCTAATCTCGCGCGACACCTAAGTTTGACCTCAAACGTTTTCAAGGGATTGATCGAAGCCGAGCGCTCCTCGCTATCGCCGAGGTCGAGAAGTTTGTTCACCTTGAGCGCGGTGCATTTCGCGACCACCGAATTCCTTTCGGAGAAAGAACTGGAAGATTTCCAGTCGGCCAGTCAGATGTGCCTGGAGTTTTGGGAACTGGTTGGCGAGCAGATTCCCGAATGGACTTATGTCCGCGAATCGAAAATGACATCCGGCGATGTGCGTCGAGATTTCATCCATTCGCATGCCATCGTGCTTCAGGCGCTTGGGCGAGCGGGGCGTGCGCTGTATCAACTGCCCGCAGCAGAACGGGCTAAACGTATTAAGCGGCTCCGCACGGTGGACTGGTCGCGTCAGAACGCCAAGACCTGGGAAGGTCGTGCCATGGTTGGCGGCGCCATGGCGAAGTCCGGACAGAACATTACCCTCACATGTAACGAGATCAAGCGCGTGCTCGGCCTGAAACTTACACCCGAAGAATCAAGCGCGGAGGCAGCCTGGGCCGCATCGCGTGTGCCTCAACGACAGTCTGCTGAAGGGAGAGCGAAATGAGCATTGACGCCGATCAGATCATCGAGGAGATCCAGGCAATCTACTGCTCCGATCCGATGCCCTGGATCGTTGGCTATAGCGGGGGCAAGGACTCTACGGCTTGCTTGCAGTTAATTTGGACTGCTATTGCTCGGTTGCCCGCTGAGCAACGGACTAAGCCCATTCATGTCATCAGTACTGATACGCTGGTAGAGAACCCGGTTATCGCAGCTTGGGTGGAGACCTCGCTTCTTCGAATTGGTACCGCAGCCAAGCAACAAGGGCTCGAAATTTATCCCCACCGCTTGACACCCGCGATGGAGAACCGTTTCTGGGTCAATCTGATTGGCAAAGGCTACCCCGCGCCTCGACCCAAATTCCGCTGGTGCACCGACCGGCTCAAGATCAGTGCCTCAACGAAATTTATCCAAGAACTCTCCGAATCGAATGGTGAGGCGATCCTGGTACTTGGACAGCGGCGAGGCGAGAGCCAAGCGCGCGACAAGGTCATGGATCAGTACAAGGGCAGTACCCGTGATCGTCTGAGCAAGAACAAAGATCCTCGCTTATCACGCGTCTGGGTCTATCCGCCCATCGAAAGCTGGACCAGCGAAAATGTCTGGGAGTTTCTGATTACGAACTCCAACCCATGGGGTATCGATAACCAAGAACTGTTCGGGATATATCGGGGTGCAACCCCCGATGCCGAGTGCCCAATCGTTGTCGATACCTCAACGCCCAGTTGTGGGGACAGCCGCTTCGGCTGCTACGTGTGCACCATGGTCTCGCAGGACAAGTCCATGCAAGCGATGATTCAGAACGACGAACAGAAACAATGGATGCAACCCATCCTGGATTTTCGTAACAAGCATTTAGCGGTGGAAGATCGGTCAAATCGTGATTTCCGACGCATGAACGGTCGTCTCACCGTGTTCCGTGATGAGCTTGTTCATGGCCCTTATACCCAGGCGCATCGTGCAAAGCTACTTAAAGAGCTTCTCACGGCCCAGCGACTGGTCCGAAATGCAGATCAGAAGCAGGGTACCCAACTGATCGAATTGATCTCGATCGATGAACTGGATGAGATTCGGCGTATTTGGGTCGAGGGCAAGGGAGAGATTGAAGACCTTGTGCCCAAGATCTACATGGAGGTCTTCGAGACTGCATACCCAGGCCGAGAGCTTGAGCAGGCGCCGCTGGATCGTGCCGATTTGGCAATGTTGGAGCAGGTGGCATCCGAAGTGGATTCAGAGCCCGAAGCCGCGCATGAACTCTACAAGCTGACGCGCAGCCTTTTGGCAGTGCAGTTCCAGTCGATCGAGGCCCATAAGCGATCCAAGCATTTGGATCGGCTGGAGGGAGTGCTCAGGCACTATGCCTTCCGTAATGAAAACGAAGCCCTTGAGTTTGCGTTGTCCAGCCCCACCGATGACTCGGATGGGGAGGCATCAGATGCAACGGCATTGATAGCGTAATCCATGGCAAAGATAACAATTACAAACATCTCCATCGAAAACCTGGGGCCATTTCGCGAACGACAAACGATTGACCTCGGCGTTGGTTCTGGCAAACCCGTTATTCTCGTGAAAGCGCTTAATGGCAGCGGCAAAACGACGCTGCTAACTGCTTTGCAGATCGGACTCTACGGTCAGAAGGCGTTACCGGGGCTAAAACGATCTGAGTACGAGCAATTGCTGCTTGGCTTGCAGCGCCGTGACGCGCAAGGCCATAGTGTTGTGGAAATTGGCGTCGTGGTCGAAGTCAGTGGCGCTCGCCGCCAGTTAAATGTAAGGCGCGAGTGGCCTGCAAAGGCCGATGGATTGCAAGAGAATATTTCCGTCTTCGAGGATGACAGCCTCGACATTGACTTCTCGCAGACTTGGGATGAGTTTATCGGCTCCATCTTGCCCGCCGAACTCGTGCAGCTTTTCTTGTTCGATGGCGAGAAGATCGAGGCGTTAGCCAATCCCGAACGCCTGCCTGATTTGCTCAAGCGAGCCACTGAGGTGTTTCTTGGCATCGGCGGAATCGAAGCGCTCGGTAATGATCTGAAGGCATTTGAGCGACGTGCGACCTTAAAGAACAAGAATACCTCAGAGGAATTTGAAGCGGCTCGCGCCAATGTGGCCACCTGGCATAGCCAGGCGAATGAGCTGGAGGCGCGTATTCAGCGCCTGACTCAGGAGCAGGCTTCTGCTCGAAACGCTGCAGACCAAGCTCAAAATGCGTTGGATCGCTACACGGCAGAGGCTCAGCGCAAGGGGCTTGTGGCCTATGAGCAAGCGGCAACCATTCGCAACGCCGTCGAGGTGGCTCGTAAGGCGGTCGACGTGGCGCGTTCCGATCTAGCTGAGGCCATGTCAGACCCGATTTTGCCACTCGCTTGGCTGGCACCTCTCTGGCCGAATTACGTTGATGCTTGGGAGCGGGATCAGCACGCACGACACTCAAAACTACTTGGGCAGGAGTTCAAGAAACGAGATGAACGGGTGCTGTCTGCGTTGCCGGCCAATCTGTCCAAATCTGCTATCGACGCGCTCAGGAATGCTCTGGCGCAGGACCTCAAGGCGTACTCGGCGAATCGTGATAAGGGAGGAGCGCGTTTGCACGATGCGCCCCCCAAAGACGTAGAACGTCAGTTGACGACGAGTCGAAGCCAAGTTCGGCGTGAGTTGGACGCTCTGCGGGCTGCGCAAGTCCAGTTGGACAGGGCCGAGCAGCGTATTGGGGAGATTCCTGCGGAGGAGCAAATCAGCGACATCCTGTCTGCACTCAGCGAGCGAAGCCAAGTGACTGCGGCAGCGGAAGCCCAACTTATCGCATTGACCCAGCAGTTGGAGGAGGCACAGAGCAACCTCGCTCATGTTCGTACGCGGCTGAATGCTGCTCAGGCGCGCTTGGGAACCGAGTTCCGCGATCGATCCATGGAGGCGAAAAGCCTAGAAGCGTCGGCTAGGACTCGCAAGGTACTCACTGTCTTCAAAGACCGATTGTTGGCATCAAAGGCACAGTGGCTTTCCGACATGATTACGGGTGAGTTTCGAAATCTGCTGCGGAAAAGGAATTTGATAGCGAGCGTTGTCGTCGACCCCACGAGTTATCAAGTGTCAATCAAGGACAGCAAGCAACAAGAGCTGCCCATGGATCGCTTGTCAGCCGGAGAGCGGCAGCTATTGGCGATCTCGGTCCTCAGCGCATTGATCAAGGAACGCAAAGGACGCTTCCCGGTGGTAGTGGATACACCGCTGGCCCGGTTGGATCAGCAACATCGCTCTGCAATGATCAAACGATTCTTCGCGACGGTCTCGCACCAGGTCGTTGTGCTGTCTACGGACCAAGAAGTTGATGGTTCCGCCTACGAAGCCCTCAAGCCTTTCACCAATGCCGAGTACTCGCTGGACTTCGACGATGGCGAGGGGCGAACGACGGTCAATTCCCTAGCCAAGGAGGTGCATTGATGGAGCGCGTCAAACTTACCTCGGCCGCACGTAACCAACTTGCTACGATTAAGCGCCGCACCGGTATTGAACACAACAATGCCATTTGCCGACATGCACTGTGTATTTCGTTGGCAAATCCATCCGTGCCACCGAACGAGAACTTTTCATTTTCCGGCGGACTGGAGATCGACTGGCGCACACTGACAGGCGGCCAGGAAGATCTCTACACAAATTTGCTGATCGTTCGCTTGCTCAACGAAGGAAAACGAGTTTCCGAAGAATCAATCAGGCAGACTTTCCTTCTGCATGTTCATCGCGGTTTGTCTTACCTGGTTAGCCGCCGAGACGACGACCTGCTAATTGAAATGAGCAATACCTTGTCGAAAGGTTAGCAATTGAATGGCTCCAAGCGATGAGTAATCTGCCACCCAAGAATACTTGCAGCATCTGTGCTGAGCTTCGAGACCTTTCTCTTCATCTGCACGAACTCGCTGCCTTTTGTGATTATTTCGAGAATCGACGCGTTACCTATGTCCGAAAAAAAGGGGCTCTGATACCAGATCAGGAGGCTAGGACATCAGTCATCGCGGGGTGGTTGCGCTTGGCGAGCCAAATTGAACGGGTCGACTTTATACATACCAGTTTCAAGAAGCTCATATCTATTGTGAGCCAGTCGATGAGCAGCTACGGTCTGATGCCGAACACCATTCATTGATTGCGACGCCATTGACGAGGTTCGTCTTTTTCTGCAACGCGCTTGAGGAGACATACCGCTTTATCAGTCCCACGTACGAGCAGCGATTTGATCGCAGGAACGCAGGAGGCGTGAAGGAGGAATATCTACGAAGCCATTCTATGCAAGCGACTTTGATCCTCGACGAACGCAAGCATCTGTCTGTTCCCTATGGTTGCCCGCATCTGACGGAAAATCTTCTGAAAATTAGTCAGATCTACTTTGGGCAATTTGGCGGGGCACTTGACGTTTGGGGCAGGGCGATAGGCGATCAAAGTTATGGTCTACAACTTGTTCGCAACGTTAGGAATCACGTGGCCCATGGTGTCTTTCCGCTGCTTGAGAACCCAGAATACTCGATGAATGCTGACCACCTGACGCGGCGAAACATGATCAATCTCCTAAATCAATGCACAAGGATTGGCGCCATCGGTATTCAACTACTGCTTGCAGCCGATAATGATGGCTTCCACTCGATCATGTACGGGGAGAATTGTGACGATTACGATTACGGCAACTATTTCTCCGAAAACATGAGCCGTGAGTATCTGATCAACCTACATCGATCGCAAGACTTCGGCTTGAATGAGTCAGCATATTTTCGATGGTCAGAACTAGCGGGTTCGTAAATTTGCAAATAGCTAAAACGCTTCGATTTCGGAGAACCCGGGGAAATATCTGTAATTTTCCCAAAGAGCCTGGGTGTCCTTGAGGGTGAATATTTCTGTATTTATTCGGCTTTGATCTGGCCTTATTTCCATCAGGTGACGTATTTCCTTAATTGTTAAATTTGGCATAGTTATGTCGAAGGGGTCGTCGTATTTTCTGGTGAAATACAAATCATCAAGCCTGCAATTGTTGACGGCCTGTTCCTCTTCTTTACTAAAGAACAAGAAAGCTACCGTGGCCATTGGCGCGCCGTCTGCATAAGTAAAGAACAGTTTTTGCTCAAAATAAATTTTTTGGTCATCACTTTTTGCGCTCAGGTTCCTATTGTTAAGGACGGAACTGATTTCTTCTTTGACGCAATTTTTGAGGAAGGTTGCCATAGTACGAGGTGATCTCCAACCTCTTGGATCTAGGCTGCCAGGGATATGTTTCTTACTGACCTGCTTTATGAGTGCGTCTTTCAGGCTAGCAATATCACCGTCAGAAAATTCTGGTGATTGACAGTTGAATGAAATAGCAATAACGCTACCTGAATTGGTGCTCTCAGCGATGATGGCGGAATCTTCCAGCATGTATCCTTCGAATAAGCCATCATAGTCGAGCCAATAAATTGTTCTCTTTGGGGAGCTTACCAGTTCCGGGAGGACTGTTGTTGAGCGGCCCCATTTCATAGTGATATTCGAGTATGGTTTGTTGAATTCGTATCTTTCTTTGTTGGTTGTATCCGATTCTATGCTCACCATTTCAGATATATTTAGATATCTATGAAAGATGATGAAGTCTGAGAAGTATTTTGATCCAAAACCAACATATCGGTAGTCTTCAATGCGGTCGAGATGAGATAGTCTAATAAAGAAATCCCTCATCATTTTCCGTTCAACATTTTTTGCGGGGCGGACGGAGTAATTTATTTTTCTTCCAGAGTTACTCATCTTTGCACTCGTATGTAAAGAAGTACTCGAAAGTTTTTTCGCCAACGTCTTTTTTTGTATTTGCAGACAAAACTGACTTGGCCTTGTCGTATTTCTCTATCGGCACGTAATATTGAATATGGGCAACCTTTGCATCGTCGGGTGGAACAAGTTCTTCTGGCCTGACGAAGGTATCTGTAGTAGCTGTATCCAATATGCGTACCGATTGAGCTGATGCAATGGAGTTGGCTAGAGGCATTTCCTTCAGCGTTCCTTCTTTAAACGCAGACGTTTCCTGAGCCAGTTCTCTTAAGAAGGTCAACACTGGTTTCATTGCAACGCTCATGTGATGAAGAGCTGCCTTGTAGATCTTTCTGTCCTCGTCCACCCCTGTCTTTGTGGTTGTCCAAGGCAGTTTGCTTGAATCCTCGGAGGAGAATTCTACAAGGCCCCTGAAGTACGCAAAATCAGCGTGATATTTGGGATTGCCGTTTATTCCCCAGCCAGTTGTTTCGCTCTGATCCGCCTGCGCAACCAGCCTGTCGTTGCAGACCACGTACCATCCACCGTCATCCCACTCTCGATCACTTACCGCGCAATAGATGGTTACCTTTACGCCATCTAATTCAAAGTGTTTTTTTATACAACTGAGATGTTGCGAGACCTTTATTGTTAAATCATCACTTTTTGTCATCTCTCCGTTAATTATTATTTTTAAGCCAGCGTGGATTTTTTTAAAGTATGCCGCCGCAACCTCTTGGGTTAAGTTGTTTTTGAATGTTGAATCGCTCAGAAGATCTTTGATCTCATCTCTTATTTTTGTTACCCGAATTCTCGTCTCACCTTCCTTGATGCTCGAATCCTGAAGAAGGGTGTATTGAAAGTCCCATTGGTTTTCATCGGCGAGCCAATTGTCGACGTTTACATGGATTTGATAGGCAATGCCGTTCTTCATGGATTCGACATAGAACTCTTGCCCAATTTTGAATAATGTGCGTTTCATTCCAACGCCGAATTGACCAACTGAATTCGGGGTGGGTGGGTTTTTTGAGGACCTCCCAAAACGAAATGCGTATTCTTTGGCTATAGTGAGATCTAGGCCGCCGGCGTCGTCTGTGATAAAAAACATCTCGCCATCTATATTTAACTTAATGGTGGCATTGTGTTTTTCGCTTTGTGTGGCGGCATCAATGCTGTTGTCGATTAGATCCAGAATGGCTCGGTCTGTCGAGATGTCTCTCGTGAGCATGCTGATAAAGAACTCTTTGGTTGGCGACGCCTTAATGTTGTTTTCGTTCATGGTTGAATTCTCGTCGATCATGAGGTGAAATCTATTTGGCTTGAAGATGACATGGCAATTATCCTTGTTTTTCTTCGGTGACGATCACTCTGCTACAGCTTTCATCATTTTCTGATACCGGGCGACTTGATGCGCAATGCGATCAAGAATGGGAGTGAGATGTTCCTGTTGCGAGAGAAGGGTATCTACCTTTAGGTCTTGAAGAGCCTTCAGCAAAGAGGTAAGGGCATCAATTGGTGTTCTCTGTGTCTTATGCTGAAGGAATTCAGCCTCGATTACTCCGATAGGCCTTGCTTCGTCAGGTGAGTTGACGTCGAGCTGCTTGGCGAAATTCGTTCCGCACTTGCCATCATAGGTGGCCATCTGGTTCCAGAGGTGCACGCTTTCGGCCTTGTAGAAAATGTTTTCGTTGTCCTCTTCCTTGCCCGAGCGCGGTTTGGAAAACGCCCACTGAAAGAGAACCTCTTCCGACTCCTTGGGGAGCCGCAGGGAGTCTTTGTTCACGTTGAACTGCTCCTTCGGATACGCGTTCTGAAGTATCAGCTCGAAGAAATAATGGTCTTCATCGGACAACGCTTCGCCCTCAGGCAACCGATCTTCATAGTCGCGTTTGAAGTGGGTGAACGCAGAGGCGGCTTGGATGTTCCGCCTGGCCTTGGTGCCACCAAGCGACACCATGGATGCGACCTCGTTTACCAAATCGTCTTCAAGGCGCAAAGCAACCTTGTCTCCATGCCGGGCGCGGAACAGGCGTTCATACAAGGACAGGATGTATAGGTTCGTTGCATAGGGTTTCCATTCGCGAGCATGGCTGATGTGTCGTACGCCGAGCAAACGAGGCAGAATTGCTTGGAGTTCATCAACGGATGATGCGGCTACAGGGAAGACGCGTAGCTGGTCGGTTTGGCTGGCAATATTCTCCAGTCGATCAACCAGGTCTTGCTGAACACGCAATTCCTCTTCGAAGCGGCTTGGAGTTTTCTTCAGCTTCTCCAACTTCTTCCGCTCACGTTCCAGACGGCTGCCACGCAACGTGCGTAGCGCCACTGTCCGTGTGTTCCCTTCAACTACGATGTAATGCCCTGGGCGATGCGAATGTTCCCATACGATGATCGAGTCGATGGGAACCCAGCCATGCGCAAGGATTGAGTCCTCCAGATTCGCAACGTCGTAGACTGCGCGAACTCGCTCTTCCAGCGTCTGCTGAAGATCTTCGGCGAACAGGGCGTTGTCATCAAGATAGCCGGGAGGCCTCTCGGGAGCGATGCGGGGATTGTTGGGGTCGAGGTGAATCTTATCGAAAGGAACCAACTTGGCATCTTGCAAGTCGTTGATGGGGGTGTGATGGTTATTCATTGTTGTGCTCCTTTGCAGTATCGAGATTGGGGTTGTCGGTAAGCGCCAAGACGCGTGCTGCACGCGCTGTTGGGTCGACCAAGAATTCACTTCGGTGCAGTAGTCGTGCTGGGATTTGCAGTTGGCTTGAGCTGGCCAGGTATGACGCAAGCGCGCCGAACTGTTCCGCTGGAGAGGCTTGGGCAAGCTTTTGCCGGAGGTTATTTAGCCCGACAGTCAGTTCCGTCGTCGCACTCGCGCTGAGTAGAAATGCTTCCGATCCCGCCAGGGGCAGCGGCACCTTGACGGCCGTTGCGTATTGCAGCGGCGTTTCGAGATAGATGGCCTCGATTTGTGCGGCGTTGTGGCAGTCACGAAGGAATTCGCCGAGGACGGGAGGAACGGCAGGTCGGAAGGTAAAGGAAACATACCGGAGCCAGGTTGTTGCTCCATAGGGCTTGAAGGGCCGGCTTCCCATGGTGTCGATCGGGGAGGGACCGTGTACTTCGCGCTTGGCAAAGTACGATGCGGTCAGCAATCCAGTCAGTTCCAGCCAGCGACTGCCGGCATTAAGGTCTTTGGCTAGGCCGTAAGCAGTGCCGTCTCGTAGAAGGAAATCGGAGGGGTCCGACAGATCTGCGCCCAGCGAACAGAAGGCGTTGAATACACCGCGCAGCATCGCCGATGTATCTGCGGTTTCCAGAGAAACGCCCCAACTCGATTCCGTCTCAAACTGATCGGCGGAGCCGAAGTAGGGGAGTCCATAAAGGAAGAGTCGGCAGGTTTCACCCGGCATTAACGTCTTGATGCGGGCAAGCAAACGCTGCGCTTGTTTTCCCTCGATGCGGTGCTGCTCCAGCAAGAGCCTGGCTTTCTCATAAAGATCGCCGTGACTCACATACTCAATATCGACGAGTTGTGGCCGTAAGAAATCGTCGATCTCCTGATAGAGCCACCTCTGGTCGAAGTGATAGGCGATAGAGTCGTTTCTGGCTTGGACTACATAGGCCGCACGTTTGTCAGGGGCATATCGTACGCACCGGCCTGCGGCTTGCATCAAGCGGATAACACTGGTTGACGGATAGGTGAGTACGACTGCGTTGATACTCGGATCATCAAAGCCCTCCAGCAGCAACTGAGCCGAAATCAGTACGGCACGAGGCTTGTTGCCAAAGCGGGCGAGGAAGTCCTCGTTATCGATGCCAAGCGAGTTGGCTGCTCCATGGACAAAGCCGATATCTTCGACCTCCAGCGGATGGTCGTCTGGCAGCCGGTCAAGCAGCGCCATGTAGAACTCTTCAACACGATCGATACGGGGTGCGAGCACCAGTACTTTCGTGAAATCCGTTGATGTTCGATCGACAATGTAGTCGGCTAGGTCGTCAATAGCTTCGGGGGACCAGTCGAAGTCGTCGACGGGGAAGTCCAGGAACTTCGGTGTGAGAACGGCGCGGCGCTCTGCAAGCTCACGGTACGTGATCGTGAAGGCAATCTCGTCGATGCCGATAGGTAGACGATCACTTCGGTTGGGGGTGGCGGTCAGCAGCAGCACCGGGGCAGCCCAGGGGTTGGCGAAGACGGGCTGGTACGAAGGCGCGGCAGCGTGGTGCGCTTCGTCGACGATGATCAGTGCCGGCCGGATTGCAGCTCCTTCGAGTAGCGGCGTCAGGTCGCTGACCATGACGAACTTGATCCGGTTGGCAAGCTCAGCCAGTTTTTCGCCTTCCAGGAGATCATCTTGCCCGGCGATGAGCTTTTGCAGTTCTCGGTAAGCTTGTTCGCGGAGGTTGCGTCGATGTGTCACCCAATACGCTGGTGCCTTGGTGTCTAGACTCTTGCCCAGCATGGTCAGGACGATGCGTAAGGCTGTACGAGTCTTGCCTGCGCCGGTTGGTAATACGAGACCGACTCGGCCAGCAGGTCGTCTACTAAAGGCGTCTACACACCTTGCGACGGCGGCGTTTTGGTAGCTCCAGTCGGGAGGCTCATGCCGAACGGTGATCGTGCCAGTGGGGCGCGATGCTCCAGTCGTTCCTGTGCCAGTAGTGCCAGGCGCTTCGTCAAGCAGTCGAGCCGCGAGCGCCGGAGGAATGGATAGGCGTTCTGCTATTTCGTCCAAGGAGTCAGCTGAGAACGCGCGCAGCTTGAGGGCTTCAGCTTGGAGTGTTTTCAGTGCTACAGAAGCCCGATCAGCAACTGTTCGATCGGCTTCGAGCGCCGCGCGGACTGCCTGTTCAGTAAGGTCCACGGTCGCTTCGTTAAGCGATCTGGTCACGTCATTCGATAGCAGGGCGTGCAATCGGTTAGGGTGCAGCCTACCTTCAATGCCCGAGCCCTGAAGGGTGTCATTCAGGAGTTTGGTCAATGCCGCGACGTTGCCGGCAGCCAAAAGCAACGGCAGGACTTGGGTGTCCACCAAATGCTTGACCCGTTTGCTCTGGATACTTAGTCGTGCCATGTCGGTCGCTCCGTTTCTTCTTAGGTCAATTCTCTAATAACGGAATATTAATGTCAAGTGCCGTAATAATGGAATTTGCAGGTGTGGGTCATTTGCAAACTGGATAACAGTGCATGGCACGATAACCGTTGCATGGTTATCATGACGCAGTGCCGGACTTGCTATTTGCACCTCGCTGGTGCAGCTGGCACCTTCTAGTTGGCTTGCAAAATATGCCGATGGTATGGCAAGTGTTGATAAGTCAACTTGTTGTTGTGTCAGTGAAATTGTATAATTGTAAATAGATCAAGGTTAGGCTTTGATGAGGTGCAAAATGAAGCTTGCGAACAAGCTGCTGGTATCGCTTAGTAAACGCTCGGGTCATGTCATCATGCGCCATGAGCTGTCAAGGTTGGCTAGTCCGTCGCACCTCAGTGCGGGACTCAGTCAGTTGGTGTACGAGGGCCGACTGGTGCGGTTGGGCGAGGGGCTCTATGCGAAGTCGCGCCCCGACCAGGATGGCCGGGGGCAGCTTCTGGTTGGGGCAGTTGATCTAGTTCGCGAGGTATTTGCGAAGCTGGGAATTCCGATTCAGACCGTGAAGCAGGATATGGATGATGGCCGTCCTGTGCTGTGGGTCGATGCAGGAAATCGTCGTGTGGAGCGTAAGTTGGAAATCGCCGGTATGGTAGTTCGGTATATGCGGTACTCTGCAGAGAGTAAGGAGCTAGGTGCCTTACCAACAAACCTAGATGCCTTGCCTACCAGGCATGTAAAGCGCTTCGTTGAGCGCTTCGCGAAAGCTCACGGCATGCACTATGTCCGAACAGGCTTGGATGAATACGCAGAAGCTGTTACACGCGCGGCTGGAGACGAGGTGAAGTTGGACTCGGTGGGAAAGCTGCTGGTCGTTCTGAAGAAAAATAATCTCATCAACGGCAGCCAACTCGCCCGGTTGATGACCAACCACATGCGGGAGGTAAGGAGTGTTCGATCCGTTCGGCGACTTCGAGAGCGCGGGGTACCTGCGCAATATTGAACGCCTCAAGGATCCCGAGGAAATCAAGGTGCAGGAGCACCTGTTTTTCGAGGCGAATCTTGAGCGCGCGCTTGACTTCCTAGAGCGACTCAGCGGCCCTGTCGGCTATGGGCATTTCCTAGAAGTGCATCGCATACTCTTCGGGGAGTTCTACCCATGGGCTGGACAAGATCGACATGCGTTGGGAGTCGGGCGCCTGGTCGGAAAGGGCGCGTCGGTCCAGTTTGAGGCGTCGGAGTTGTGCCAACGAGCGGTCGAATGGGGCTTGCGAATGGGCAACGACCAAGCAACGATGCGTATGCGGCCCGGAGAAGTCATGGGGGCATTCGCTTGGGGCCATCCTTTCCTGGATGGTAATGGTCGCGCCATGCTCGTGGTTCATTCGGTGTTGAGCCATCGAGCTGGCATCTCGATTGCGTGGTCAGCCACGCGAAAGCACGACTATTTAAGTGCCCTCACCCAAGAACTGCAACAGCCGCAGGGCCGACATCTCGATGCCTACTTGGGGCCGTTCGTACTGCCGACCGTAACTCAAGGCTCACTAATCGAGCATCTGCTGGGGGTGCCGGGGTTGGATGGTCGAGCCAGTGAGCAGGATGTCAATATCGCCTATGCGGCGGACGACCCGCGAGCCAACAGCTACTACCTCGAAATGAAGCGCTCGCGTGGCGAACTCGGTCCGGAGGGACGGTGACGTTTGGAGGCGAGACGCTCATCCGGACTGATTTCCCTAGCGCGACTCTTGAGACTTTGCCGGTAACAATCGAAGGAACGCCGCGAAGCGCCGCTGCCAGCGAACGGTTGCGGACCGAAGCTCGGCATAATATGGTTCCAAACAATGGTGATCGACGACGATTGATGCGCTGGAGTAGTCACCCGTCCAATCGAGTCCATATCTTGCGTCTACAAAAGCGCTTATTTTTTGACGGTAAAAGTAACGGTAAAATATGATGATAGGATCAGAAAAAGCCAGTATTCATGCGGGTTTTACGAACCCGGAAACAATCGAGTGGGAGTGAAATTAATTATAAATCAATATATTATAATGTATTAAATATAACATGAACGAGGATTATCCCGCTGGGCCGCCGCCGGAAGAAGGCCAGGATGCCGTCGACCGCCACTGGATGGCGCAGGCCCTGGCGTTGGCGCGGCAGGCCGCGGAT
>JABEBX010020539.1_pt1 | contig 18764 bp, 13 predicted proteins | sample 7245971 | NCBI WGS metagenome assembly JABEBX01 (sample SAMN14506365, study PRJNA622280) | hot springs metagenome | biome: hot spring [ENVO:00000051]|acidic hot spring [ENVO:00002120]; feature: spring [ENVO:00000027]|sediment [ENVO:00002007]; material: sediment environment [ENVO:01001048]... | reverse complement strand
GCCTCTTTACCGACTGCCCGCACCGCGAAAAGCTCGGTTGGCTGGAGCAGACACATCTGATGGCGCCGTCGCTGCTCTACGACTTTGACTTTGCGGGGCTCTACGCGGCCACTGCGCGCAACATCGCCGACGTGCAGCGTAAAGACGGTCCGGATGCAGGCATGGTGCCGACAATCGCGCCGCAGTATGTGGTCTTTCCGCAGAAGTTCGCCATCTTCAACGACTCGCCCGAATGGGGCAGCGCCGCGGTGCTTGCGCCGTGGCAGGTCTACGAGCGCACCGGCGACCGAAGATTTCTGTCGGCGCAGTACGAGGTGATGCGCGCGTATGCGAGGTATCTAGGCTCGCGCGCGCACAACGGCATCGTCGATTACGGGCTCGGAGACTGGTTTGATATCGGCCCTGGCGAGCCCGGATTCTCCCAGCTCACGACGGCGGGCGTAACGGGAACCGCGATCTACTATCAGGACTTGAAGGCTCTGGAAGATACCGCGGCAGTGCTAGGGAGAAACGAAGATCGTCAGGAATATGCAGCGCAGGCGGCGCGCATCCGCGAGATCTTCAATGCCAGATTCTTCGATGCTGCGCACCATTTCTACGACAAAGGCAGTCAAACGGCGCAGGCTATGCCGCTGGCCTTGGGCATGGTTCCCGAGGACGAGCGGACGGCTGTGCTAGAGGCCCTGATCAAAGATATTCGCGCGCACCAAAACCACACGACATGCGGTGAGGTGGGCTTCCATTACGAGGTTGAGGCGCTGCTTGCGGGAGGACGTTCCGATGTTCTTTTCGACATGCTCGAACGCACCGACGCGCCCAGCTACGGCTACATCCTCTCGCGGGGCGCCACGTCGCTCACCGAGGCATGGGATGGCAGCCACTCGCAGGACCACTTCATGCTGGGCAGCGCGGAAGAGTGGTTTTATCGCGGACTGGCCGGCATCAACGTCGATCTCGCGGACAGGGGCGCATCGCGATTGGTCCTGCATCCGAACGTGGTGGGAAACGTCGCCTGGGTGCGCGCCGGATACCTGTCGGCGCTTGGTCCTGTCACGAGCGAATGGCATCGCGGGACAACTGCGACAACATACAACTTCACCGTTCCGGCCAATGCGACCGCGACCATCGTAATTGATTCGGAGGCCGCTGGAACCGCGACGGTGAACGGCGCTCCAGCGTCTCGGGCCGCGGGCGTTCTTGAAGCGCGCATCCAGGGCGCAAGGCTCACAATGACGGTCGGATCAGGGAGATACCAGGTGCGCACTGCGAGCCCGGCGCGGTAATGCGGGAGTCGCGAACTTTTCACCACGGCTTGGACCGCGCCACCGAGATGCCGCGAACGTCGTGCTGCCATTTGCCTGAAACGGCGCAATAGAAGTGATAGAGCGCCCCGTCGTGAAAGATCACGCACGGCTTGTGTGCGTAATCCTCATCGACCGTTCCCGGAGCGCCCCGGTCGATGAGGATCTCATGCACTTTCTCGAAGTGATAGGGATCGCGTCCCAGAGCCAGCAACTCACGGGCAATGCCGTGGCCATCGAGGCCAAAGTAGTACATCCCCCAGAGTTTCTTATATTGCACGACAAACGGGTTGCTGGCGAAGCGCGCGTCCCACGAACCGGATCCGCCGTTGCGCAGAATCGGATTGCCCGCATAGCGCGTCCATTGCTTCAGATCGCGTGAAGTAGCCACGCCGCTTTGCTCGTGCCAGCCTCCGCCTTTGCTCTTCGGCAGCGTGTCGGTCTTGGCGTTGTAGTAAAGATAAAAGACGCCATTCTTCTCGATGAGGTTGGGGCGATAGAGACCGCCGTGCTCCCACGGCGCGCCGTCGGCAGGAAACAGAATGGGGTCGGTAAGTTCCCAGTGCAGCAGATCGCTGCTCCACGCAAGGCCGATCACCGCTGCGCCTGCCTCATAGCCCGCGTTCGGATACGCGTTCCACGCGCCCAGGTAGCGACCGTGTATTTTCTTCAGTCTTCCTTTGGACGTCAGGCCGTCTTCCCGCAGGAGGCAACTGAGCGCAACGTTATAGCGCGTGTAATTCGAGTTGGGATCGCGACGCGCCACGCAGGCCACGCGCTCCCAGTTGACCAGATCTTTGGACCTGGCCAACCCTGTCTGGTATCCCATGCCGTCGAATCCGATGTAAAGCATATGAAACACGCCCTCGTGCAGAAAGACAAAAGGATCGTCGACGGACTTCGAGTCGAATGCGTCGGATTCGTTCGAGGCTGCGAGTACGAGTTTCTCGTACTTGTACGGCGTACGAAATGGAGCAATCTCGGCGCTGCTGAAGTCCTCGGCGAAGAGATGGCTTCCGCGAAAGATCGGCACGCCGGCAAGCGACGAGGCCAAGCCGGAGACAAACGTTCGGCGTGTGATGGATTCTGACATACAACAGGTCCTCGCGCTTCAGATGCTCAGCGTTTTCCCACTGTCTTCTTCGGTTTCCAGCACGGCCACATCCTGCGGGTTGAGATCGACGCCGGTGACGCGGATATCGTTGTGAAGCACGTCGTTCATCGCGGACGGCAGAGCAACATGCGCCGGAGCAGAGCCATGGTTGATGAGCACAAAAACCGTGTGGCTGGCCGCAGTGCGGCGGCAGACTTCGACCCCTGCCGGCACCTGAGAAAACTCCGCCTGGACGTGTGCCTCGCTTGTCGCCCAAGCCACTACGCTGCGCATCAGGACCGGATCAAGCACCGCACCCAGATAAGTAATGCTTCCCTTGCCCACGCGGCGCATGATCATCGCCGGCTGATCATCAAGCCAGCCGTTCGATTGACCGTAGCGCAGGAGAACGCTCACATCCGGCGCTCCTGATGAGAGCTGCTCGGCCCAGAGTGACGCGGTCCCGGAACCGAAGGTACCGCGAACGGGCACAGCGCGATCAAGGGCGTAATACTGCTCCACGCGCCCGCCCAGCGGCGCAACCAGCGGTCCGGGCTGCCGCTCGGTGTTGAGCGCGTTGTGCTCGTCCTTCATTCCGGATCGCGGCCCAAGCACAAGATGGCCGCCCTGTTGCACGTAAGCCAGCAGGTGCGCGGCGAGGTCTTTCGGGATGACGTTCAGGCTCGGCGCAAAAACCGCCTTGTAGTCGTCGAGAGGCGCGTCCGCGCTGACAATGTCGACCGTCAACTGCTCATCGCGCAGCGGGCGATAGTATCCGAGCAGGACCTGAAGCTGGTCGTAGTTCCTGTTGTGCGGCTGGAAGTCGATGGCCCAGCGGCTGTCGTAGGTCAACAGAAGCGCAACCTGCGCAGTGGGCCTTGTTCCCTTGAGCGCGGAGGCCGCGCGTTCGAATTCGTCGCCAATGCGGCGAATCTCCGAGTAGATCGGCAACGGCGTCCCGTCGGGCCCCACAATTGCGCCGTGATACTGCTCCTGGCCGTTGAGCGCGTCACGCCACTGCCAATAGAGAACAGCATCAGCTCCGTGGCCAACGGCCTGCCAGGCCATAGCTCGCGTCTCGCCACGATCGAGCGTAGTGTTCACCGGCGCCCAGTTCACCGAGCCGGGCTGCGTCTCCATCACCCAGAAGTTTTTTCGCTTCCAGCCGCGCGCAAAGTCGTGCATGGCGGCATTGCGAGCTACATCCAAATTCCCTTCACCGACGTAGTCATCCCATGCAGCGAGGTCAAGCGGGCCCGTAATTTCGTAGTGATCCCAGTTGTCGCTCCAGCCCAGCCCGCCAATGTTGGTGGTGATGAACTGGCGCGGGTCGGAGTCCTTGCGAATCACGTCGATCTGCACCTGCTGAAAGTCGCGCCACGTGTCGCTGACAAAGCGGCGGTGATCGAGCAGCAGGCCGGGGTTGCCGGCTCCGGCGGGCAGAGGAATCTCGTCCCAGCGGTCATAGGTCTGGCTCCAGTAGGCGGTTGTCCAGTCACGGTTCAAGGCGTCGAGCGTTTTGTACTTCCGCCGAAGCCACTCCTGGAACTGGCGGCGTGTTGCGGCGTCGAAGGATTCGTCCGTGTACTCGTTGCCGATCTGCCAGCCTATCACGTCAGGATCGTGCCCAAATCGGCGCGCCAGTTGCTCGGCTATCTCGGAGCAGAACCTGCGATACTCGGGGCTTGCGTAGTTGAACTGGCGGCGGCTGCCATGTTCCGCAATGCGGCCTGAGGCGTCCGTACGCAGGGTTTCAGGATGCGCCCGTGTCAGCCAGGCCGGCGGGCCGTCGGTAGGCGTGCCAATCACAACCTTGATGTGGTGCCTTTCCGCGAGCCGGACCGCGCGCTCCAACCAGTCCAGATCGTAATGGCCCTCCTCCGGTTCCATCGTGCTCCACGCAAACTCACCCACACGCACTACGTGCAGGTGCGCATCCTCCATCAGTTGCAGGTCGGCGTTCCAGCCGGATTCCGGCCACTGTTCCGGATACCACGCTGCGCCCAGCAAGAGAGCCGGCGCCGATGCGCGATGACTTTGCGCAGCCGAGGCGAAGCACGCGCAGCAAAGCACGGCTGGCATAAGCGCCAGCCAGCGGGCTCGCCTCCCGCGTTTTGAAGTGTCTATGCCGTTTGTCCTTGGTTTTCTCATTTGAGGTCTTTGTATCACAGCAGGCAATTCAGCGAGTACGGCGACTGCTCGACCGTGTTCCGCTTTCCGGAATTTGCGCCATACCGCCTCGTCATGACTCGCAGAGCCGATCCAAATACGCTAAGGTGGAAAGCACACCAATTCCGGGTCCATGCGCCGGCAGAGATCCCGGTATGATGCCCGTCAGGGATCCAAGGATCCCGGCGCGTGGAAAGGGAGATCCGTTGTCGACTCAATCCGCACCCACCCTTGCACTCATACACACCAGTCCCACGCTTGCGGCTGGCTTTACCAAGCTTTGTCATCACCACATTCCAGAGGCAAAAGTTTTCCATATGGTGGACGAAAGTCTAATTCAGGACACGATCAAGGCAGGCAGTCTGCGAAGAATCACCATCCGCCGGCTGGTCGGGCAGATCGCATCGGCAGAGGCAGCAGGAGCGGACGCAGTTCTGGTGACGTGTTCCTCAATCGGCCCCGGCGTAACGATCGCGCAGCAGCTTTTTGACCTTCCCGTGCTGCGCATTGACGAAGCGATGGCAGAAAAGGCAGTGCGACAGGCACAAACCATCGGCGTATTGGCTACTCTGCGGACGACGCTCGACCCGACTACCGCTCTGCTGCATGAAAAGGCCACTAAAGCAGGCCGCAAAGTGAAACTGGTAGAGTGTCTGTGCGAGGAGGCATTTCCCGCCGTGCTCGCGGGTGACACCGCAACACACGATCGCCTGCTGGCAAAGGCGCTCGTGGAAGATTTGAAAGGGGTGGATCTGATCGTGCTTGCGCAGGCTTCCATGGCGCGTGTTTTGACCACGCTTGCGCCCGATGCAGTGCACGCGCCCGTGATCTCCAGCCCGGAACTCGCCGTGTTGAGCGCGCGCAAGGCTCTGAACCTGCCGCAATTGGCGAGGGCCGGCGATTGAGGCGGCGTTACAAGGTTCTCGGGCTTCTTGGCCTGCTTTCCGTTCTCACCTTTCTTGACCGTCTTGCCATTGCCGTCGCTGGGCCAGCGATTCAATCCGACCTGCACATTCAGCCGCAGCGGTGGGGCTGGATCCTGAGCGCCTACGTCCTCGCCAATGGGATCTTCGAGGTGCCATCGGGCGCCATGGGCGATCGCCGCGGGCAACGCGGCGAGATGACGCGCATTGTTACCTGGTGGTCCAGCTTCAATGCACTCACAGGCTGGTGCCGCGGGTTCGGGCAGCTGTGTGCGTCGCGTTTCTTCTTCGGTCTGGGCGCGGCAGGAGCGTATCCCAACATCGCCGGAGTCATAGCGCGCTGGTTCCCGGCGCGTGAGCGCGCGCGCTGTCAGGGCCTGGTGTGGGCCGCAAGCCGTCTGGGCGGAGCGCTGGCGCCGCTCCTGATCGTTCCAGTCGTGCATTTCTTCGGCTGGCGCGCCGCTTTTCGCTTGCTGTCATTAGCTGGATTCTCGTGGGCTGCGGTCTGGTGGTTCCGGTTTCGCAACCATCCATGGGAAGATCCTTCGGTGACGGCCGCGGAACTGGAGGAGATCGGCGAAACCCGCGCTGTGCATCATGAAGCATCCGTACCCTGGCGGCGCCTCTTCAGTTCCCGCGCGCTCTGGCTCATTGTTCTAGCCTATGGCTGCTACGGATGCGGGAGTTGGTTTTATTTTTCCTGGTTTCCCACGTGGATGGTGCACACCGGGGGCTTTACTTACGATGGCGTGCTGTTCGCCTCCCTGCCGTTTCTCGTTGGCCTCGGCGCGAATCTTGCCGGAGGCCAGCTCGGCGACCGCCTGACATTACGTTGGGGCGCGCGCCTCGCTTTGCGCTGGATTCCCGCAGTATGTCTCGTGACGACGGCGCTGCTGCTCATTGCCATGTCAATCTTTCACGGCAAAGTTGCCGTGGTTGTACTCTCGAGTCTCGGCTTTGGCGCGATGGACCTGATGCTGCCTTCGGCCTGGGCCCTGTGTCTGGCGATCGGCGGCCGCCTGAGCGGGACCGCAACCGGCATGATGAACACGGCGGGCCAAGTCGGTGGATTCCTCTGCACCGTTGTCTTCGGCTACATCGTTCATGCAACCGGCAACTACAACCTTCCGCTGTGGTTCATCGCAGCCATGGTGTTTACGAGCGCCATCATTTTTACACACATCGACTGCACACAGTGCGTCGACGCGGCGTGAACACGCAAGAGACCGCTCCTTTGATTTGCACCAACAGTGAGTGATCCGGCATTCCGATTTGGGAGACGGAACGCCAGGACAGCGAGGTGCGGATGAAAGAGCCCTGAGATTCGGGCCGCTATCTTGCAGTGCGGCCATCGCGCACACTCGCGAAAAAGTCATTGGGCCCCATCTGGCCGCCCTTGAGCGCAAGTTCAAGTCCGTCGATCTCTGATTGCGCGCTGCCTCGGCACAAGGGCACGCCGGCAACGAGCGGCGCGGCAAAGGTCAGAGCATCAAGTCCCAACTGCTTCACGGAATGCGTGGCCGTGTCGCCGCCGGCAATCAGAATCCGACGCACACCCGCAGAGAGAACGAGGTTGCGCAACAGGGCGCCGAGGGCAACGCCGAACCTCTCGCCGCGCTTCTCGCCGTGGACCTGCGAACCTAGCGAGGTGTAGAGAACCACACTGCGGCCATGCGCGAGCGCCGCGCGAGCCTTTGCGGCCTCCACACTCCACGGTCCTGCGCCTGTAAGCGGCCACGCCGCAAAGCCCATCTGCTTCGCCCGGCGGATCTGCCGCGCCGTCACGGGCGAGCAGCTACCGCTCAGCACGAGGAGCCGGTCGACAGCCCGCGGCGGTTGGGGCGTACGCGGCGCATCGATCAATCCCGCCTTGCGCCAATGATGCAGGAGGCCGTGCGTGAGCCCGGAGCTGCCCACGGCAAAGACGGTTTGTTCCAGCGCGCGCTGCCAGAGAATGCGCGCGGTCTCGTCGACCATTGCGTCGGAGAAGCCATCGAAGACCACCGCACCGGCGTACGCATCCATCTGGTCTTGCCAGCATTTCTGCACATTGCGCGACTGAAAGGCCGTCAAATCGACCAAGCCGATCGGGAGCCTGGTCTGCCGCGCGAGGTGCAGGCGGAGATCGGCCTCTGTCATTGGCGTCACGGGATGCTGTCGCATGGTTGGATGCCGGTCGATGCGGTACATCACACCATCGGCGGAGGCGAACAGATTGCCAAAAACCACGGCGCGGCCCAGGCGCGGCGCCCCCACAACAACCGGAACCGTTCCTGAACGAAACACGGCGCGGCCGATCTCCAGAGCCCGACCGATGCTGCCCACGCGTGGCGAGCTGTCAAAGGTTGAACAGACCTTGTAATGATTCACCGGGGCGCCAAGCCGCCGCATGGCGCGAAAGATTGCCGGCAGGTTGCTGCTCATCCACTGCGGGCTGCGGCTGCGACTTTCCCCCGCGATGCCCAGCGCTCGGCAATCGGAGAAATTCGCGAGGGCGCGGGCATCGGGCGCGCGCGTAAACAAAACCGCCTTCACGCCGTGAAGGCCCAGCGCCTCCAACACATCCGTCGAGCCGGTAAAGTCGTCGCCGTACCAGACGTAAAGGGGGTGCGGTGCAGATCGCAGGCTCACGCGGCAAAGGCCTCCAGCGCCGCGCGCAGCTCCTCGTGACTCCTGGCGTACTCGGTCAGATCAATGCCTGCGGCAGCCGCTTCCCATGCCTGATGCAGGCTGCGCACGCCTGCGGCAGGGCCCGCGGGATGGGCGAGAATTCCTCCGCCGCAGGCGAAGATCAGATCCATTGAGCCGAGCGCCTGGTAGGTACCGGGGGCCTGGCGCGCCGATTGGCCCGACGAAAACACCGGCATGATCTCGCAGCCTTTATGAGGGGCGGAAAACATGGGAGTGAGACACTCCCGCGCCGACGCGATGACGCTCGCATCGTCTTCGCAGAATTTGTTATGCAGACCGTTCACATGGATGTGGTCAACGCCCGCCAGCCGCCAGAACTTCTGAAAGGCGATAAAGCTCATCCCCAAGGCGTGTGATCGGCCGAACATCCCCCAGCCGTTGCGATGACCGTGGATGGCCACCTGCGCATGACGGCGCAGCGCGGTCATCGCGGGCAGGCCCACGCTGTTCACGCTCGTCATCACGCACGTGCCGCCTGAGGCAGCCACCAGATCATGACGGCGCAGCATCTGGTCGATCTCGCCCGTGATATTGGCCGCATACATCGGTAGCCGGCCGGTCTTCTGCGCGTACTCGTTCAGCACGCGGAGAACGGCGGGGACGCGCTGATCAAACGGGCAGTGCGGGCCGTCTGCCTGCAGCTCGTCGTCCTTGATAAAGTCCACGCCCGCCTCGGCGAGCATCTTCACCTGCGCCGCGGTTTGCTCCGGCGTCATGCCGACGCTCGGCTTGATGATGGTGCCGATCACCGGACGACCGTAAACGCCCGTGAGCCGCCGCGTTCCTTCAACCCCGAACTGCGGCCCCTGATACGCGGACAGAAACGCCGGCTGCAGCGTTACGTCGAGCAGCTTCAATCCGGAGAACGGCTTCAGCTCGAAAAGATTGCCCGCAACCGTTGCCAGCAGATTGGGAAGCGATGGCCCCATGTTTGCGATGGGCCACGAAAGCGTAACCTCCGCCGTGCGGCGCACCACCGGCCCCGCATGCCCCTTCGGCAGCCCGGAACCGGGAAGCGACGGCGCATCCGCCTTGCCCAGTTCGACGATCCGCTCCACGCGCGCCGCGTAGCGATCGCGCAATTCATCCGTTTCGCCGGGAACGCGCACAAACGTGCCCGTTGACTGCTCGCCGGCCATGATGGCTGCCGCATCGTCAAGCGGAAATGCCGTCTCGATCCAATACCGCGCGTAGATACGATCCATACTGCTTCTTTCGTTTGTCACTGCCGCTCCCTATCCGCGCTGTGCGTACATCGTGTAGGCCTTGTCGCGCACAAAGTAAAACGGCGCGTAGGCGCGCATATGGTTTCCGCTGCGCGCCGAAAACACTCCCTGCTTTTCAACTAGTGGCCGCAGCGCCTGCGGCTTCACGTGTGTGCTTTCACTCAACGACGGGTTCAACTCCACATAGACCAGCGCGCCGCGCATAAGCGCCACTGACTCCGGATGCAGCTCGTCAATCACTTCTTCGAGAAACTGCATCGGCAATTCAAACGCAATCTCGTCGCCGTCAATCCAGCGCCGGCGCACAACGGCAAATCCTCCCTGCCGGTCCGCATGGACTGGCGCGCCGTTCAAACGAAGTCGTGGCGACGCTTGCACCCAGGCGGGGATTCGTAATCTGACGGAAAATTCGACCGGAGAGGAGCAATGGACGCGCAACGCAACGCTCTCGCCGAGCGGATAATTGGTCTCCTGCGTCAGCGTTACGACGGAGGCGCGCTCCATCCACTTTACGCGCGATGGCGTGTACAAATTCACGGCCACGCCATCATGAGCCCGGAAGTAAATGTTTTTCACGTAGTCCGCAACGCCTTCCACCAGTGTGCCCGAGCAGCACGGCCATCGCTGCGGATAAAAAACCTTGTGCGCATCCACGCCATATGTCGAATAGTACGGATAATCGCCGTCGGTGTCGGGTTCCTTGACAGCAAGAATGCCATTGAACAATACGCGCTCCAGGCCGTCGCCGTAGCGCGCATCGCCGGTGGCGCAAAGCAGATAGCGCGCCAGTTTGATGGCCGCATAACTGCCGCAGGGCGTCTCGAAGTGATCGTTGGTCGTGTGCAGGCTCGCGTAAAGCTGACCCTGGTGCGGTTTAATGAAGGTCTCGTTCGGCCCCCAGCCGCCCGTCGCGTACTGTTGTGTCGAGGCCAACAGGTTCCACGCATTTTGCATCGCGCGCAGGTACTTGTCCTCGCCCAGCACCAGCCGCGCCTTGCCGGCCGAGCTAAGCGCAATCACGTGACTGTAAGCGTGCCTGCCCGGCAACACGTCCTGCCCTGCGGCCAGTGGATCGAAGTATTCGCGGTCCAGAAGGTAAGCCGTCGCGCGATCGTAAAGTGCGCGGTCTCCGGTCAACTCATAGGCAAAGAAAAGCGACTCGGGCAGCACATAGGTCTCGTCATAGGGAGGGTTCTTCCTGCCGACGCGGTCGCGCCCGTGCTCGGGAATATAGGGCAAAGCGCCGTGAAACACGCGGGGCACCAGCTCACGCGCCTCGGAGACGCCGCTCAGGTTGTAAGCGTCCATCAACCCGGCAAGATGCTTATCGAGGATGTAGCACGGCCACACCTTCTCGGCATTTGGCGCCGCAAAACACTGGTCTTTCGGACCGAGTGTAGCTGCAAACCCGTCAACCAGAGCTCGGACCTTTGCCGCGCAAGCCGGATCGCCCGTCGCTCTCCCGATTCGCGCCAGCCCTGAGATGTATTGGCCCAGCGAATGGCCGGGCACGAATCCATTGCGGCCATACCAGCCGCCCATCGGTTTGCCCGGCGCGGGCAGTCCCGCGCGATCGCGATAGACCCTCAGCAGCCGATCGTTATCCAGCGCAAGATAGGCGGCGTGAATTCGGTCGTACTGACTCTTAAGTGGCCCGCCCATCAGCTCAACGGCGCCATAGTCGAACTCCGCCAGTGCGTCAGGCACGGCGGAAAAAACATCGGCTCGCATGCCACAGGTCAGCACAGCGGCAGTGGCGCCGGCCAGGAAGTTCCTTCTCGTCATTCCGCGGTCCACCATGTTCCGTTCGCTCTCTCCTGCACACTATGATGCGGATCGCCGGACGACGAAGGTCATATTTCAGCGGTCTTCAAATTCCGCAAAGCGGAATTTTCGGATCCGGTTGCTGGCCTATGCGCAGTGCCTGCGCCAGCCTCGTCCAGTGGATATACAAGGTCGACGTTTCGCGGGGTAAGAAGCTGGTGCTTGACGAAGATTGCCGCAGGCGCTGGCTTTTGCTGCAAAATATTCAGCGCCAACGGAATCAGTTCGTCGCCGTAGCGTTCGGGAAAGTATGCCACCGACCCAACCAGCCTCGTGCCGGGCCTGCGCAGCTCCGCGCGCGCTTCGCGCAGAGCATTCTGGCCCATCACGGCGCACTGCCGCGATGCGCCTGCCTCTTCAAATGCGCGCAGCGCAGCCAGTGCGCAGATGTCGTTGACCGTGCCCACGAGTGTGCGCCGCGGCCCGCGACGACGCAGATACTTGCGCAGCACATCGAGCACCTGCTCGAAGTTTCCCCGGCCGTTCAGGCGCACCAGCGGCGTCTCCACAATCTTCGGCAGCTCGGCACGCAGTCCATCCACCAGGCCCGAGAGCCGCAGTTCCAGAAGCGATCCTGCGATCGGCAGCTCCACCAGAACCAGCTGATCGACTTTGCCGTCCCAGTTCTCACGCGCCCAGCGGCCGAGCGCGCGGCCGCCGATCAGTCCGGCCTTGTAATTATCCGCGCCAAAGTAGGTGGCTCCCGGGTGCGGAACTTCGATGGCGATCACCGGCACGTTGGCGGCAAGAAACTTGGACGCAATCACCGGCGCCACGCGCTCGTAGGTCTGAAACTCAAGCACCAGGTCGACGCGTTCGCGAATCAGTACATCCGCATTGCGCAGCGCCTCGCGGGCGCTGTAGCGGTTGTTCAGAGTGATGAGTTGCATGTGCTCTCGCGCCGCGGCTGTCACCATGCTGCGTGTTACTTCGCGTGCAAACTCCGTATCACCTTGCGTCGCAAAACCGATGCGGAAAGGTCGCACCGACACCGGTCCAAAACTGTTGCGATAGACGCCGGCGCTTACCCGCTCCACGAGCCCGCCGTGAATCAGCGTGCGCAGCAGACGAAAGGTGGTTGTCTTCGGCAGCCCGGTACGCTCCATGACAGTGGTGAGCGCCAACTCCTCGCCGAGATTCCGGAAAGCTTTCAGTACTTCACATGCGCGCAGAACCGTCTGCGATTCGTTGCGGTCACTGTTACGACCACTTTCTTCAGCGCCATCCTGCACCTGCTCTAGTTCTTCCAAATACTGCTCGTCTTTGCGTCGCACCACTTTGGCCTCCCCTGCCTTTCGGTCTTCAGGCCGTACAGTATATTCCGACTTCCGGAATTGGCAAGTCCGATTTTTATACCGCCCCGGGAAAGATCTTTCGTCTTTGCCCCCAGGTCTCAACGCGAAAGCGTTTGCTGTTGACCGATCCGGCCGCGGTAAATACGATGCGTTAGGAACCGACAGGAGACTCAATCCCCATGCAAATTCCCCCGGAAGGGCCTGAGCGCGCCACATGGCTGAAGCACAAAGCCAACTGGATCCGGCTCAGCGCCATGACCATGAATCATCATGCCCACCTGGGCCACACCGGCGGAGATCTTTCGTCGGCCGACATTCTGGCTGTCATGTTTTTGGGCGGAGTTCTGAAGATCGATCCCGACCATCCGCGCTGGCCCCAGCACGACCGCTTCATCCTCTCCAAGGGTCATGGCGCCGCAGCCTACTATTCCACGCTGGCTGCGCGTGGATTCTTCCCTGTCGAACAGCTCGGGACTTACATGGATCCGCTCTCAATGCTCAACGGCCACCCCGACCGCAACAAGCTGCCGGGGGTTGAGGCCAATACGGGGCCGCTGGGTCACGGTTTGCCGATCGGCGTGGGCGCCGCGTTGGGCGCGCGCATGAGAAAGGAGTCATGGCGCGTCTTTGTTCTCACAGGCGACGGCGAACTGCAGGAAGGCTCCAACTGGGAGGCCGCCATGACCGCGCAGCACTACGGCCTCGACAACCTCATCCTGATCGTCGATCGCAACCGCATCCAGCAGGGCGACTTTACTGAGAACACGATCCGTATGGAGCCGCTGGCGGAGCGTTTCCGCGCCTTTGGATTTGCAGTCGAAGAAATTGATGGCCACTCGTCTGCCGCACTCTACAATCGCTTCGCTCATCTGCCTATCGAATCGGGCAAACCCTCCTGCATCCTCGCCAACACGATCAAAGGCAAAGGCGTTTCCTTCGCCGAAAATCAGCCCGCATGGCATCACGGCGTGCCGACCACGGAACAGCTTGCCTTGGCCGCAAAGGAACTCGATGTGGAGGTGAAATGGTGAGCGACACAGCAAGCACAACCGCCCTGCAGCGATTCGACTGCCGTGACGCCTACATGCAGGAACTCGAAGCCATGGCAGCCGCCGACCCACGCGTCTGCGCCGTTGCCAATGACTCGGTTTCCTCGGCGAAGCTCAAGAACTTCAAAGCCAGGTTTCCCGACCGCTTTGTCAACGTGGGCATCGCCGAGCAGAACATGGTGGGCGTCGCCGCCGGCCTGGCCAATAGCGGCATGGTTCCCTATGTCTGCGGCGCTTCGTGCTTCCTCACGGCGCGGGCCATGGAACAGGTGAAGGTCGATCTCTGTTACGCGAAATCCAACGTGAAGCTCTGCGCCATGTCGCCCGGCATGGCCTACGGTCAGCTCGGTCCTACGCACCATTCGATTGAAGACCTGGCCTGGATGCGCATCCTGCCCAACCTGGCCGTCATCGTTCCGGCGGATCCAATTGAGACCGCGGCCGTGATGCGCTACTCGCTCCAGCACGAAGGGCCCATGTTCCTGCGCATCGCGCGTTCTCCGGTGCCGCGCGTGCACGGCGGCGATTATGAATTCAAGCTTGGCAAAGCGGTGCTTCTGCGCGAGGGCTCCGACGTGACGCTCATCGCCTGCGGACTGCTTGTCTGCCGCGCCCTCGATGCAGCCCGGCTGCTTGAGGCGCGCGGCGTCTCGGCGCGCGTGCTCAACATGAGATCCCTGAAGCCGCTCGATCGCGCGGCGATTCTCGACGCTGCCCGCACCACGCGCGGCATCGTCACCGCCGAGGAGGCATTCGCCGCCGGTGGACTCGGCGGCGCTGTGGCTGAAATTCTCGCCCAGGAGCACCCTGCGCCCATGCGTATCCTCGGTGTGCCGGATACCTTCGCTCCAACCGGTTCAGCCGAGTTTCTGCTGGAGTATTTTGGATTGACCGCGGCAGGGATTGAGCGTGCGGCTCTTGATCTGCTTCAGCGTGAGGCATAGATGGCCGTCGAGTGGATTCTCGCAATCGACCAGGGCACCACCAACACCAAGGCTCTGTTGATGGATCGCGAAGGCTACACCGTTTATCGCGCCTCAGTGCCGCTTGAGATTCTGCAACCGCAACCTGGCTTTGTTGAGCAGGACCCGCTCGCGCTCTGGGGATCTGTCGTTCAGGTCATTCGTGTCTGCGTTGAGCATGCACGCACACAGCACGCAGCGATCGCCGGTATCGCCATCAGCAATCAGCGCGAGACCGCTGTCATCTGGCGCCGCGCGACTGCCGGCAGCGCTATAGCAGGCGAACCCATAGGCAGCGCCATGACCTGGCAGTGCCGTCGCTCCGAGCCTGTCTGCCGCCGCCTGCGTGCGCACGCCGGAACCATCCAGTCCATCACGGGTCTTCCACTCGATCCACTGCTGAGCGCCACCAAGTGGACGTGGGCCTTTGAACAGCGTCCAGGGTTGCGCGCATGGTCCGAGCACGGAGAACTTTACCTCGGCACCGTCGACACGTGGCTTCTTTACAACCTTACCGGCGGCGAGGTTCACTCAACCGACCACACCAACGCCTCGCGTACAGCACTAATGAGCCTCGCGACACTGGACTGGGATCCGGCACTCTGCGATCTATTCGCCATTCCGCGAGCTGCGCTACCCGTTGTTCGACCGTCGAGCAATGATTTCGGAAGCTGCACCGCGATCCCTGAACTCGCCGGAGTCCCGATTGTTGCCATGATTGGCGACTCACACGCTGCGCTCGTGGGCCACGGCTGCTATCAGCCGGGAACCGTGAAAGCCACCTACGGCACCGGCTCTTCGTTGATGATGCTCACGCCCGGCCTCGTCACCGAGGCCAGGCAGCTTGCACGCACCGTCGCCTGGTCCACCGCAGCCCAGACGCACTTCGCCCTCGAAGGCAACATCGCCATGAGCGGCGCAGCCGTGCAATGGGTGGGTGATTTTCTCGGCCTCTCGCATCCTGTTGAGGATGCCGCGGCTCTGGCCGCCAAGGTTCCAGATGCTGCGGGACTTATCCTCGTGCCCGCCATGGTTGGTCTCGGCGCGCCTTACTGGGACTCGGCGGCGCGCGGCCTTATCAGCAATCTCGAACGCACACACACTGCCGCGCATCTGGCCCGCGCCGCCATTGACGCCATCGCCTTTCAGGTTGCTGACGTTCTTGAGGCCATGGAGCGCGCCGCGCGCGTCACGCTGCCGATGCTGCTTGCCGACGGCGGCGCCACGCGCAACGATTCGCTCATGCAGATGCAAGCCGACATCCTCGGCCGCCCTGTGCACCGCTCCACGCAGGAGGATCTCTCGGCGCGTGGCGCGGCGCTGCTCGGTGGTCTCGCGCTCGCCTGGTGGCGTTCGCTCGACGACCTCGCCGCACTGCCCCAATCCGTCGATTCCTTCGCGCCGCGCCCCGCCGACTCTGAACGCGACCATCTGCGCAGCGCATGGCATCTCGCGGTCGCGCGTGCCCGGCTCCGCCACGATCAAACACCGGAAAACAAGCCATGATCGCCATTCACAGCTACGCCGTCGCCGTTCTGCTCTGCGTCGTCACCATGATCTGCTGGGGTTCGTGGGCCAACACCCAGAAGCTCGCCGCGCGGTCCTGGCGCTTCGAGCTCTTTTACTGGGACTTCGTTCTGGGTCTCGCGCTCACCTCGCTGCTGGCCGCGCTCACCCTCGGCAGTTTCGGTTCGACGGGCAGGCCGTTCCTCACCGATCTTGCACAGGCCGATCCGGCCAGCATCGGCTGGGCCCTGCTCGGCGGAACGGTCTGGAACCTCGGCAATCTACTCCTTGTCGCCGCCATCGCCGTGGCCGGCATGGCCATCGGATTTCCCATCGGCGGTGGCATCGCGTGGGTTCTCGGCATCGTTTTCAGTTTCCTTCTCGTGATCCTTGAAGGCGCGCACAACCCCGGCAACACTCGCATGCTCTTTGCCGGCGTCGCGGTTATCGCCATCGCCATCCTGCTCAGCATGAGGGCTTATAGCCGCCTGGCCGGCGCCGTCAAAAAAACCGGCGCGAAAGGCATCCTGCTCTCCGTCGCCGCCGGCGTGCTGATCGCGTTCTTCTATTCCCTCACCGTCAAATCCATCGATCCGGCCTTCGTTGCTGGCGGCTCTGGCAGGCTGATGCCCCTCACCGCTGCCTTCTTCTTTACGATGGGCGCATTCCTCACCACGTTTCTCTTCAATCCTTTTTTCATGCGCTATCCGGTCGAGGGCAGCCCCGCGCGCGGGGCGGACTACTTCAAGGGCGGCATCGCCACGCATCTGACTGGAGTTTTGGGCGGCGCCATCTGGGCCTTCGGCATCACTTCGAGCTTCATCGCCGTAGGCGCGGCCGGCCCTGCCGTCTCCTATGCGCTCTCCAACGCCGCGCCTGTGGTGGCAATTCTATGGGGCGCGCTCGTCTGGCGCGAGTTTAAAGACGCTCCGCGCGGAACCAATCGCCTTCTTGTGACCATGTTTCTCTGTTACCTGACGGGCCTTGTGCTCATCACCTGGTCGCGTCTTTAACGCTCTTACTTCAACCGGCAATTGCAGGGGGATTTTCATATGACGACTTGGGCAACACTCGGAGTGATCGTAGGCAATCGCGACTTCTTTCCTGACGTACTCATCGCGGAAGCGCGCAAGGATTTAACGAATCTCTTTTCCGATCTCAAGATTGAACCCGTCTGGCTGTTGCCGGAAGACACGAAGCTCGGCGCCGTTGAAACCTGGGCCGACGCGCAGAAATGCGGTGACCTGTTGCGCGAGAATCGCAACCGCATTGACGGCGTCCTCGTCTGCTTGCCCAACTTCGGCGACGAAAAAGGCGTGGCCGACTCCATCCGCCTGGCCGAAACTCGCGTGCCGGTTCTGGTGCAGGCGTACCCTGACGATCTCGACCAATTCGGCCTCGACCGCCGTCGTGATGCGTTCTGCGGCAAGATCTCCGTATGCAATAATCTGCGTCAGTACCGCATTCCCTGCACATTGACGCGGGATCACACCGTCGCCGTCGCCGACCCGCGCTTCCGCGAGGATCTTATCCGCTTCGTTCAGACATGCAAGGTCGTGCGTGGCCTTAGCCGCGTGCGTATCGGCGCCGTCGGCGCCCGCCCCAACGCCTTCAACACCACGCGCTACAGCGAGAAGCTCTTCGAGGCCGCCGGCATCACCGTCAACACCATCGATCTCTCCGAAGTCTTCGGCAATGCCGCGAAGATTTCAAGCAACGACAAGCGAGTGCGAGAGCGCATCGAAAAGATTCGCGCCTACGCCGACTCTTCGAAAGTGCCCGACGAAGCCATCCTGCGCATGGCCAAGTTTGCGCTCGTGGTCGACGACTGGATGCAGTCGCTCTCCCTCACCGCAACGGCCCTCCAGTGTTGGAGTTCGCTCCAGCAGAACTACGGCGTCAACGTCTGCACCATCATGTCGATGATGAGCCAGCAGTTGCTGCCCTCGGCCTGCGAGGTCGATATCGCGGGCGTGGTCGGCATGTACGCGCTGCAACTGGCCTCGGGCACGCCTTCAGCACTCGTCGACTGGAACAACAACTACGGCAACGATCCAGACAAGTGCGTCTTCTTTCACTGCGGTAACTGGGCCAAGGACTACCTGCCCGACATTCGCATCGCCACCGCGCCCATTCTCGGCACCACGCTCGGCGAAGAAAACACCTTTGGCGCGCTGGAAGGCCGCACGCCCGCCGGACCCGTCACCTTCGGTCGCGTCAGCACCGACGACCTCACGGGGAAAATTACCGCCTACGTAGGCGAGGGTGAGTTCACCAACGACGAGCTCAAGACCTTCGGCACGCGCGCCGTGGTCCGGGTCGCAGACCTGCCCAAGCTGATGCACGTCATCTGTCAGAACGGTTTTGAGCACCATGCCGCCATGAACCGCAGCCGCACAGCGGCCGCCGTGGCCGAAGCGCTCGGCCGCTATCTCGGCTGGCAGACCTATCACCACAACCGCCCGGCGGAGTTGCCTCCGCTCCTGTGAGTCTGGACAACACCAGCATGCATGCATCAATGTAGAGGCAATGAACCGCCGGATTTATTGCCTCACTGCTGCCGCGGCTTCTACCTCAGTCCGTACCTCCACATTCTCCGCGTCTGCCTTCTGTGCCTTTTGCGAACGATCCTCTGATCACACCAGCCGAGAGCACTCGCAACCATTGCCCTTGGAAGACTGAATTGGCTACAGATCGGCAGCAAGGAAGCGGGTCCGAAGATCGC
>JABEBX010024200.1_pt1 | contig 18772 bp, 16 predicted proteins | sample 7245971 | NCBI WGS metagenome assembly JABEBX01 (sample SAMN14506365, study PRJNA622280) | hot springs metagenome | biome: hot spring [ENVO:00000051]|acidic hot spring [ENVO:00002120]; feature: spring [ENVO:00000027]|sediment [ENVO:00002007]; material: sediment environment [ENVO:01001048]... | reverse complement strand
ATACAGCATATCCACCGTTTCCATGTACTATTCCTTTGGGTTTTCCTGTAGTTCCCGATGTATATAATATAAATAAAGGGTCATTTGAATCCATTTCCTCAGGGGTTACATAGCCGTCTTCAAGAATGTCATCGTAATAATAATCACGCGCATTTTCCATGTGTATTTCATTATGTGAATTTTTAACAACTATTACATTCTCCACACCATTGCTGAGATTTATCGCTGCATCAACAATTTTCTTTAATTCCACAATTTTGCCCTTCCTGTATCCTCCATCCGCAGTTATTATTGTTTTTGATCCTGAATCATTTATTCTCTGCGCAAGTGCTTCCTCGCCGAAACCTGAAAAAACAACATTGAATACTGCACCGATTCTTGTACATGCAAGCATTGCTATTGGGGCTTCAAGTATCATCGGAAGATAAATTGTTACATTGTCTCCCCTTTTAATTCCCAGGTTTAAAAGTGCCCTGGCAAAGGCATTAACTCTTTTGTACAGACCATAATATGTTACAATCTTTTCTTCTCCTTTCTCAGGAACCCAGATAAAGGCTACTTTGTTTCTTTTTTCTGTATTAATATAACGGTCAAGGCAGTTATAGGACATATTAGTTTTTCCATTTACAAACCATTTATAGAATGGTTTATTTGTTTCATCAAGCACACTGGAAAATGGTAAAAACCAGTCTATTATTGATGATTTGTCCCTCCAGAATAATTCCGGCTCTTCATATGATAATTTATATTCCTCAAAATATTTACGGAGATGCGGCCGGTATTTTTCGTCCATAGGTAATGTATCTGACATAATTTTAGTAAATGAAAACCATATTTAACTTTTATTAAAAATCCATTAAAAAATTTTAAATTTTTTTATGAATTATTCTAATTTTTTTGCAAGTTCAGGAACGATTTTAAAGAGATCTCCGACAATACCGTAATCACATTCCTCAAAGATCGGAGCATCTTTATCTTTATTTATTGCTATTATGGTTTTTGCACCCCTGATTCCTGCTATATGCTGGATCTGCCCCGATATTCCCAAAGCAATGTAAAAGTCAGGCCTAACTTTCTTTCCTGAGAGTCCGACCTGCTTATCCTCGCTTAACCATTTATAATCCAGGCATACAGGCCTCGAACCTGCTATTTCTGCATGAAGTTCATTGACCAGCGGCATGATTTTGTCTATGTTTTCGGAGCTGCCAAGCCCCCTGCCAATCGAAACAATAACCCTTGCATTTCTGATATCTGTACCTGTTGTTTCCTTGCTTTCCCGGTCAATTATTTTGTATGAAGATTTTCCAAGTTCTATATTCTTAACTTCCGATTTTTTTGCGGTTTTTTTTGCCTCGCAAATACCTGATGATACTGTAAACATTTTAAAATTGCTCTCTTCCTCAACAACTGTTTTTCCTCCATGGAAAAATCTTTTTGTAATTACCTTTCCTTTATTTTCAAAATAAAATATTTCAGGCATGCACTTCATTTTTAATTTGAATGAAAGCATACCTGCCAGTTCTCTGCCCATATTTGTTGAAGAAATAAATATAAAATCATATTTATTCGATTCTATATGGCCGGAAAGAAATGAAAATAAATTATCTACAAATCCGTCATGGTAAAAATAAACGATATTTGCACCGTATTCTGGAAGTTCTTTATCTTCCTGTGATATAATATCAATATCCATCTTTCCATTGAAATATGTTGATATTTCCCTAGCATTTTTAGGTTCATCTGAAAAAATAAGGCATTTCATCTTACCACCTTCAAAATTTTTGCAATTTCATCTATCCCACTGTCGTCCTCATAAATAATTCTTTTTCTCTGGCTTTCCGGGGCTTTATCGGAAATAATTTTTGAGTCGTCTTCATATTGCGGCTTTCCGTCCTCAATGGTTATATTTTTCTTTCCTGCCATCATTATCTGCATAACCTTTGGAAGTCTTGGCTCATTTATTTCCTGTGCAACTGAAACAACTGCAGGAAGTTTGGTTTCAACAGTAACATTCTCCTTTTCACCCTCTGTTGTAACGGAAGCGGTGTTTCCATTGATAACAATTTTTATTGCATTTGTTACAAGGTCTATTCCAAGCGAGGATGATAATAGCCCTGCCAGAAGTCCTGAATATGAATCCGACGACTGGTCTCCCAGAATAATAATGTCATATTTTATTTTTCTGATAGCTTCTGTTAATACTTTGGATGTGACCATTGGATCCGATTTCTTATAGCCTGTAAGAATAAAACCGTCATCAACACCCATGGCATATGCCTCTTTCATTGTAGATGTTGATCTGTCTGTACCAAAAATTATGCCTGTAATCTTTCCCTGATATTTTTCCTTAAGCTGAACAGCAGCCTCAACTGCATTTTTACTGAGTATATCCATTTTTAATGGTAGATTGTCCATTATTGGTTCGTTGTTCTCATTCAATTTTATCTGGTCCATATCTACAGTCTGTTTTATAAGGACTATAATATCCATTGTGGTTTATTTTACAGTTATATTTAATTTTTTCAATGGGATATTTAACTCTTGGTAACCCATATTTCAAATATTGTTTCAAATTTGCTTAATCTCTATAAATTTTCAAAAAAATAACTAAATTAATATATTTATTTAAATTACCAATATGTATATTTATGAATGTTTCAGTTATTGGCTGGGAACTTCCTCCTGTATTCTCCGGTGGTCTTGGTATCCATACAATGCATGTTTTTTCTATAATAAGTAAAATGACAGGTGTCAGAATTTATATTCCTAAAATTAAAGGATTATATAAAAAATATCCTTTCGAACTCGTGCAGGTGCCTCTTGCAGGACTGGATAAAAATAATGAAAAAATAAAAAGCTATTATACAGGTTCTGATTTTTCCGGCAACCATTTTAAAGATTTCAATGACATGATTTACCAGTATAATTTAAGTGTTGAGGCAATATTTAATGAAAATACAGATATAATACACTGCCACGACTGGATCACATTTGAGGCGGGTATGTATCTTAAGAAGAAACTGAAAAAGCCTCTTGTAATAACAGTACACAGCACAGAGATTGACAGGTCAGGCAATTTTTACCCGCAGGAATATATAATGGATATAGAAAGAAGGGCAATAAAAGAGGCCGATAGAATTATAACAGTTTCTAATTATACAGGAAGTATTATCAAAAAATATTATGGAGCGGATGATGATAAAATCAGCGTGGTTTATAATGGAATAGATTCAAAATTTATAAATCTGACACAGAAGAATTACAAAAAATATAATACAGTGCTCTATTTTGGCAGGGTTACAACACAGAAGGGACCAAAATTTTTCGTGGAAGCCTCTGTGAAGGTCCTTAAATATTTCCCCGATACTGTTTTTATTATTGGTGGAACAGGTGATTTAATAAATGAAATGAAAAACCTTGTAAAAGAATTAAATCTGGAAAAAAATTACCATTTTACAGGTTTTGTAAATCTGAACGATAAATTAAACTATTATAAAAATGCCGATGTCTTTATACTTCCTGCAGTTTCAGAGCCATTTGGAATATCTGTAATTGAGGCCATGAGCACAGGAACACCTGCAATAATAAGCAATACAACAGGCGTCGGAGAGGACCTCGGAAATGTTCTCAGGTGTGATTACTGGGATACAGAGTTAATAGCAGATTATATTATAGCTATATTAAAATATAAAAGTCTGAGAGAGACCATGGGAATAAACGGGCAGATAGAATCAAGGAAATTCACATGGGAAAATGCTGCAATAAAAACAATGGAGGTGTACAATTCATTATGAGCAATAATGTTTTTCTCTATTTTGAGGTACACCAGCCAAGAAGATTGAGGCCGTACAAACTTGAAGATATAAATATAAAGCATGATTATTTCTGGGATGAAAAAAATAAGGAAATTTTTTTACGTGCAGCATCTAAAGGTTATAAGAGGACAACAAAAATACTCCTTGATAATTCCATAAGAGCAAGTTTTTCACTGAGTGGCACTTTTATAGAACAGGCAATGGAGTATGATACTTCAGTAATAGACATATTTGATGATTATTTTAAATCAGGCCTGGGAGAATTGCTGGATGAAACATATTACCACAGCCTTGCCTCAATTTTTGATCCGGATGAATTTGCAGATCAGGTAAATGAACACAGAAAACTCGTTAAAAGCGTCTTTAATATCGAGCCGGTGTCTTTCAGAAATACTGAATTGATATACAATAATGATATAGCAAAAAAAGTGGCATCACTGGGTTATGAGAACATATTAATGGAAGGTGTTAACAGAATTTTAAAAGAAAGGTCTCCAAATTATCTATACAAAACAGTATCGGGCATGAACCTTCTGGCAAGGAATTACAATTTAAGTGATGATATTTCTTTCAGATTCTCAAATGCATCATGGGCAGAATACCCGCTTACAGCAGATAAATACTCAAAATGGATAGGTGAAACACCCGGCGATTTCATAAACCTTTTTATGGATTATGAAACCTTTGGTGAGCACCAGTGGGAAACTACCGGAATATTCGAATTTTTAAAGTATTTGCCTGTAGAGTTTAAAAAAAGAGGAATAAATTTATTGAATGTCAGGGATTGCTCAAAATTTAGCGACCATGGAATACTTGATGTAGAAGAAACAGTTTCCTGGGCCGATACAGAAAGGGGATTAAATCCATGGCTCGGAAATGAAATGCAGAAAGATGCTTTTAACAGACTTATTTCATTGAAGAACAGCAGAAATAAAAAAATATGGAGATATTTACAGACATCGGATAATCTATATTATTTATCAACAGGCAATCCGGAAGACCAGATTGTGCATAATTATTTCAATCCTTATGATTCACCGTATAATGCTTTTATTAATTATATGAATATTCTGGAAGATTTCCAGTATAATTATGCCTGATATCCATTTATGTTTTGATTTTGAATTTTATAATGGATATTTTTCAGAAAATGATAAATATATAATAATTATTTCAAGATATGAATGTTGATGATATACTTTTATATGATTTGAAGTATGGGGATTTACATGAGACATTAATTAATGATACATTTTATCCAACAGAAGAAACATATTTAGATGAGGATTTAAATTCTATAATAGAGAGACTCATTGATCTGGATTATTTAGAATCTTCTCAAAAAATATATCCTGCTAAATGCAAATATTGCGGTTATAGTAAATTTATGGTAGTGCCCGAAGACGTTAATAATGAAAATTCTAAAGAAATTTATGTATGTGGTGGATGTGGAAAGACAAATGATAAGATATATGACCATTTACAATACGATGGTTATGTATTAAGTAAGAAATCCAATAATGCTGTGGAATTAATGCACGAATTCTTTTTAATATTGAATGAAAATAAAATGAATTTCAATGTATCTTATTTGATGAAAGCAAATTTTCATACATATATATTCAGTTTTATTATAAAAAATGATTATGATTATTTAATAGATATATATTTGAATACAGGTGTAAAAGACGTTCTTGAAATGGTAATGCCATTTAAACTGAGCAATCCTTCAAAAAAGATAGTGGCTTTTAATATTACTGACCAGACAGATGAAAAAAGCAGCAATGATATGACTTATTATTCTGGAAACAACATTGAAAATTTAACATTAAAATTCAAGGAATTTATAAATAAAATAAATAATAATAAAATGCATCTTTTCGGCATAGGTGTATTTGATGATATTATGCCTCCGGGCTTGAAGAAAATAATGTATATGGCATAGAGACATTTTCATCCGGCACTTCGACATATTTTTTATCAAAATTTTTAGAGCATGGTGCATTAAATAACCAGAATGGATTATATTTAACAACAAGAAATTCTCCAGAATATATATTGAATGTTTCAGATTCATATAATATAAATTTAAGAAAATATGTAGATGATAAAAAGATAATAATTATGAATTCGAATTCTGCAGTGGATAAAAATATTGATTCATCCGGAGATATCTGGAAAATTAAAGAAAATATTTCAAAAATGGTTTCAGAAATATCAAAGTATGTCATTAAATATAATATCAAAAGAGTTGTAATTGATTCAGTTGAGCCTCTTGAAATAAATTCAAACGAGGAGAGTATAAGATATTTATTTGAATTATTAAGAGACATTAACTCTGTAATAGTAGTGACAAAATTTATATATAATATAAATTCCAATCCTGTGGAGGATATGTTTTTCACAGGCATAGCAGAAATAGGTACTATAATTGATGTTAATTCAGTAAAAAATATATTTATAATAAAAAAATTTAATTTGAGAAATAATTCGCAAAAAATTTTTGAGTTTAATATTAATCCTGATGGAAATCTAGAATTAAAGTGAATGTTTATGAATAAGAGGCCGTATTTAATTGCCTTTATTTCTATTTTGGCAATTATTTTTTATTTATACTTTCTTACTTTATCACTAATATTCTTTGATAAAACTATATTAGAAAAAATTTTATCAGGCCTTTTAATACTTATCAACGGCTTTTTTATTATGCATTCCATAGAATATATTTATTACTATGTTTCTGCATCTGAAAAATATGAAGTAACAGTTACATATTTTTTTAGCAGATATTTCCCATTTAAAACAGCTGTTTTCATTGCAAGCTTTAATGAAAACCCGGAAGAACTGGAAGAAACAATAATAAATGTAAAATTAATGTGCAGGAGAGGCAATGGAATACCCTATATTCTGGATGATTCAACGGATGAGAAGAAAAAAACTCAAATAAAAAAACTTTCAGAAAGATATAATATAATATATATTCACAGAGATAATAGAAGAGGTTACAAGGCCGGAGCACTTAACGATGCACTTAAAAATATAAATACAAAGTATTTTGCAGTATTTGATGCTGATCAGCATCCACTTCCTGATTTTTTGGTGGAAGTTCTTCCAATTTTGGAGGATAATGATAATATTGCAATTATACAGGTTCCACAGATGTATGTTAATAACAATACCAGAGTTTCAAAGGCGGCAAATGATATACAGAGTGTTTTTTATAATTTTATTACAATGGGCAAAAGTTTAGAAAACAGTATGTTCTCATGCGGTTCAAATGTTGTTTACAGTACAGATGTAATTAAAAAAATAGGAGGCTTTGATGAAATAAATGTAACCGAGGACCTGGCAACATCAATAAAATTACATGAAATGGGATATAAAAGTATTTATTACAGCAGACCTCTGGTATCAGGAGAGGCTCCTGAAACGCTTAATTCGTATTTTATACAGCAATCAAGATGGTCTCAGGGTTCCATGGGAGTTTTTTTCGAGATTCTCGGCATATTGTTTAAAAGGCATAAACTTAAATTTAGACAGAAAATCGGTTATTTTGTTACAACTTCGTGGTATTTTATTGGACTTGTAAATATGTTAATGCTGTTATTTCCCCTTAGCTTTATCTTTTTCAATATAGTTTCCATAATTACACCACAATTATACATTTTTATTCTCGCATTTTATATTGCTTTTGAATTTATAGCATTTTCATTGACAGTATATAATATAAATAAATCAATTATACCTGTTTTAAGAAATATCTCACTGACATTTATAACATCTCCGGTATTTGTTAAATCTGCTTTTTATGCTTTAATAGGAAAAAGAACATCGTTTAAGGTAACGCCCAAAGGTGATTCCGCGAGGATTCCATTAAAGAATTTATGGGCAAATATTTTAATTATAATTATAACTGCCTCAGGAATGATATATTCTATTTATAAATATATAGATTTAGGGATTGTACAATATTTAATTAATGGCATTTTTTTAATTTATTTTTTTATTCTTAGTTTAACAGTATTTTATTATAATAAGTAATATGAAGTATAGAGCATAATTCCCAGAATTATATCACTAATTTGCCATTCCACATATTTAAATAATTATATGGCATTAAAATAATATATGTTTTCAAAAAATATTTTAGATGGAAAAAACGTTCTTATTACAGGCGGCGGTACAGGTCTCGGAAAAGCTATGACAAAAAATTTCCTGGAACTTGGAGCAAATGTTTCAATAATAAGCAGGAAAATTGAACACCTTAAATCTGCACATGATGAAATGAAAGAGTTAGGTTATGATATCGGATATGAAGCCTGTGATGTCAGAGATCCGGAAAACATTAAAACCACCATTGATACTCTTGAAAAAACAAACGGGAATTTCAACGTTCTGGTAAACAATGCAGCCGGTAACTTTATAAGCAGAACGGAAGACTTAACGCCAAAAGCCTTTGATACTGTCATAGGAATAGTTTTGAACGGCACTTCTTATATGTCACTTGAAATGGGAAAGAGATGGATAAAAAATTCAGTAAAAGGTTCAATATTGAGTATAGTGGCAACATATGCATGGACAGGATCGGGCTATGTTGTTCCCTCGGCAGTGGCAAAGGCGGGTGTTCTTGATTTAATGAGATCGCTTGCAGCAGAGTGGGGGCATTACGGCATAAGAACTGCAGCCATAGCCCCGGGAGCATTTAAGACAGAGGGTGCATGGAAGCGCCTGTTGCCCGGAGATGAATATGAAAAAATGGTAATAGAAAATAATCCAATGAGGAGAATTGCATCAAAGGAAGAAATAGCAAATATTGCAGCCTTTTTAATTTCTGACCTTGCATCGTATATAAACGGAGAGGTTATAACGGTAGATGGCGGCCAGTCCCTTTACGGATCAAGCTTTTTCAATATGATGGAGAATCTTCCCGAAGATATCTGGAAGATGATGCGCAATCGCTAAATTTTCGGGTAAAACATAGTTTTTAATATGTAATTTTGTTTAGGCTTTTATGGCTTCTAACGCTTCTATCAGGTATGCAATAACGGCTATTGGTTCTTTATTGACTATATTATCAGGCATACTTGTACTTTTATTTTTATTCATCATGGGCATTGCCGGCGCAGGTCAGCTCATACTTTTTAATCCGGCAGGACTTGGTGTTATTGCAGGTTCCATTATTGGAGCTTTGATACCTATAATCTGGATTGTTTTAGCTTATACCATGTATTCCATTGCAAGAAATGGTAAAAGGAAAGATAAAGCAGTAAACGGTATTATTATAATTATACTTGGTTTTATAGTTCTGTTTATTGGTGGCGGTTTTGTTATAGGACCGGTACTTGACATTGTTGGCGGATTTCTTTTAATCCTTTAGAATCAATGAATTAAATAAATATTGCCGGTGTAATGTCTTTGTATTTTAAAATTTTAATATAAAAATTCAATTTTTATTAATATAGATTTATATAGATAGAAAGTATGGCGTGTGAATGAGTAGCATATTCACAATGGGATTTCAAAAAAAGGAGACGGTAAGGGAAGTTGCAGGCGAAAGTCTGAAAAAATTTATTCTTATTGCAATAATCGCCGGGCTCCCGGCATTTCTGGAGGGTTTTGACGGAGAGATATACTCTTTTGGCTCAAACTATATAGTTCCGGTTCTTACCGGACCTCTGTATTTATCAATAGGGCTTATACTTACAGGATATGCAATAGGAATAGCTATATTTAGCCTTGTTGGCGGTTTCCTCTTTGACAGATATTCTGTGAAGAACACTGTGATTTTATCGGTACTGGTATTCTCTGCATTCACCATTATGACCGGCTTTGTGACAACAAAACCGGAACTGTTTATAGCCAGGCTCGGTGTTGGAATAGGTGTTGGAATTTTCCAGCCTGCAGGTGTCGCACTGCTCGGTGACATATTTTATGAGACAAGGGGCAAGGCAGTTTCCGTGTGGGCAACATTTTTCAGTGTAGGACTCTTTGCAAGTCCGTATCTTATAGAACCGTTCCTTCCTGCATTCAGGCTTCCATTTGAAATTTCCGGTCTGCTTGCAATAATTATACTTGCACTGATTGTAATGGTTATACCTGTAACTTATAAAAAGCAGAAAAAAACATCGAGGATAAAACTGAGCGGTGTTTTCAACAGAAATATTATACTGCTCTCACTGTCAATATTTTTCTTCGGTATAACACTATTTGCAGGATACCTTGGATACTTTTCCGATTATCTTGAAAAGGGATTATTAATAAGTACCGGACATGCCGCAGTTATTGCATCAATGGCGGGTGCAGGAGGATTTATAATGGCATTTCCCATAGGTTTTATCGCAGACAGGATTGGACGAAAATATATGGTCGTGATAACATCTGTACTAATAGCCCTTGGATCTGCAGGCATGTTCTTTCTGTTCAAAACTTTCGATGGTTTAATAGTTTCTACATTTATATTTGGTTCTGGCTGGGGAGTATATGTTGACCTTCTTGTTGCTCTGGGTCAGGATTCTGTTGATGACAGGATTGTTGGCACAATTTCGGGCTTTCTGTTCTTTATTTTCAATGTTGGAACAATTATTGGCGGTCCATTATACGCCACATTTCTATCGGCGATACCAACATTTTCACAGTTTAAGGAGGGCGCAATATTCACTGTAATCATCCCGGCTGCACTGGCTGTTATATTTACACTTTTCACAAAAAAGGAGACAAAAAGCACAATATCGGAGCATCCGGAATATCTGGAAGAGCATTCATTAAAGCAAAAATCATAAAAAAATTTATTTTTTATTTTTGAGAATTTCTTATCTTATATATGTATCTGTGAAGGAAATATAATATTATTAATGCAACAATTGTTGGCAGTGCCGCATATAGAGTAAAATAATGGTATGGAAGATATAAATTTGCAATAGCCGCATAAATTACCATGATTACAGCCACTGCAGCAATTATATAGTCAAGAATCGCCAGACGCTCCATTCACTGTTATATATTGCACGTATATTATTTTTGTCTGTCTAAATTCATGTTAAATTTTAACATAATAACACTATTCTTATAATAATCATTAATAAATAAATAATAATACAAGCACATGGAAATAAATGATTACATTATTTCAATCAGGGAATATTTCCACGAAAACCCTGAGTTGAGCTTTAAAGAATATAAAACAGCTGAAAAAATAGAGTCAGAACTGAAGAATATGGGATTAAAGCCGGAAAGGCTTACTGAAACAGGCATAATAGCAGATATAAAGGGAAATGGAAATAAAACAGTTGCAATCAGGGCTGATATGGATGCACTTCCGGTAACAGAGGAAAATCAGGTTCCGTATATATCAAAGAATAAGGGTATAATGCATGCCTGCGGCCATGATACACATATGGCAATGCTTCTTGGTGCTGCAAAAATGTTAATTGCTGATCGGGATAAATTAAAAGGAAATATTAGGCTTATATTTCAGCCTGCAGAGGAATTGCCTCCCGGAGGTGCTATTCCGCTCATAAAGGCAGGGGCCTTAAAGGGTGTTGATTATATCATAGGCCAGCATATAATGAACCAGGTTCCATCAGGGAAAATAGCTGTTTATTACCACGAAATGATGGCCAATGCAGATGAATTTGATATAAAAATACATGGAAAAGGAGGACATGGATCAGCACCGCATCTTGCAGTTGATGCTGTTTATATCACAACGCATCTCATAGAAATGTTAAATACAATCGTGTCAAGGGAAATTGATCCACAGGAGCCGGCGGTTATTACTGTGGGTACTGTAAGTTCCGGATACAGGTATAATGTCATAGCCGCACAATCTGAACTTACAGGAACTGTAAGAACATTTAATAATGACGTTCAGGAAAAAATTATAAAAAGGATGAAAGAAATCCTTGAAGGATTGAAAATAGCTTATGGAATAACATATGAATTTGAATACAAAAAAGGTTATCCTGTATTGATAAATAATGAGAAAGTTTCCAGGGCCATAGAAACTGTTGGAGAAAAAATCTTTGGAAAGGAGAATATAATGCATCCCAAACCAAATATGGGCGGGGAGGATTTTGCATATTACCTGCATGAAGTCCCCGGTGCATATTATTTCCTTGGAACACGAAATGAGAAAAAGGGACTTACCGGAGATAACCATTCACCGCTATTCAATGCAGATGAAGATGTTCTTTACAAAGGATCTTTGACACTTAAAGAAACTGCAGAATATATACTTGAAAATTTTTAATATAAAAAACCTTTTTAATTTTATATTTATTGTGTATTATGAATTCCGAAATGATTCTTGATGTTATTGACACACATACAGAAGGAGAACCCACGAGAATAATGTTCTGGAACAGAAATATGAAAAAATTTGATTCTGTATATAAGTTAAGGGAATATTTTAAGGAAAATTACGATTATATAAGAGAAACAATGCTGCTGGAGCCAAGGGGGCATAATAATCAGTTTGGAGCAATAATATTCCCTGCAATTTCGGAAGATGCCGATTATTCACTGATATTTTTAACAACCAATGGTTATCTGGATATGTGCGGCCATGCAACAATTGGCGTAAGCACAGCATTAATTGAACTTGGAATGCTTGATTTAAAAGGAAATGAAAGGAAAATTGTTTATGATACCGTTGCCGGAAAGGTGAGTGCAACTGTAAATATAGAAAACGGCAGGGCAAAATCAGTTTCCATTATAGATGTAAGTTCATATTACTGCGGTTCAGGGAACATAGATTTTAAAGGAAAGAAAATAAAAATAGATATTGCATATGGTGGAAATTTTTATGCAATAGTTAGATCAGATGATATTAATCTTGAAGTGAAGAAGGAAAATATTGATAAGTTAATCGAATACGGAAATATAATTAGAGGGGAAGCATACTCAAAATTAAAGAATCTTTTAAGTATAAATAATGGCAATTCGTATCCGCTGGCCATGATTGTGGATGAGAAGAATAATAATGAAATTGTAATATTTTCTAAAAACAGCTTTGACAGATCTCCATGTGGTACTGGCACTGCTGCAAGGTCTGCATTGCTGTTTCATGAAAAGAAATTGAAAATTAATGAATATTTTATAAATAAATCGGTTATAGGCAGTGAATTTAAATGCAGAATTATATCCTTAAGCGAGGATAAAGGAAAGGTCTTTGCTTATCCGGAGATTACAGGCAGTGCATGGATAACACAGATTTCAAAAATAATACTTGATCCGGAAGATCCTTTTAAGCACGGATTTAATATATAATTAAGAAAAGAATTCAAAGATTTGTGGAATATATAAAGATAAAATAGTGGTTTTTACACTTTTGTGCGGGCAGCCTCATTAAGAATCATATTGAAAACCGTGAAAATAGACGAAAGTATGCAATTAACGTTTTATAGTATTTTACTGAATTTCATTGATGTTTGCTATAACATATTTCCGGTTTACAATTTTGCCTGCCCTGGCTCACGTGAAGACCAGATGAACCATAAAAATAAACTTTATTTACTTAATTTATAATTATTTTACATTGCGCTTTCTGCCTGAAAATACATAGACTGTCCCAAAAGCTTTCTCCTCAAAAAAATCCAGTTCAAAATATTTTTCAACAATTTTTTTGATTTCAGAATTTAATGGAATTCTTTTGTAAATATAGTATATAAATTTATAATCCGATGGTTTTTCCCTGCCTAACAGCGCCAGATAAGGCTGAATATATTTTAAATAAAAGCCGGAAAGCAATCTGAAAATTGGATTGTCGGATTTCCCCATTGCTATTACTCCAACAGACTTTGAACTTACCCTTGAAAATTCACTGATAACATTTTCTATATTATCCGCAGCATGAAGTGCAAATGTACTGACAACAGCATCGAATGAATTATCTTTAAACGGAAGATTGTCAAATGACGATACAATCATGTCATTTTTTATAATAGCATGATTCAGCATATTTTCTGAATAATCGGTCATCATTACATATGTGTCTGAAAGTTTTTTAATAATAAATGTTAATTCTCCCTTTCCGCAGGCAGCATCCAGTATTTTTTCCGGTTTATAATTGACTATCACGTTTTTGGCAATAAAGGTTCTCCATTTAACATCCTGGAAAAAAGAAATATAAGCATTTGCCCTGTCATATCCCTCAGGAATTTTATTATAAATTAAATTAAGCTCTTTATCGGTAACAGGGTCTTTTCTGTGAAAGTAGTTCTTCACATATAATAATAAATATCGAATATATTAAGATAAGTATACTGATTAACCTGTCAAATGGAATAAATATAAATAGATACATATGCTTGCTTATTATGATTAATGTAATTGATATCGTGAGATGCCCGGAGTGCCACGCTACCGATTTTAAAATAATGGAATTTCAGGATGCTTCCATGAATATCACCAATTTACTGCTTTTTGATAAAGGTGACGGGATTATGTTATGCAGTGCGTGTAAATCATGGTATCCAATTAAAAATGGAATACCTGAACTGCTTTCCAAAGATTTGAGGAATAAAGAAAATGACGATTCTTTTATAAAAAAGTATGATAATATTATCAATGATGAAATTAAGTCTGCGTATCTTAAATAGAATTCATATATTTCCATATCATAACAAATAAATATAAATTTAAAATAATATTTACAGTAGTTGCAGAATACTGGAGTGAAAATAAGTGATTGAAATAGATGACCTTGATACAGTTCTTAAAGGGAGCTATCCTCCATGGGTTAAGAGGGATATAGTAATTCCGAACATAGATGTTTACGAAGCATTAAAAGTTTCTTCAGAAAAATATGGAAGTTTAATTGCAATTGATTTTTTTGGAAAAAAAATAACATACACGGAATTAAAAAGTATAGTGGATACAGTGGCTTTCAGGCTCAGCAAAATTGGTATTTTAAAAGGTGATAGAGTTGCAGTTATGCTTCCGAACATTCCACAGTATATAATATATTTTTTTGCAATACTCAAGATAGGTGCTATTGTTGTACAGGTTAATCCATTATATACTGAAAGGGAACTGGAATATGAAATAAAGGATTCCGGGGCTGAGCATATCATAGTTATGGATGAGTTTGTTGATAAAGCCTCTGCTGTAAAACAATTAAAAAAGATTCTTGTTGTTAAATTGCAGACATATCTTCCATTTTCAATTTCTCTTGTTTATAACATTGCCACATTAAAAAATCATAAAAAGATAAAAGAATCACCAAAAATACTGAAAGAAACAAATGGAGAAAATGGTTCCGTTGAAAAAGCGGAGATTGATCCTGTGAATGATGTTGCATTATTCCAGTACACAGGAGGAACAACCGGAAAGCCCAAAGCAGCAATGCTTACACACAAAAATCTTATAGCAAACGCATACCAGATTATTGAAAGCCTGCCTGAAGAGTTCAGAGAAAAAATTTCTTACCTGTCGGCAATACCTTATTTTCATGTTTATGGCATGATGACTGCCATGCTTGCACCGGTAATACAGGGCGCAAAAATAATACTTATACCCGATCCGAGAAATACCAAACTGATTATATCAACAATGGAAAAGAAGAAACCCGTGGCTTTCCCGGGAATACCATCCATGTACCATTCAATTGTAACCTATAAGGATGTAAAAAAATATAATATCAATAATGTAAAAATATGTATTTCCGGTGCATCTCCACTGCCTGTTGAACTGCAAAAACAGTTCGAAGATATAACAGGTGCAATTCTTGTTGAGGGTTATGGTTTAACCGAATCGTCTCCTGTTGCCAACATAACACCTATAGTTAATGAAAATCGTGATTCATATGCAAGGCCAGGATCTGTGGGATTACCGGTTCCAAATACATATCAAAAAATAGTTTCTGTTGAGGATGGAAAGACAGAAATGGATTTCGATGAACCCGGGGAACTGTTGATAAAGGGCCCACAGGTTATGAAAGGTTACTGGAACCGTGATGAAGAAAATAAAAATGTTCTTACAGACGGATGGCTTCATACAGGCGATATTGCAAAAATTGGAAAGGACGGCTATGTCTATATAGTTGACAGAAAAAAGGATTTAATAATTGCAGGCGGTTATAACATTTACCCGAGAGAGGTCGAGGATGTAATTTATGAAAATGAGAAGGTGTCACTATGTGCAGTTATAGGTGTGCCTGATGTGCACAGAGGAGAGACAGTAAAGGCATTTATTGTTAAAAATGACAATTCATTGACAGAAGATGAAATTAGAAACTTCTGCAAGGAGAGGCTTTCTGTTTATAAGGTCCCAAAACTTATAGAATTCAGGGATGACCTGCCAATGACACTTGTAGGAAAAATAGATAAAAAACAGTTAAGGAATAATAAAACTTAATTTATTTTATTTTTAATTATATTGAGCGAAAAAAACATAAAAGTATTGTAAATAGGATTTCTTCTGTGAAGACCTGGCTGTTCTGGAATAGGATGCCACTTTAGGTTTATACACGAATAAGACTATTTTGAAAGTAATAAAAAAAATATTTGTATATAATTATAATCTATTCACTTCAAGGATATTTTCTTATAATGTGAAGGAATTTAAACAAACAATAGCTGTATTTCTGTGAATTTGGCCGGCAACAATATTATTTTAAGTCTTAATCCAATTATAGTTCATGGAGAGGAAAATTAATTTTGAACTTCTTAATGAAAAAAAACCTGATGAGCCAAAATTTTCAGTGAATTATATGGATAGAACTATGGATCCTCTGGTAAATTTTAACGAATATTCAAATGGAAACTGGATAAAACAGAATCCCATTCCTGAGGATAAAATAGAATGGAGTGCAAGTATGGAACTGGTCGAGAGAAACAGATATATTTTATGTAAAATAGCAGAGGACTGCGCAATTAATTATATAAACGGTAAAGATGTTGACAGGAAAATAACCGGAAGATTTTATACATCCGCAATGAACACTGAATTAATAGAAAAACTCGGCTTTAAACCTGTGGAAGATTTATTTAAAAAGGTCGATACAGCAAAATCAAAAAATGATATTATAAATGTGGCCTCTGAGCTTGAATCATATGGCATTCCCGGATTTTTTTCTATATTCTCATCAACAGATGAAAAAAACAGTTCAATTTATTCACTGTATATTTATCAGGGAGGCATTTCACTTCCAAACAGGGATTATTATTTCGATGAAAAGTTTGAAGATATAAAAAATAAATTCAGAGAACACATAAAAAATATGTTTATTCTCTACGGCTGCGGAGAAGAATTGTCTAAAAAATATGCAGATACAGTAATTAAAATTGAAACGGATTTAGCAGGTTACAGCAGAAAGCCGGAAGAGCTCAGAGACCCGGAAAGAAATTACAACAGACTTGACATTAATAAGATTTTTGATTCTTATTCATCACTGAATTTTATGGAATATTTTTCAGGCATAAAACTACCTGAAATAAATTATGCAATAATTGGCCAGCCGGAATTCCTTGATGGTTTGAAAAACTTGATAACTGAAGCAGATATTGATGATTTAAAGATATTTTTAAAATGGAATATTCTGGATTCTGCAGCACCTTACCTTCATAAAGAGGTTGAGGATGAGGATTTCAACTTTTACCATAGAATATTACTGGGACAGAAAGAGCCGGAAAAGAGATGGAAGAAGGCTATATCAATTATTGATTCTCATATAGGCGAGGCACTGGGAAAATTATATGTTGAGAAAGAATTCGGGCCTGAATCTAAAGAAAGAATGGATACAATGGTAAAAGATTTAATGGAAGTATTCACTGAAAGGTTAAAAAACCTTGACTGGATGAGCAGTAAAACAAAGGAAAAAGCAATAGAGAAATTTTCTAAATTCCGTCCCAAGATTGGCTATCCGTCCAAATTCATAGATTATTCCAATCTTGAAATAAAAGAAGATGACTTCTTTGGAAATATATTAAGGTCTAATACTTTTGAATTTAGAAGAGATATTGACAGGATAAATAAACCCGTTGATAAAGAATTGTGGGAAATGACTCCGCCTACGGTCAATGCATACTTTTCACCCACTGAAAATGAGATAGTATTTCCTGCAGGCATACTACAGCCGCCATTCTTTGACCCTGCGCTTGATGATGCTGTTAATTATGGAGCAACAGGAGCAACAATAGCACATGAAATTACCCACGGATTTGATGATGAAGGCAGAAAATATGACGCTGACGGTAATATAAATGAATGGTGGACAGAAGAAGATGAAAAATTATTCAATGAAAAGGCAGAGAAAGTTGTTTCAATTTATAATAATATAGAGGTTTTGCCCGGTTTACATATAAACGGAAAATTGACTTTGGGAGAAAACATAGCAGATATTGGCGGTATAAGCATAGCATATGAGGCACTGCAGAGGAGGTTAAAAAGAAATCCTGAAATGGATAAGAGAATAGACGGACTTACTCCTGAACAGCGTTTCTATGCAGGCTGGGCCCAGAGCTGGAGATCCGCAATAAGAGAAGAGGCACTTAAATGGCAGATATCCAGTGACCCGCATTCTCCCGAGAGTGTAAGGGCAGAAATACCTGTATATGTTCATAAAGAATTTGAAAAAAATTTTGAGGAGTTTTCAAAAAAGAAAAAAACGGAAATAACAAAAATAGAAATATGGTAATATATTATTTTATATTGATAATTTTACCATGCATAAGGTAAATCAGTTCCGAAAATTGATTGAAATCTGATATTTTTTAAACAATAATATAATAATTATTCTTTAATATTGAATCATAATTTAATGATTCAAATACAACAGTTTGCCATATAACTCATTTCCATTTGGTGAGAATGTCTTCTCTTTTGAATGTTGCTTTGCTGACAAAGTACATTGCTATACCTATCACAAGAAATGCAATTGATATGTATGCCACATGCAGGTTGCTGTCCTCGGAAAATATGCCTGTAAGTCCAAGAAAGTACAGAACAAAAAATGGAAG
>JABEBX010022177.1_pt1 | contig 18801 bp, 18 predicted proteins | sample 7245971 | NCBI WGS metagenome assembly JABEBX01 (sample SAMN14506365, study PRJNA622280) | hot springs metagenome | biome: hot spring [ENVO:00000051]|acidic hot spring [ENVO:00002120]; feature: spring [ENVO:00000027]|sediment [ENVO:00002007]; material: sediment environment [ENVO:01001048]... | reverse complement strand
CTCTTTATCTCGGCGAATGTCGCTTTGGAATGCTCTGACACCATAGCCAGCGATATGTTCTCCATTATCCTTCCAGAATCAATAAAGAAGGTCTCGCCGACTTCGAATACTTTCTGTGGCATGGGCTCGCTTGTTGATATGCTAAGTGATTTCATTACGGAGGGAAGCACAGCAGTGCGCAGCATAGAGGCGCTCTCGGTCTTCGAATGGGCTACGCGTATCACCTCGTTTTTATTGAAACTGTCTACCCCCATGCTGGTGAAGTTGACATCTTCGTTAGTGAGCACCTGATTGATCTCTTCCATGAAGCCGTGGCCAATGGCTATTTCCGCTACCATATCCTTCAGCTTAGTTATTGGGCTTGGAACGCTTGGTGAAACTGTATGGAATACTGGCTCTGGAAGTATGTTGTTGTAGCCGTACGCCATAGCCAAATCCTCTATCACATCCTGCTCGTTCAATATGTCAGCGCGGTATGGCGGGGCATATAGCAGTACCGAATTCCCGTACTGGGCCCCTGGATACCCCATCATCTCTCCAAGCGCTATCGCAGACTTGTCATCCACCCTTACCCCTAGGGTCGATTCGACTTTGTAGAGCCGCATCCTTAGCTCCTTATATTCTGGATTCGGAGTAAGAATAGTGCTTTTAGCATAGTCGATGGCGCATTGGTACACCTGCGCCCCCATGTCTATGAATGAGCAGGCGAATATGTTTGCAGTATCATTTACTGTCTTCAAGTCTGTGCCAGTTATGTCAACAAGCAGTGACTTTGTGGCCTCGGTCACGCGCGTCAGCTCAGAGTTTGTTATAGGTATTACGGATAACGTATTCTTTGAATCTGCGAGGAACGGAACCAGGCCTTCCTTGTTTGATATTGTGCTCTTATACTTTATGCCCTTCTCGTTCTCGCTCAGTACCTCCGCGAAACCCATTTTCTTCTTGCTGCCGAGCGGCATTATACTGCCATCAGAAGACGCTCCGTATGTCAGGCCGTGCTCAACATCAACCATGTCAAGGTTATGTATGCCCAAAGCGAGCTTCCTCCTTTTCCTGCCGTATGTATCGGAAAGCTTCTCCGAGAATGCTATCAGATATTTTAGGCGGTTGCCCGAAAGGTCTATGCCCTTGACGACCATAGCTGCTATGTAAGGCCTCACCCTCTTTACCTCATTTGATACCTTGACGTGCACTGCGGCTTGCCCTACCTTATATGAATTTATGTCAGGCTTCAGTTTGCCCGACATGTAGAGCAATGCCCTCATCAAGCCGTTATAGTCCAACAGGTCTGGACGGTTCGGCGTTATGTCGATGCTTATTTCGCTTCCGTCAATGCTTTCTACTTCCATCCCTATGCGCTCGACCAGAGGGGCAAGCTCGTCACCGTTTAAGCGCTTACCTACATCGTCCATGCTGAATGTAACAATCGCCATAGCATCACATGCTTTTCTTGTATTTTAATCCCCTGAGCCAGCCCAGCTGGTTCCGGTATATGTCCGAGAGCGATTCGGTTTCTATATAGTCGAACATCAGCCTGTCTAGGCCGATGCCCCATGCCAGCACTGTCTTGTTTGTGCCCATTGACTTTGTTATCTCCTTCCTTATTATCCCGCCGCCGAACAGCTCTATGTTGTCGTTATGCTCCTTGTTGTAATAATATCCTTCCATCCCAGGCTCTACGAACGGGAAGTATGAGGGTTTGAACTTCACATCGATGCCTAGATATGAGTAGAGCTCCCTCATTGTGAATATAAGGTTGGATAGAGTCAGCGAATTGCCTATGATTATACCATCGAGCTGCGTCAGCTCGTTGAGGTGCTTGTAGTCTATGCTCTCGTTGCGGAACACCTTGCCCAACGAGAACAGCTTTATTGGATATGCGGATTCTTCGAGGTTGCCGTACTTTAGTATGCTTTTCACTGATACTATAGTTGTTTGGGTGCGCAAGAGGGCCTGCTTCGCGAGGCTCTCACGCCACGCGCTTTTCCACCCTTTCTTATGCATGCGGCGCACCTTGCTCAGCACTTCCAAGTCGCTTATACCTATCTCCTTCGGATTTGAGAGGAAGAATGTATCCTGCATTTCGCGTGTGGGATGGTCCTGAGGCGAGAACAGCGCATCGAAATCCCAGAATGCATTGTCTATTATCTGCCCATCGACCTCTGAGAAGCCCATGCTCATGAATATGCTGCGTATGTATCTGAAGAACTTGTGCGACGGATGCATCCTTGCGGGATAGGCATGCTCTACAGGATCGGATATGTTATAGCTCTTGAATTTCTTTGCCTTCCATTCGGATGATTTTATTATCTCCCTGTTGAGAGTTGTTATAAGGCTCTCAGTGCCGCTTGAGAGCATTGACCTGCCTTTGTCCGTTATGGATATTAACGATATCTGACTGCGATCCTTCAATATCGACAGGCCCCTTTTCGTGAGCTCCCTAACAGCACCGGAATTTGAGTCGAGGATGTGTTCAATTGCATCGGTGCTTCGGGCCTTTTCGAGTTCTTCAAGAATCTTCTTGTAGTTGTATTCCTTGCCGACTGCCTCTTCACCCTTTGCCGTTAGCCTTATGTTGCCTTCTTTGATTTCAACCCAGCCATTCCTTTTCGCCCAGCCCAAAGCTATGCTATCTGCCATTTCGGATACTTTGATTGGGCCAGAAGCGCGCATGCGGCCTACCAGGCGCTCTTCAGGGAAGCCATTATTCAGGTCATCTTTACCTTCAGGGGTTATCTGAACATCGTACTGCTTAGAACGCTGCACATTTATCGCACCTGCCTTCTCCAAACCTTCTATATAGCTTGCAAGAGCGCTCTGCTCTATGTGCAGGGCTTTGCCGATTTCATCAAAGCCATGGGCCTTTCTGTCCTTTATATAAGACAGCAAATCGTATTCTTCCTTAGATATGGTGTTCATAGGGCTAGGCAATTGAAACACCTTCAGTGCACCTTCAAGTAGGTGTAGAATATTATAAGCAGCACCATAACAATGATTATTATGTATGTGAATACGCCAAGGGCAGCGTATATAGAACCGAAGAATCCGCTTATCTCAGTCAGTAGGCTTTCCTTCACCTGAAATACAAGATTGAAATTATATAGAGGTTCTCCGTCAAACCAGGATATCTGTGTTATATTAGTATCGTTCGAAGCGAAATTGGTTGGATAATCCGGCAAAGGATACACCGACAATATCCTTGAACTCTTTGGCAATATTATGTTGAAGCGCGTGTCCTTGCCCAGCACTACGCCCCCGGACCCGTGGGCGAAGTTAAGCACATCGTTGTTGAATTTGAATTCAAGAACACGTGGGCCGGTCTGGTTCACAGAAGTTACGTTAGAGACGTAATAATTCATGTATATTACGGCTATGCCTCCGTAGCTAGTCCGGTTTACCGGACCCGGCAACAGATGAAAACCGTATACGCCGGTGCGCGGATTGATTATGTGCTGAACCAGCTGCGGCCCTATTATGGACTGCCAGTTGCTCAGCGTAAGATTAAGGCCTGACCGGTCTATTGTGTACTGCGCGAGCGATGAGTTTGGCAGCACAGTGGTTATTGCTTCAGCCACATATGCAGTACCGTTCAGGTTTATCGATACTGTGGTGTTTATGTTGCTTATGCCATATGTCACATTGGCCGCAAAAGACATGGATATTATTGCGTATGCCAATAAGGCTATCAGTGCTACGCGCGGGAACAGCTTCAATTTAACACCTATCTGATATTCTTATGTTTAGTAATAAATAACTTGTTGTGGCGCTTCGGTGTACGGTGCAATTCCGCCAATCACGGCTTCCCAACCTATTTATACTTATATCTTTCTAAACTTAATAGAACAAAGTGATAACATGATAACGGGATTCACAGTATCAAACGTAGAAGGCAAGATCGAATCAACGGAAGCCCTGAGTAGGCAAAGATTCCCTAAGATAAACGTAAATCTTGAGGAGGTTAAATCATCTAAGGATGGTGTTACAGTCAAGTACAGCTTCTTAGCAGATTATCTGGATGGCGATTCGAAGGACGCGAAGAGCGTTGGACAGCTGAAGCTCGCAGGTTCAGTAGATATAAAGGAATCTGCAGATGGCGTAGGAGCGATAATGAAATCCTGGAACGAGAAGCATGTGCTTCCAACTGCCCTTGCAGAGGAAATAATGAATGGGCTTAACTTTAGGTGCAGTGCCACTGGCACACTTGTTGCATACTCGCTCGGGCTCATACCTCCGCTGGGCATAAGCACGATAAAGATACAGGAGCCTGATGAAGCAAAGAAATGATTGCTGCATAGGCATGATACCTAAATAATATGTATTGGCATTAGCGTGAGCTGTGCGTATCAGCTGCATTAGCACAGCGGAGCGCGTTGCGCGCATATGCTGCTATGATGATGGATACGGACCTGGCGGGAATTGCATCGCAGTAGCCAGCATGTAGCTTTGGCTAAGGTGATTTTGAACCCGCAACCGCGTGGTTCGAAGCCACGCGCGCTATCCAAGTTGCGCCACAGGTCCGCATAAGTAGACTCATAATTTCTCATAGCTAAAAAGCTTTGTCTGCCTTATGTTCTCCAGAGTCTTCCAATATTCGCGCAGGTGCATAGACAGGTTCTTGTCTTTAATGTTCTTCTGCACCGCATTTATTGTATGGTAATCCGATGGATAGCCAGAGCCCAGGTCTATGGAAAGCTCATTGCTGAGCTGGTCCATTGCCCTGTCGCGTTCCACTTTGGCCATTATGCTTGCAGCCGATACTACAGGATACCTAGAATCGGCCTTGTGCTCAGCTACTATTGTGGTGTACTTGATGCTTTTAAGCCTTTTCGCGCGTATCCCAGATACTTTGGTTGGTTTGTTGCTCAGCATGTTTACCCTTATGCCGAATTTATCGGCTATTACATCAGGAGAATCCAGGTATAGGAAGTTTACCCCCGGGTCAAACTTGTCGAAGAGCTTTGCAAAGTGTATCGCTTCAAGCTCGTTGAGCGATATCCCCGCCTTCATCGCTGAATTTATCTCTGCGGGCATTATCCTGTCTATTTTGACGTCCTCGGCTATTTTTAGTATAGAGTTATAGAGCTCATCGCGGCGCTTCCTGGTCAGAAGCTTGGAGTCCCTGACACCTATCTCTGGGAACTTATGCATCATTGCCTTCTTTACAGATACAAGTGATATCACCAACGGGCCTACTAAAGCGCCTCTTCCCGCTTCGTCCCCGCCGCAAAGGATTATGCAATCACCGCAGTCATATGCCCTTCAGATCCACCATTATATAATCGGCGACTGCAGTTACAGAATTGTATGGTATCTTAACGTGACCCTCCTGCGCATCGAGTTTGCTTGATATGCTGCTATCGACATTCGGCTCTATAAGTATGTAATTTATCTTGCCATTTATCTCATTGACATCCGCATCTATGAATCTGCCAACATCAAAGCCACTAACACTTATCACTTTCTTGCCAACCAACTGTTTCGCTATGATAAATTTTACCATGCACGTCACCTATACTATTTTCTTACCGAAACTAATTAATATATTTATGTATTGGGATATATACGTGCAGGTAAAGGGCATTTTCTGCAAAACCCGTGCATTCTGCATCTTCATTGACGTCTGGTGGTCTATATGAACAACATTTTGCTTAGGAACAAGCAGGCGTATATACTCACAGCTTTGATTGACACAAACCAGAGCTGGTACATATCGAGCCTCGCGAAGGCCGCAAACACCACTTATGTGCATGCATGCAACTTCCTGGCTGAATGCGAGAGGCTAGGCCTTGTCTCAAGCGAGAAGCATGGAAAGATGAAGACTATAAAGCTCACCGAAAAAGGCAGGCTGGTAGCGGAGCATATTGCTGATATATATGAGTCGATAAAGCCACAGGAGAATGAACAGGCAAAACAAGCCAAGGAAGGCGAGCCGAAGGTCAAACAACCTGTACAGTAGTGCGCTTCTTTATCGCATTGATTATGTGCCCATAATCGCGGTAGTGCGCTATTGCCGCGAGCGACACAGTGTATTCACCAGAATCTGCATCTGTACTATTGTATACGCCCATGCTCGCCTCTTTCTCCTCACTTGGAGCAAGCTCACCCATGCGGATCTCGCGCTGCTTCGACATCCCTATCTCGTCAAAGCCGAGCTTGTTGGGCAATTCTACAACAAGCGAGGTGAGAAGCACCTCGTTGGTAATGTTCTTTATCTTTACCTTGAGCGTTACGCTACTCTTTCTCCCAGAAAACATCTTGTATGGGACCCATTCTGTAACTAGACGGTAGGGTATGTTTTTTGTTATGTCCTCGCTCACATCCTTTTTCCCGAAAATATTGAATATTGCCATTTAGGTCGCCCGTTTCTATTTGAATATTCATAACAAACATATATATTTTTATTCAGTGTAATTGTTTATTATAAATACCAGGCGATCTGGGATTTATAGGGTTGTGTCATGCCTATAAAACATAATTTGACCAAGTATGACATTCTACAGGATAAGGTGCACAAGCTTTCGCAGAAAGACGAGAGCATGTATACGGATGAGGATATCGTGCTGAAGAACATGAGCGTGCTTATAGCCTCCTTCTCTTCCGGATTCTCGTGGAAGACGCACAAAGCGCTATCCGACAATCAATACGAGTTCAATAGCGAAGATATACGAGCTGAGTTCAATCAATCCAGGAGCACTAAATGGAAGAGCATAACTGCCGCTGATGTTTATGAGGTATCGCAGAAGAGCATACCTAAGTCCAAATTTGCGAGCTGGCTCTATTATACTGTGGATATGCGCGAACACGATAAGTATAAGGCAGCATGGGACAAGTTCAACGAGTACATAATATCGGAGGAGAACGATGGAATCGAAGCGGCAACATCTTATTAGAAAGGCAACCTTTTTAAACTTCGCAACGCAGTGAACTGTTATTATGATAGCAATAATTTAAAGTAGCGGAAGTTTCCATACATAAACTGCTACATGGATATTATGTTTGGAACGCTTCTGTATATAAACCTTATTTCTAAAATTGTTAGTGCTAAGGGGGGTTTATATGGCGACTAAGTTTGTGATAAAGAGGAACGGGGAAAGGGTGGATTTTGACGAGGGGAAAATCGAAAGCGCGATAGAGAGGGCGTTCGCTAACGTATATCCTATGCAGGAACCTGAGGAGAACAAGAAAAATGCGCAGCTGGTTGCTAAAAGTGTTGTAAAGAGCGTCGATGAGCGGGGCAAGGAAGAAGTTGGAGTAGAGGATATACAGAACCTCGTAGAAAAGGTCCTGATGGAAAATGACCCCAACGTTGCAAAGGCGTACATACTGTATAGGAACAAGCGTACGGAGATAAGGGCGGCAAAGAAATCGCTCGGCATACCAGATGACGAGCTCAAGATGCCAATCAATTCGCTCATCGTTCTTGCCGCCAGATACCTGAGCAGGGATGAGAACAGGAACATAATAGAGACGCCAAAGATGCTTTTTACAAGAGTGTCAAAAGCTATAGCTGCTGCGGAGAAGGCTTATGGAAAAAGCGATGAGCAGATCAGTGAGATAGAGAAGCAGTTCTATGACGCAATGACTTCGTTCAGGTTCATGCCAAACTCGCCGACATTGTTCAATGCTGGCAAGGAGCTAGGACAGCTCAGCGCCTGCTTCGTGCTGCCGGTTGGGGATTCGATAGAAGAGATATTTGATGCAGTAAAATACACTGCAATAATACATAAGACAGGGGGCGGTACCGGCTTCTCATTCTCCAGGCTCAGGCCTTCCAATGATGTTGTGCGCAAGACAGGCGGAGTGGCTTCAGGCCCGATATCTTTTATGAAAATATTCGATGCCGCTACAGAGCAGATAAAGCAGGGCGGCAAGAGGAGAGGAGCCAACATGGGAATCCTCAGGGTCGACCATCCAGACGTGCTCAACTTCATAGTGGCCAAGGAGAGCGAGGGAGTGCTCAGGAATTTCAACATATCGGTAGCGATAACCGATAAATTTATGGAGGCCCTGAAGAATGACGCAGATTATGACCTGATAAACCCGAGGAATAAGAAAGTTATGGGAAGGCTCAATGCGCGCGCAGTATGGAACCTCATAATAACGATGGCATGGAAGACTGGCGACCCTGGGGTTGTATTCATAGACAGGATGAACTCCACCTACTCCAATCCGGTGCCAAAATATGGCCCTATAGAGTCCACAAACCCATGCGGAGAGCAGCCACTCTATCCATATGATTCATGCAACCTCGGCTCGATAAACCTCGCCAAGATGGTAAAGAGGACCGACCACCATTATGAAGTTGACTGGGATCTGCTGCGCGATACTGTCAAGCTGGGAACGCGGTTCCTTGACAACGTAATAGACATGAACATTTACCCCATACCGCAGATAGAGCAGGTCAGCAAAGCGATAAGAAGGATAGGGCTTGGAGTCATGGGCTGGGCGGACATGCTGATAAAGCTTGGTATACAATATGACAGCAACGAAGCGCTCATGCTTGCAGAGAAGGTCATGTCATTCATAACTGAAAACTCCAGAAAGATGAGTGAGGAACTCGCAGTTGAGAGGGGTCCATTCCCGGAGTTCGAGAACAGCATATGGTACAAGCTCGGCTACAAGCCATTGAGGAATTCTACAGTCACAACCATAGCGCCAACTGGTACGATAAGCATAATATCTGGAGGGGCTTCACAGGGCATAGAGCCCATATTCTCAGTAGTGTATATGAGGAATGTAAAGGAGAGCCTGGGATCCAACCTGATAGAGGTTGATAATGAGTTCGAGAAGTATGCGCTCGAATACAATTTCTATTCAGACGAGCTGATGAACACGCTGGCGGGCAAGACTTCTATACAAGACATTGAAGCCGTACCGGAGGAAGTCCGGAAGCTTTTCGTAACCGCATATGATATAGATCCGGAATGGCATGTCAAGATGCAGGCCGCATTCCAGAAATACACAGACAATGCTGTATCCAAGACGATCAACTTCCCCAATTATGCAACACCTCAGGACATAGAGACTGCGTACATGATGGCTTATCAGCTGGGATGCAAAGGCATAACCGTGTATAGGGACAGCAGCAAGAGCGTACAGGTGCTTTCAGCCGTAGACCAGAGGGCACAGGTCGGAGGAGCAAGGAAGATAGCGCAAATGAAAGCCGAGAAGGAGAAAAAGGGCCAGTCGATAACCATGGCGGCGATAAAGGAGGGCGCGACCACGTACGTGCTCTCACCGCACGATGAGAAGAAATGCCCGGCATGCGGCACTGAGATGGTAGCAGCCGAGGGCTGCTTCACATGCCCAAAGTGCGGCTATAGTGAGTGCAGCTGAAGCTCGCCGCATAAAATGGCGCCTTAGTTGAAACTGGGAGCTTGTTAGAAGCAATGGGTCCCCTATTACGTCACAGGCAGTATAGCGCCGCTACGTGATATTGTAGCGGTAGTCAGATGCCGAACACGCTTATGTACACTGCGCTCGATATGAGGTACGCGAGCAGCGCCAAAGCCATGGCGCCAAGGCTGATATTGCGCGCGCCATCGAATATCCCTTCCTTTTTGCTCTTATATCTCAGCATGTAGAAGGCGCTCACATACAGAAGCATTATATCAGTTACGGCTATCGGGGCGATATAGATTATATTGTAGCTGAACGGCCTTTTGAAGAAAAACATGAATATGCTAACAGCTATGGCTATTAAGTATAGGACGGATGCCGCATATGCGGAATTTCGCAAGCCCGCATAATAAGGCAAGTTCTTTATCCTGCGCGCTTTTATGTCGCCATAGTAATCGCGGATCATGCCGTGTATCTCACGCGCCGTTCCGCTCAGCAATATTACCAACGATATCAGCACTATGTCGGGATTCAGCGCTGTGGACATCACATAATCGCCGAATATGAACGGTATTGCCATTGAGAACGCTATATAGATGTTGCCCACAAGCAGCATCTCCTTGAACTTATAGGCGTATAGGGCAGCTAGTATGGCGAATATAAGCGCTATTAAGAATGCATAGTAGTTTATGAATGCGCTGGCCGCGACCCCTATAAGAAACGAGACGATCGCAACGCGCATTGCGCCCTTCCTGCTTATTGCACCCGATACTATAGGCCGCTTGGTCTTCTTGTTGAGCGTATCCACTTCCACATCGTAGTAGTCGTTTATGGCGAACGAGCCCATGCTCACGAATATTGGCACGATAAGGCTGAGCGCAAGCATGTATGCGCCAGGAAGGTGCCCTGATGTTATCAATTCTCCGGCAAGCACAGCTATTACCAGCATAGCGCTATGCTCTATCCTTGTCAGCTTCAAAATCGCCACAAATTTGTTCATCTATACACGATTAGGATATGCCGTCATTTGAATAAAAACCTTGCGCCGCGATGGGCTTTGCGCATAAAATAGCTATTATGGTCCATTAATAAGAATTTACGCGCAGGATGGCATTTATAGCGATAGCGTGCTCTATTCGCGAAGCTGCTGTGCCATTGCTGCGAACGTTTTTATTTATTCGTTAGCATTACATTTTGGTATTGCGCGTTTGCTTTGGTGATATTATTTCATTCGCAGAGGCATTAACCATAATCATAATCGTATTTGATTTCTTCATATCTATATGGGATGCATACGCTGGCGGTTATAGCTTAGGCATGATCAAAAAAACTGGCGACAAGTCTAAGTTCAAGAAAGCCAGCGCAGTCTCAGCGGTAGGGCTGGGCTTTGTTGGCGCGGTATATGTCATAGCAACTGTGCTCGGGTTTGTAGCCGCATGGCTTGGATATATATCATTTGCTACGCTGGAATTCATACTCAGTTTCAACATGGTGTTTCTTGGGATACTCATAATCGGGTTCGGGCTGATAATAACCATACAGTCGATAATCATAGCAGCGCAGCGGAAGAGCATATGGAGTATACTCCTAGCTGTATACAACTCTTTTGCCTTAGGCTTTGATATATGGATGTATGTATCGACATTCAAGGAGTCGACAGGCATCATAACTAGGAGCACGAGGAGGTCCCAGGGCAATGGCCTGGTAATAATCATAATAGCTGTGCTATTGGCTTTCCTTATAGTTCATGCGGCGTACAAACACGGCTATAAGAAGGGCATTGCAGCACTAGCTAACCAGCAGAGCCCACGCCATGCGAGATTATGAGGTTGGGCAATGCAACGCATGCGCTACTAATTTATAGTTGCAGTGCGCAATTCCTTTATTTTAATAGAGAATGTCATGGCCTGTGTACCTATAGCCCAAAGTTCCTGTGATTTTGATGCCAGTAAAGGATAAGAAAAAAGAGACGCTGTGGCAGCTAATAGTTAAACAGAAGAACCCTTCAAGAGAAACATACTTCAGGCTGGTCCATAGGGTTATAGGATTTGTTATAATACTGCTGGCCGCGAGCCTTATAGTATTTATAGGAATTGCTGTATTCTCAAGGGGTGGCCTTCTCGGTGTGATAGGCATAATAAGCCATGCGAACCCGCTCATCTACTTGCTAGCTTTTGTGTTCCAGTTCCTGAGTTTCTTCACAAGGTTCTTCAAATGGCGCTATTACATGCATCTGCTTAAGATACGGATATCGCAAGTCAAGAATTTTGTTGTCTACCTGTCTCTATATGCGATGAACCTTACACCAGGTAGGATAGGCAGGGTAGTATCGGCGTACAGCATAGACCGCATATCCAATACGCATTTTATAGAGATACTACCCATAGTAAGCGCCGACATATTCACAGACTTCTTGGGCTTTGTGGTCCTGAGCTTGATATTCGGCATGCTGTTCATTGCATACCTGCCCCTGATATTGGTGGTGGATTTCGTGATACTGCTGCCGTTCGTATTTGTCCTTAACCCATGGCTTTTCGAGATACTGAAGAGGAAGGTCTTCAGAGGCAAGTTCTCAGAGGTTTTTGCGTTATATGGTGACGAGTACTTTGCATCGCAAAGCAAGCTGAACAAGCCAAAGGTATACCTGCTGTCGTTGCTCTTTACGGTGCCGGCTTATTTCCTATCTTCGCTATCGTTGTACCTATCGCTCGATGCGCTCGGCATTAAGGTATCGCTGCTGAAGGGCGTGCTCGTTTACATAATCTCTGTGCTCATAGGCATAGTGTCGTTCATACCGGGCACAATAGGTTCGGCGGATGTAGCCATGGTTGCGCTCATATCAAGCACCTTTGGGATAGGCACTTCTGTTAGCGCTGCTGCGACCATCATGACCAGGATAGTTACACTGTGGTTTGGGGTAGCTCTTGGAAGCATATTCCTGTTCTTCAGCTTCCGCTATTGGTTCAGCAGCAAAAAGGTCGGAAGGCGCAGCAACCGCAGTAGCACGGTAAAATCTGCCAAGACGCGCCTATAAATTATTTTTAATAGCCATACATACACCATGATACAATGGAGGAGAGGAAAGAGGCGCAAAACGCCAATAGCGAAGGGGGGCATGCTGATGAGGTAATGCATCCATCCTTCATAAATACGCTCAACACACGCGACAGAATAAAAAAGAAGCTCTCAAACATAAAGCACAAAGTAGGCGTGTACAGCGCCAAGGGCGGTGTGGGAAAAACGACAATAGCCGTCAATATTGCATATGCGTTAAGCAAAAAGGGCTTTTCTGTAGGCCTGCTAGATGCGGACATTGATTGCCCAAACATTACGATGTTTTTGGGAATAAGTGAGATGATGGACACATCCTCGTTCCCGCTCAAACCGTTAGAGAGAAATGGAGTTAAGGTAGCATCAACGGCTATGCTGATAGATGACCTCAAGAAACCGATAATATGGCGTGGACCGATAATAGTGAAGATGCTTTACGACTTCTTCGAAAACACGGATTGGGGGCCCCTTGATTACCTTATAATAGACCTTCCTCCGGGCACTTCCGATGCGCCACTGACGATAATGCAGGTGCTTGACATAGACGGCTTTGTCATAGTGACGACGCCGCAGAGGATAGCGACGCTCAATTCCATACGTTCGGCGATGATGGCAAAGAGGTTGGGCAAGGCTGTGCTCGGAATAGTCGAGAACATGTATGAGGGGGATGACGGCAACTTAGACGAACTAGTAAATGTGTCAGGATCGGAGGTCCTAGGCAGAGTTGCCATGGACAAGAGGTTAAGCAAATCAAGCGATGCAGGAGAGATTGCAGTACTGAAATACGATGACATAGGTAAAGAATTTGATGCGATAGCCGGCAGGCTTACTGGCGAGTATAGATAAGGTATAAATATCTTATCTGCGTATACCCAAATGAGTATAGAGTGTATTAATACATGTAAATTAATTATGCATTCTATATCGATAAATTTGCATGTGGATAGTTTCGAGCTTTGACTATGTTCTTTATGTACTGCAAAAAAAAGTATATGTATGCAACAAACGCTAAAAAAGGGTGAACTAATATGGCAGAAAATCAATTGAATGGACAACAGGTATTGTACCTCCCTGAAGGTGCAAATAGGATTCTTGGCAGAGATGCGCAGAGGACCAATATTGCTGTAGGTATCGCTGTGGCTACAGCAATAAAGAGCGCGCTAGGGCCAAAGGGAATGGACAAGATGCTTGTCAGCGACCTTGGTGACATAACAATAACCAACGACGGTGCGACGATATTAGAGGAGATGAATGTCGAGCATCCTGTTGCAAAAATTATGGTCGATATAGCAAAGACGCAGGACAAGGAAGTTGGCGATGGAACTACAAGCGTGGTAGTGATTGCAGGCGAGCTTCTTAGGGGCGCGGGCGATTTGCTAGAGCAGGGCGTGCATCCGACTACAATCATAAAGGGCTATAAGATGGCTGCCGAGAAGGCATCGTCCATACTTAGGGAAAAGGCGAGAAAGGTCGATTCCTCTGATGAATCGGTACTGCAGAAAATAGCGATGGTATCGATGGGCTCTAAGAATGTGGGAGATGACCAAGTCAAATCGTACATAAGCAAGCTGATAATAAAGGCAGTGAAACAGGTGATGGACAAGGATGCAAAGGGCAAGATTGTCATCGATCACGACCTCATAAAGATAGAGAAGAAAGCTGGAGGGACAGTAGGCGATACAACCCTAATAAACGGAGTGCTGATAGACAAGGAGGTAGCGCATCCTGGCATGCCTAAGTCCATAAAGAATGCGAAGATAGCGCTGCTGGATGTAGCACTTGAAATAGAGAAGACTGAAACCGATGCGAAGATAGATATAACATCGCCAGAGCAGATGCAATCCTTCCTGCAGCAGGAGGAGAAGATGCTTAAGGAGATGGTCGAAAAGGTAGTCAAGAGCAAGGCAACAGTAGTGTTCACACAGAAGGGCATAGATGACGTTGCACAGCACTATCTAGCGAAGGCGGGCATACTCGCTGTGAGGAGGGTCAAGAAGAGCGATATGGAAAAGCTCACCAAGGCCGCAGGCGGCAAGATAGTGACAAGCCTCGATGACCTTAGCCAGGATGACCTTGGATATGCGGGCCTGGTAGAGGAGAGAAAGGTATCAGGAGAACAGATGGTGTTCGTTGAGGACTGCAAGAATCCAAAGAGCGTCACACTGTTCATACGCGGAGGCACCCAGCAGGTCGTAGATGAAGGGGAGAGGATGGTGACCGATGTTATAGGGGCTATATCAAGTGTAATAGAAGACGGCGAATATGTGCTTGGAGGAGGAAGCATAGAAGTGGACCTGTCTACGGCGCTCAGGAATTACTCGAACAACGTCGGAGGGAGGGAGCAGCTAGCAATACAGAAGTTCGCCGATGCGCTGGAAGTGATACCCAAAACATTATCGGAGAGCGCTGGAATGGATGCAATCGATACGCTGGTCCAGCTGAGAAGCAGGCACAGGTCCAAGGAGGGCGCAAACACCGGTGTGGACATCTTCAAGAACTCCATAGGCGACATGAACAAGCTCGGCGTATATGAGCCGCTCAGGATAAAGGAGCAGGCAATATACAGCGCTAGCGAGGCCGCAGAGATAATCCTGAGGATAGACGACATGATAAGCTCCAGGAGCAAGCCAAGCGGCGGCGCACCCGGAGCGGGCGGCATGCCAGGAGGAGAGATGGATTGATTCCGTCTCTTTTTTCTTCTTTTTCTTCTCTTTTTCTGTTTTTCTTTTTGCCTAAATCCATCTAGTGATTTGATAGGCGCTTCGGATTGCAAAAATGCGCTGGAAAGAGCGTAGAATTTCACAGGCATTCGATGCGGCAATGAGCCTGGTGTCAATCCTTAACAAACATATATTAAATGCTGCATTTCGATATTACTAGGTGGTATTATGAAATATGAGGTTATAGGAGGTAGCATGCAAGCGGTCAGGATAAGCCTTGATGTAGGTGAGAAAATATACTCCGACTCTGGCAAGCTTGTAAGCAAGAGCAAATCGGTAGTGATGGAACCGAAGATGGTAGGAGGCATAGTTGGGGCGATAGAGCGGAAGATGACAGGCGCTACCGGATTTCTTACCCAATTCACTGCGAAAGATCAGCCGGGGCATGTGACTGTCGCGGGAGTGCTTCCGGGGAAGATATACCAGTTAGCGCTGGGAGAGGGCGAGGACTTCATAGCCGAGCATTATGCTTTCATAGCAGCTGACGATACAGTAAAATTCACTATGCAGACCATAGGGGTAGGAGGGGCGTTCTTCGGCGGCGCTGGCCTGATATTGCAGAAGTTTGTAGGGCCTGGGAACGTATTCCTGCACATAACTGGGGATGTTGTGGAGTACAATGTTACCGAGGATAATCCGCTTGAGATAGACCCAGGGCATATAGCAGGGTTCGACTCCAGCCTAAATTATAAGATCACTTTCATCGATAATATAAAAACAGCCATGTTCGGCGGAGTCGGGTTGTTCCTGGCTAAATTTGAGGGCAACGGGAAAGTGGTTGCGCATTCGGTATCAAGGCTCAAGATGGCTAGCGAACTCTATCTGCAGGGCCGGGAAAGCACGAAAGGCAAATGATCGCAATCAGGGCTGCATCCAGTCTATCTCATAATACTCGTACGGGCTCTTATCTAGGTCTATCTTCCTGACTTTGTAGTATGTGACAGCGGTCTCCCTATCCGCTATGGCTATCACGAGCTCGCAGCTGCGCGACTTTGCCTCTCCTATTATAGCGGAGAGCTCGGCACCGCCTAGGTACTCATCTTCACTGAGGGACAGCATTGCGTATTTCGGGTTGTTCTTCTCAGGTATCTCGGTATTGCCGCTTGACCGGTGGTACAGGAAGAAGTCTATGCCTAGCTTCTTCTTCCTGCTCTTGCCGGGTATTGCCAATATGAACGTCTTCCTCACGGAATGGGCGACACGAATCGCCCTTGCCCATTCAGCTATAAGCAGCTTCACGTCTCTCGGGAATACCTGTATGACATGCTTCGAATGCACCCATGAGTCCTGAGACATTACCGGTTTAGCTCCGGGGAAGTATATCCTGAAGTGCGTACCGAACTTGAATCCTGTCTTTACAACGTATCCTCTGCTCCTCCATTCGGAATACACGGAATACAGCTTAGGGAAGTCGGCGCGGCGCTTCGACGCTATGTCAAATACCTCTTTCTGCCTGTAATTGCGAAGGCTGAGCACACCGTTCTCCGCCAGGAAAACTGTTTCATATATGTCAAGCTTGTTGAGTATGCCGTGATCGCTCGCCTTGTATGTTCCATACTGGCCAAACCAGTGGTCGTTGTATATCTTCTCTCCGGATACGGGGTCATCGATCACTGTAACCATGTCGTCCGGGAAGAATGTGCCCTCAAGGCTGTAGTGGTGCAGGTCAAGCCTCTTAGCGGGATATTTCTTCACTGCAGTGCCTTGGCCCTTGACATTTCTCTGCTCCGGCCGCTTGATTATGAGCCCGCGGTCCCTCCAGTCTTTGTATGTGAAGTAGCGCGCCATGAATTTCCTGCTTTTGCCGAATACCGAAGCAACATCGTTGAACTTTAGCTCTGCGCCTGTGCTCTGGTCACGGCACTCGGCTTTCCGGACATCCATCAGGTAAAGCGCTTCCTCAATGTCAAGGTTAAGACGATTGCCCTCTTTATTGCCGAAATGGCCGTTGCGCAATATGTCTATGCTGGATTGGTCCTCTACGGTGGCGGTCCTGGACTTTTGATTGAATAGTATGCTCAATGTCATTGTATCGCCGCCCTCGCTGCGCAGTATTTCAATGGAACATGCTGCTTATTATCTCTTCCTCTATGTCGCTTAGCTTAGCCGGGAGTATGATGCATGCCGGGCCATTTTCTATGCGTGCGTTTGCAAGCTCTTCCAATTTCAGGTAAAGCTTCTGCTGTTTCGGAGAGCCTAGGTTCGCCATAGCAAGCGCCTTAGTGCCAATGCCTATTATCCCTTTACCGTAATGCTTCTCGGCCTCTCCGAGTATGCGCACCGCTTCGTTGAGTTGCATGGAGCTGCCCTGCTCAGGCATGTAATCGAGCAGAAGCAGGGTGTGCAGATTGTTAGACATGTTAACGTTTATGGATTCGTAGAACGACACCGGCTTATAGCTGTCCGTCCACCTCGATATGGTAGCAACCTTGCCGAAGCGGTAGAAATCAAGCCCGGATTCGCCTATGGCGGCACTGAGCACGGAGCTCGAATGCATTATTTCTATATCTATGCCCTTGTTCCTTGCGCCTATGAAAAGGATCTTGTGCGTAGTGGCTATGAGTGGGTCCCCTGGGAATATTATCGCTATGTCAGAACCCTTAGCTTCGCTTATTATGCGTGCTGAGCCCTCTTCAAGATCGGACCGGCCAAGCGCCTGCATGGGCTTCCCTATTCTTTCTGATATGAGCTTTGCCTTATGCTGGTCGATCAGGCTGGTGTAGTTCTCATAATAGACCTTTGAGGCCTTGGAGCATGCTTCTATTGATCCGATGGATATATCGTTTTCGCCTATGCCTGAGCCTATTAGGTATAGCATTTCCTCTTCACTTCAATCTTTTACGCCATCCGGGGTTACCTTTATTATGCATTCCCCGTCAGGCATGTTTGGGGAATCAGTAAGCCGCACTATGCGCTTGTCTTCCTTGCTTTTCCTCATGTACAGCCTAGTTGTCGCAGCATGGGCCATTATGTTGCCCCCTATAGGAGTAGTTGGATCGCCGAACAGTATGCCAGGATTGTCCATGACCTGGTTGGTCACGTATACAGCTAGGTTGTATTTGTCTGCGAGCATCTGCAACCTGTGTATATGCTGGTTCAGCTTCTGCTGGCGCTCCCCAAGTGCGCCTCTCCCTATATATTCCGCACGGAACAGGGCGGTGAGCGAATCTATTATTATGAGCTTTATATTTTTCTCGCTTATAAGCTTGTCGGCACGCTCTATTGTGAGTATCTGCTGGTCGGTCGTCTGCGCCCTAACGTATATCACGTTAGCCAATATCGCATCCGGATCTAGGCCGCGGGCCTTGGCTATCTCCTTGAGCCGCTCAGGCCTGAATGTGCCTTCAGTATCAACGAAGAGCACGGCTCCTTCAAGGCCGCCTTTGCCTCTAGGCAGCTGCGCGTCTACGCAGAGCTGGAAGCCCAGCTGCGTCTTGCCGCTGGCGAACTTGCCGTATACCTCTGTTATCGCATTGGTCTCTATTCCCCCGCCTATGAGCTCATCCAGGTCCTTAGAGCCTGTTGAAATCTTGCCTATGCTGACCCGCTTGTCGTAGAACTCTGAACCGGTCTCATAATTTATGGTCGTGGATTCCTGCGCTGCGGCTATCGCCTTCTTGGCGCTATCTACGCTTATTCCCACCAGCTCAGAAAGCTCGTGCGGTATTGCCGCTGTCTCTTATACACATCT
>JABEBX010017808.1_pt1 | contig 18805 bp, 20 predicted proteins | sample 7245971 | NCBI WGS metagenome assembly JABEBX01 (sample SAMN14506365, study PRJNA622280) | hot springs metagenome | biome: hot spring [ENVO:00000051]|acidic hot spring [ENVO:00002120]; feature: spring [ENVO:00000027]|sediment [ENVO:00002007]; material: sediment environment [ENVO:01001048]... | reverse complement strand
GAAAACAACATTATTATTACATAGTAATGTATTTATATAGGTTTAAATCTTAAGATTAAATGCCAAAAAATTCAGAGGTTATATGTTATGAATCTTGATGAAATGGTGAAGAGGATAAGAATAGAACCAGATAATAATATTATAGACGAGAGTAATTTAAGGATAGATTACAACGAACGGTTTAAAGGCGAGAGATACCTAAAAGGAGTCTTATCTAAGAACCCAATCAAAGAAGATTTTGGATTTGACTACGCTCCAAAGCTATACGACAAGTTTTATAGCTTGCTCGAAAAAAGCAAATATTCGTTGCAGGATGTAATCTCATTCGCAAGTAAGCAGAGCGATAAAAACACAGGTATATTCATCTCTGCGGCTATAAACAAGATAATCAAGGAGGAAGATGAAGTATTTTTGTATACTCAGGTACCTTTGGATTTTCTATTCTATAAATTTAGAAGAGGTTACGCTCAGGTAAATACGGCAGGTAATTATTTTGGTGTGGGGATGAAAAAAGGAGCATTAAAGGCAAAGGAAGTCGGAGATTCTACATTTAATGAAATGGAAGGAGACTTAGGAGAGGATCAGATGATGATATATATGTTTAAACTAAATACTAAATCAACCCTTCAAACAATTAAATCCTTGAGTGATAAAACTAAAGTAATTAAACCTTAACAAAGTAATTAAAGATAATATTTTTATCCTTTGAGCAGTCTCCAAGACAACACTATACTTATCGCGCCCATCCCGACAGCAAATATCCCTAAGTAAGCAAAAGATAGCATATTAGAAGTTGCTGGAGTTATCCCAAGCAGTGCACTTCTCCCTATCGAGATAGCATAACTTACGGGGTTAAAGGAAGCTACAGTCCTCAGCCAAGCAGGCATCTCTGCTACAGGGAAAAAGGCATCGCTAGCGAAAAGTAGTGGAAGCATAAGTAGATTTATTATCATCATCTGTGACTGCCAGTCTCTTGATCTTAACGCGAGAAGGACAAAAATAGATGACATTCCAAAGCTCAATAAGAATAATGCTGCGAACGTTGTGAGAATGCCAGATACAGTAATGTATGTAATCGTCATTCCTAAAGCAATCGCTATTATAAGTACTACTCCTGCTTGTACTAGTGCTCTTATAACAGCATTAAATATCTTACCTAAAATTATTGCTGCTCTGGTTACTGGGGTGCTTAATATCTTGTCTATAAAGCCGAAGCGCCTGTCCCAAACTATAGACATTCCTCCCATCATAGAGGTAGATATAGCCATAAACGCAAGCATCCCAACTGCTAGAAATGAAAAGTAACTGGTTGTTCCAAATATCTTTAGTAGTATAGTTGTTCCTTCCGTGCCGGTGAAAAGTGAACCTAAATTAAAGGCTTTACCGAAAAGCAAAAGCCATATTACAGGCTGTACTAAAGACATTATAAGCAGTAACGGCGCGAGGTACCACTTCTTTAAATCACGATTTGTGAGAGACCATACAGTCCTTAAGAAATTAGGATAATGGACTTTTCTATCTATTTGTGGTCTTTTCATATCAGTTTCTAGAGGCACGTATCAGCCTATTCTGTGCGGCCTTGTCAAATCCTCCTTGTTCGTCTCTTAATGATCTACCTGTGTATTCAAGATAAACCTCATCCAGTGATGGTTTTGTCATGGACAGTTTAGTTACCTGGAATTTTTTGGATGAAAGCATTGTTATTAATTTTGGAGTGAGAGTTTCGGATGATTTTACTTTTATTCTGTATTCATTGCCTATCTTTTTTACTTCTTTTACCCCTTTTGTGGATTCTAATAATCTCTTTAATGTAGGTTTATCATTAGCGACACTTAGTTGAATTATGTCCCCACCGAGTCCTGCTTTTAACGCTTCTGGTGCGCCTATCTTTATTATGTTGCCATGATCGATTATCGCGATTCTGTTGCAAAGCTGGTCGGCTTCCTCTAAATAGTGAGTAGTCATAAATAACGTCATATTATATTTTTCCTTTAGTTTTTTAATATAGCTCCATACCGCGGTTCTTGTTTGTACATCCAGACCGAGAGTAGGTTCATCCAAGAACAGTATCGGCGGAAAGTTTATCAGACCAATTGCTAATTCTAGCCTTCTTCTCATCCCTCCGGAATACGTTGAGACTTTTCGTTTCGCTGCGCTGCTTAATTCTACGAGTTCTAGAAGTTCTATTATCCTTTTTTTAGACACGTCTCTTGGAATACCATATAGATCCGCAAGAAGAAGTATGTTATCATACCCAGTAAGGTCCTCATCTGCGGTGTATTCTTGAGGGACGACACCTATCAAAGTACGTACTTGTTGAGGGTTGTCCTTTATACTGTAACCCAATATCTCTGCATCTCCTCCGCTTGGGGATATCAACGTAGTAAGCATTTTTATCGTTGTGGATTTGCCGGCGCCGTTTGGACCCATGAACCCGAATATCTCTCCTTCCTTTACGCTAAAGGAGATTCCATTAACTGCTTTTACCTTACCGTTATAAGTCTTTGATAAATTTTTTACTTTTATTATGTCCATTTAAGCCTCTTTTTCGATTTTTTCTAAGCTGCTCACTATTTCTTTAAGTTTTTGAGCATAACGCTTATCCTTTTTTATTATATCTTTATTGTCATTCAGGTACCTCGTAAAAAACTTCATGCGTAAAAATATGGTCTCTAGAGGTATTTTTCCTTTTTCATAGCTATGATCAAATTTATGGTTCTTCCATGGAACCCAGCTGTCTTCAAGCAACTTTTTTCCTTTTGGAGTTATCTTGTAATATTTTTTACTTCCTTTCTCCTCTTTAGCTTTGAACGTAACTAAGCCTTCTGTTTGAAGCCATTCGAGAACTGGATATATACTACCTGGAGAAGGTTTCCAAAAGCCCATAGAGATATTATTGAGTCTTTCTATCATCATAGACCCCGTCATTTCTTCATTGGACAGCATCTTAAGTACAATGAACTTCAATCCAAATGATTTTTGTTTTTCAAACATATTATATCGGAAACCGATATTGATTTCCTATTTTATCTAGACATCTTCTCAGTATATAAAGTTTTGTATTAAGCTGATAAGTCTTATGTTTATTTAATTACATTCATACTGTAATTAAAATCATGGGCTTTCTGCTTAACTATTGTAGGTATTATTTAAGGTTATCCCATACATAACTATGAAATCACCGTCATAATCTGTTAGAAATGTTTTTAATCCTAACAATACTAAAATTATAATGGCAGCAGAAAGTGTTCTGATTTGTGTTCATGGTTATACAAAATCTGAAGAGGCAGAGGAGAGGTCATGGGAAGAAGTCGTTACCGGTAGGCTTGAACAGGCGTATAAGCTTGCAGAATTCCTCAAGGGAGTGGGCATAATCAATTATCTCATTTTTTCTGGAGGAGTCATAACTAATGGTAAGATCGAAGCAGATAGAATGTATGAGTTCGCCAAGAAAAAGTTTCCTGAGCTGTTCAAATTGGTAAACGATGTTATCCTAGAAAGAGAATCAAAAAACACGCAGGAAAACGTAAATGAGATAGCGAAATGGGCCTCTAAGAAGAATGCCGCAATAATCTCTATCAGTAATAAGGATCATGTTGGTAGGTTGATAACCGATTGGGCTTACGATAAAGTGTCTGAGCGTTATATAGTGCTAGTTTCCTCCAATAATGAGCCATATAGTAAAGCCGGTGCAGAAAAAAGGCCTATTATTATAGAACCACCGTTTTGGGCTTTTGAGTCGTTAGAAAAGCTATTTGATGTACCAGAAGATAAAAGAGAAGGGGTGAAGAAGGCTATAAAGGACCTGCTTCTTGACGCTTCAAAATAAAAGTCGAGATATTAAAATAATACGTTATTTGATTTCATTAGAGATGAACGATAGGAATAGGTGGTTTCTTAATTCATCTTTTCTTTTCTTTAAGGTAAATGTTACTTGTGTTTATCCTGTCTATTTTGAATGGCCTGAATAGATTGCCGTTTCCTTCATAAAACTTGGAAAAGAACTCTACATAGATAAGCCTTGCTCCCTGTATCCCTCCTTCAAACAAAGCGATTATGACGTTGAACAACTGTCCAAATACCAAAATCGCTACTCCTCCGATTATAAAGGGTATTGAATCTTTCAAACTTGATACAAAGATAAGGTTTATTACTTGTGCAAGTATAACAGATGCAAGTAGTATTCCAATAAGCCTTGTATATGATAATATATGGCTTATAACTGAGGGTATCTCCATAAGAGATTGAGTTCCTTCTGACCTCAGGACCAGGATAATACCGATTATTATCGCTATATAACTTCCTAAAGCTTCAAAGTTGGAGAAGCCGATATTCTGTCTGTGAAGGACTGCTAAACCGACTATGACGATTCCCCAAGCCACTAAAAGCCATCCGGCCCTTCCAATTGCCTTTTTGATGTGTTTGTTGTATATTGCGTTTAAAGCTCCCAAAACAAAACCGAATGAGACCATTGCGACTCCTATCCATCCTGATATCAGTAGTAAAGTAGAGACATTCTTGGTTATATCAAATAGTGGGGCGTAAGGAAGAGCGAATCCAAAGTACTCATTAAAGATTACTCCCAAAACTATTGCGATTATGGAGCCAGGGATTATGGCTTTCATTATCATAGTCAAGCTATGCTTACTTATTATCGTCTTTACAAATTTAGCAAGTTTCCTAGGTATGTGACTTTTTTTTGGAGGATATTTTATCCTATGTACAAGCCATATACTTAGCACTAAAAAAGTAGCACCGTATCCGGCATCTCCAACCATCAAGCCGAAAAATATTGGAAACGCTATCCCAAAGAAGATGGTCGGGTCTATTTCGCTGCTTTTGGGTATAGAATAGAACTTTATAAAGAATTCATACAATCTAAATGAAACCGGATTTTCCATCTTTGTTGGAGGCTCTTCCTTCGTTTTGATCTTTTCTAAGACATAATTGTCAGCAGTTAAAGTATTTATTTCATTTTCAAGTTGAGGGGTCTTCTTTGTCTCTATCCATCCTTCTATTACGGTGATATAATTCGTCGCGCCGACTTTGGTTATTATAGAGGATTTCTTTAATTCTATATCAAGGTATTCTTTCAGAGTATTCACGATATTATAATATTTTTTTGATATTTTCTCAAGTCTATTATTTATGGCCTTTAATTCGTCGTTTTCTTTATTTATGTTCTCTTCTTCCGATTTTATTGCTTCATTGAGTGTCCCCTTAAGTTCAGGCAGTTTTATCAGGTTTACTCCTTCTTTATTGGCCAAATTTACGAGTTTTTCTTTGTTATAACTTTCTATCGTTACTATATAAGAATCTTTAAGTTCATTGCATTCGCTGTCTATCTCTTTTCTTACTAACTCTATAAAATAATCCTTTTCTTTATCTTTTTTGAGAATGAACGATTCTATTCGTCTGCCATTTAGTATCTCCAGTCTTTTCTCAAAACCTGTCATTAGACTCAATATCCCAAGTATAGACTGGCTTTCTTTTATCTTCGCATTTGCTTTTTCCTGGTCTTTTTTTATTTCGTTGACTTCTTCGTATATATTTATTTTGTCCGCTTCATGAAAGACCTGCTTTAGATCCATCATTTTTATCTTTTCAGTTTTCTGTTTTAAAAGATTGTTCTCCAAGCTTCTTATCTTTTGGCCGTACCTGTTTATTTTATCGTATTCTATCTCCTTAAAGTCGTTCAATAGCTTTTTTGTTTCGCTTTCGATAACTTCTACCTGTACAAAGCCAAGCTCTCCAAGGAGAGTGATGGCGTTGTCATAATACTTTTTAGGTAAAATAACCCTTATCTTCTCAATTCTGCTTGGCAGAAACATCATAGTTTGAATTCCTCTTTTAAAGTTTGTTTAAATATCTCAAGCAGTTCCTCTTTGTCGACAGATTTTATCTTTTTCGCTTCTTCCTGAGCTTTCTTTAATTCTTCTTCTCTCACCTTGGACATGTTCTTTTCTATTTCGTTTAGACCGTTGTTTATCATCTCGCTGGCGGTCTTTTCCGCTTCTTTGAGTTTTTCCGTGCTTTCTTTCTCGCTGTCTTCTATCATCCTCTTAGCGGTTTCTCTTGCGTTTTCTGTCTTTTTCTCGGATTCTTCCTCTAATTCCTTTATTTTCTGCAGTGTTTCAAGTGATTCCATTTTATTCGTGTAATTTTTTAATGAATTTTATAGATACTAGTCTGTCTCTTTCCATGTCGTCTAAGCTTTGTTTTATATATTTTATCTTTTCCTCCCATCTTGGTATTATAATGTTCTCTATCGAATTAGTGCGTCTGTTCAATTTGTATATCTCATTTAAGAGTTTACGCATCGCAGTCTCTTTCTCTGCTACTTCTATAAGCATGGAAAGGAAGGTCGAATACATGTTCTTCGTGTCATAAATCGGAGTGGGTATTGTAATGCTGTCGCTATCGCTAAGCACGTCTAAATTTCCATTTATGTTTATATTCGGTATCACTAATCCCATAACGTTTCTTGCTTTCAGGCTGGCCAATTTTTCACTTTGCTCCTGAGCGACCCTTTCTATCGTTATTCTCCCGCTCAAAGCCTCTGCTATCTCCAGGCTCTCTCTGCTCCTGTTCATTGTGTTTTTCATGTCTGTTTTCATACTTCTGACCTGTTTTGCAAGCTCGAAGAACTCAAGTATTAACGAGGATCTTTTCATTTTTAGAAGCTGCAGCCCTCTGCTTGCTACTCCTATCCTTTTTTTAGTCTCTATCAATTCTCTTCTCGTTACTCTTATGCTTGTTTCCATTTTCCGTATTTCTCTATAAACTCCGGTTTTATTCTCTTTATCTCGCTTTTATCGATCAAACTAAGCAGCTCCCACCCCAAGTCCAAAGTTTGTTCTATGCTTCTATCTTCATCGAATCCTTGTCTTACAAATCTATCTTCAAACTCGTCAGCGAAACGCAGATACTGCTTGTCTGCTTTGCTTAAAGCATCCTCTCCGACTATCTCTGTAAGACTTCTAAGCTCTTTTCCTCTGGCATACGCAGCATAAAGCTGGTCTGAAACTCCTTTATGATCCTCCCTTGTCGAACCCTTTCCTATGCCCTGGTTCATTAGTCTTGAGAGTGAAAGCAATACATCTATTTCAGGATAGATACCGCTTTTACTTAGTCCTCTGCTCAATACTATCTGCCCTTCTGTAATGTAACCGGTTAAATCTGGTATAGGGTGTGTAATATCGTCACTTGGCATTGTAAGTATTGGAAGCTGAGTTACAGACCCTTCTTTTCCCTTTACCTTGCCTGCCCTTTCAAATATACTCGCTAAGTCGGTGTACATGTAACCGGGATAACCTCTTCTTCCTGGGACTTCGTCTCTTGCTGCGGATATTTCACGCAGTGCTTCGGCGTAGTTAGTCATATCTGTAAGTATAACGATCACATGTGCTCCTTTTTCATACGCAAGATATTCTGCAGCAGTAAGTGCTAGTCTTGGAAGGATAATCCTTTCCATTGACGGTTCAGCGGCAAGATTTAAGAATATTACTGACCTTTCAAGGGCCCCGCTGTTTTGAAATTCATTTATAAAGAAATTTGCGTCTTCACTGTTTATCCCTATTCCTCCAAACACTACATAAAAGTTTTGTTTCTCCGTTAGGATCTTCGCCTGTTTTACTATCTGTGCAGCTACCTTATTATGTGCAAGGCCAGAACCTGAAAATATCGGTAACTTCTGTCCCCTTACAAGTGTGTTCATACAGTCTATTGTAGATATCCCCGTTTGGACGAATTCTGAAGGCTCTTCTCTTGCGTATGGGTTTATTGGGCTACCGTTTATGTCCATCTTCTGCTCGCTGAATATAGGTATAGCTCCATCTCTCGGTTTTCCTAACCCGTCGAATACTCTTCCGACCATGTCCATACTTACCGGCATCTTGAAAGTGGAACCTTTGAATCTTACCTTTGTGCTTTCCGTATTCATACCTGTTGTTTCACCGAATACCTGCACTATTGTTATCTCTTCATTTGTGGCAAGGACTTGCCCGCTTACCTTTTTACCTGTTTCTAATTCTATCTCGACCTGTTCATTGTACGATGCATTTTTGACGCCTTTTACGAAAAGCAGTACGTTCGTTACTTTTTCAATGGTTTTATACTCAATTTCTTCCATGATTTATGTCTCCGCGGTTATCTTCTTTATTTCTTCCAGAGCTTTTTCTATATCTTTAATCTTTTCGTCTATCTCCTCTTCTTTTGTGTATCTTAATCTCGCTACCGTCTCTTTTATGATAGGATTCTGTAATTTCTCCATTGGTACGTGTTTTTCAATCGCTGCTTTTTCAGTGTCGAATATCTCATTTATGATTTTAAGCATTTTATATTGTTTGTTCGAGGAAGCATATGTATCAACATCATCATATGCATTTTGCTGCAGATAATCCTCTCTTAATATCTTTGCAACGTCAAGAATTAGTTTGTCTGATTCTGGAAGTGCATCGTATCCAACAAGCTGTACGATCTCGTTTATCTCGGCTTCTTTTTGAAGTGTAGCAAGCGCTTTATTCCTGAGTTCAGGCCAGTCCTCAGCTATGTTCTTTCTGTACCATTCATCTAAACCGTCAGTATAAAGCGAGTAACTGTTCAGCCAGTTAATCGAAGGAAAATGTCTTGCGTTAGCCAATGACGCATCTAAGGCCCAAAAGACCCTAGTGACCCTAAGCGTGTTCTGCGAGACGGGTTCGGATATGTCCCCGCCGGGTGGAGATACTGCTCCTATTATAGTAGCGGATCCTACTTTGCCGCTTAGAAGTTTTGCTCTTCCGGATCTTTCATAAAATTCTCCGATTCTTCTGCCTAAATATGCCGGATATCCTTCTTCACCAGGCATCTCTTCCAGTCTACCTGAGAGCTCTCTCAGTGCTTCTGCCCATCTAGAGGTACTGTCTGCCATTACAGCAACACTATACCCCATATCTCTGTAATATTCTGCTAAAGTTATACCTGTGTAAATGCTTGCTTCCCTAGCTGCTACAGGCATATTTGATGTGTTTGCTATGAGTATTGTCCTGTCCATGATAGGTTTACCGCTCTTAGGGTCTTTTAATTCCGGAAATGTCGTAAGTATCTCAGTCATTTCATTTCCTCTCTCTCCGCAGCCGACATAAACAATGACATCAGCATCAGACCACTTTGCTAATTGGTGCTGAATGACCGTGTTATGCAGTAGCATGGCGCCTTCTCCTCCTACAAAATTGCTCCCGAATTCAGGAGTGACAAAATCATAAACATCAAGCGGCCCCTTTATCTTTTTTATTTCCGTTATCTTATCAAAATAAATAAAGTCCAATAATCCATATAAATTATTCATGTATTGCAGCTGCTTTTCGTTGCCGCTTGAGGATGAAATTGTTTCAACAAATCTTTTGAATGAATTTGCGCTGAAATTTTCTTCTTCACCGACATAATTGCTTATTTCTATCCCGTTTGACTTTAATTTAGCATAGTTTGAGTATTTTTTATAAATTGATTTTATACCGCTTTTAGACAGCGGCACTATACCTATGGAAGTATAAGAATATACTTTCGAATCTATATAATTTTTTATCTTCTCTATCTTTTCATAGTTCTCGTCGTGGCATTTTAGCACATTGTATACCCTGTTTAGTTCATCCAAGTTCCTTATAAACACCCTGTTTCTGTAGTTTTTGCTAAGACTTTTGCCTGTTTTTAATGAATGCATTATCCCCAATCTTGTTAAGATATAAGACAGCTCAAGCTGGAGTCTTTTGCTTGCCGTTGAAAGTTCTATCTGTCCTTTATAATAGCTTCCATCTCCGAGGTAATAGCCCTTCAGAAATGCTGATAATATCTTATCGTCTGCTTTTAATACAAACTCTGGCACATACTTTGTATCCGCGTATCCTCCGTTCATTAGCTGTTTTATAAACTTCGAAAGTATCACGCTGTTTATTATAGCATTGGTAACCTTGTTTTTCTGCCTTTCTATCCTGCCGTCTATGCCGAATAGCTTTTTTGTAAGGTATAGAAATCTATTTAGTAGAACTGCATCTGAGTTCGTAAAAACTACCGTTTCTTCTTCTCGTATATAACCTTCTGCAATGTACAGGCCAATAAACTCGGAAAGCTCTTCATCCATCTTTTCCGGTATTTTTATGTTTTTTCCGTACCTTTCACCTCTTACTACACTTATCTTTGGCGGTGAAGCGGAAAAAGCACTGTAAATCTCTTTTATCCAGCTCAATTTCGGGGCAGGATTCATATTATTTCTTGTCAGCTCCTGCAAAATCCTTTTATCCAGGTTTATTTTTAATTTTTGTTTCCTTGCCGCTTTTACCATCCTTTTTAGATTTTCCTTTATGTCATTATCCTCTGTTCTTGCGTCTTCAAGCATGTAAACATCTATTTTTTGTTCTTGGGTTTCTTGTTTTATCTTCCTTATCGATACTATGTAATCTCCCTCCCTAAGATCTTTTGCAGGTGTTTCTTTTATCTCTCCGCTTTCATTCAATTTGAATAATTTGTGAACAGGCGTTACCTTTGTCATTCTGCCTGTTCTTGTTTTTATCTTCAAGACAGAATCGCTTTTTCCTTTGTAGATGAATCTTGATTCGCTTTCAGCCACTTTGCCATTATAGAAGGAGTACAGCTTCAATGGAGCATTTAGTCTTATGAGTGTCTCATTCTTATTTTCATATACTACTTCTCCTTTTGAAAAGCTTTCATGGTATATTGTCTCTATCTTTTTTATTTCCCCCGTAGCCAGTGCTATTGGAGTATCACCTGTGATGCATTTTCCAGACCCGAAAGGTCCTGGTACTGCAGCTGTGCCTCCCATTGCGATCGGAAACATGGTATCTATTACCCTCTGGCCTGTTAGCAGCGGAATGTTTGGAGGGAGTTTTTCTTTTACAGGTCTCGGGATCCTAACTGGCCATTTAGTCATTAATTTTATTTCTTCGGTTTTACCTTCGTTTTCTATTATAGCAATAGTCTCTTCTATGGTATAATCTCCTTCCTCTACTATCTTTTTTATCTTTCCTTTTTTATTTCCCGGAATCAGCACTTTATGTTTTATTAATGAAGTCTCTTTGACTTCGCCTATCTCCTCTCCAGGATTCACTTCCTTCCCAATCTCTGTCTTTGGCTTAAAATGCCATTTCTTCTCTCTATCTAAAGAATTAACCTTTATCCCGCTGCCCATAAAGGTGCCTTCCTCATTCAATATCTTGTCCAAAGGCCTCTGAATGCCGTCAAATATAGATCCTATCAATCCCGGTCCTAATTCCACGGATAAAGGTTCTTTGGTATCGGTTGCAGATTCTCCGATTCTAAGGCCGCTAGTATCCTCATAAACTTGGACTATTGCATTGCTGCCTTCTATCTTTACTATCTCTCCGACAAGATTTTTGTCCCCTACAAATACGATATCGTTCATTTTTAAATCTTCTAAATCTGAAACTACAACGACAGAACCAGACACACTTGTAATTTTTCCTTCCATTTTATTTTAGTTTCGTTATATCCACCCCTAATACTCTTTTAGCCAGACTTTCCAGCGATTCTTTGCTTTCTTCCACTTCATTCGAAGGTATAAGCAAAACTAGTGGATCTATACTCATATTAATGTTGTTCAATTCATTTTGATCCGCATAATTTATTATATCCTCTTCAGCTATTATAAGATTATATTCTTTGCTTTTTATTAATTTTATTATTTCTTCCACTGCGGCTCTTCCGGACAGATTAAATGAATTGTCTATACCTGCGAGCCTTAATCCCAGTGCATCCCTTCTATCACCCACAAAAACCATCTTTTTAAATTCCATATCCTGCATCAACGACTTTCTTTTCTATTCCATAATATTTTTTGAACCAATTTAATCTGATAACATCTCTTTCAATCTCTGCACTTATGATAAAGGATAAAACAGACGCGGCTGATAATGAGTTTGCTCGGAATATCGGCAGGTATTTATCATGGATCTCTCTTTTTAATTCGACTTCGAAATTCGCTATCAACCCGTCCTCTCTATATAACTCCAGGGCTTCATTCAAATTATAAGGCAGTTCTTTTATGAAGTCTTCTACCCTTAATTTTACCATGTCCTCCAATTTATCAATGCTTATAGAACCGTTTTTAATCAATAACCCTTTAGCCGGTTTTTTAAGTTCTATCTCTTTTATCACCGTCATTATATTACGCAGGTCTATCAGTTCTCTTATGAATCTTAATATCGGGCCCTCATTTCCATTGTAAAACTTGAAGCTGTCTATAAGCTCATTATAATATTCTAAGTCCAATGCCACTGACATACCTGATACGTTTCTGCTTAATTCAGCGGAAACTGAAAAGGGTAAAAGTACTCTACCGTAATTATATCTTGTGAGATAGTTTATGACCTCAACTATATCCTTTTGTTCCAGTATATTCTTGTACTCTTCATCGCTTATAAGAGAGCTTGATATCCCCAATGGAAAGCCTCTCCCTATCGTAAGCAAACCTTCAGTCATCTCGATGTTTTTCCCCAATAATTTGGCGGCGAGTATCAACTTTATGTTTTGTATGTCTACTTTTGTCAAGTAAGCTCTTATGAGGTTTTTACCTATACTTGGTAAGAGTGCTAAAGCGTTATTGCAGTTTTTTACGAAATGATTATTCACAATAATGTCCACTATATCCGGTTCCTTGAATCTGTTGTAAAACTCATCGATGTCTTTTTTGTACACTGTGGACCCCAAGATATTCAGAAAATCTTCTTTTTTGCTCTCTTTTATCCGGTCTATCTCTTCCTTTTTTAACAGGTCTAAATACAATGATTTGACGTGGCCGTAGGCTCCTGCGTAAGTAGAATCCATCTTATTTCTCCATCTTTTTTATTATCTTCTGAGCTAATTTTTCTTCTAAAGATTGTATTATCCTGTTCAATGTCAAATCAATTGAAAGTTTACCGTCTGAGGACTCTGCATAAACCCCAAAAATCTTCTTTTTTGATAATCGTATGTTCTTTTCTTTTTTATCCATCTTCGTCATATCCTCTTTGTTTAGAAATATAATGGTGTTCTCTCCGAGCTTTTTTTTAGCCTCTTTTATCAGCACACCTACTAATTTTTCGTATTCTTTAGTCTTGCTAAAGTCATCCAAAGAATCGTACAGGATATCCATGCTGTTTTTAAAGGCTTCGCTCGCCGCATTTTTGATTATTTGGTCCTTTTCTACGTTTATCTTTGCGGTTTCTACGGACTGTCTTTCTTCAGCGAGTTCTTTCGTCTTTATCTCAGCTTCTTTAAGTTTTTTTTCTACTTCTTTATCCGTTTCATCTTTGAGGCTGTTTGCCTTTAATTTAGCTTCTACAATTATCTTTTTTACATTTGTATCTGTCTCTTTCTCTATGTGTTCTATTATCTTCTCTAAACTCATAAGTTATGCCTCAAAGTATCTGTAACAGCAATATTAATCCCAGTACAAAACCTATTATCCACAGCGTTTCCGGTATTACAAAGAAAAACAAAACCTGTCCAAATTTTTCAGGTTTCTCGGCGATTATTCCCATACCCGCAGCACCTATCCCCTGCTGAGCCATTCCAGTACCGATCAAACCGCCTGCTATTGCTATTGCAGCAGCTATTGCATATAGAGCGCCTGCGTCCGTTGAAATTACCATAGCATTTAACGTTTTTTTGTATTTTTAAAGCTTACTATAAAAATTATTAAATTTTTTAAATGGCCCAGCTAAAAGCAAAAAGCAAAGCTTTAAAAAGGATGGAAAAGCGAAAAGTATTTATATAAGTTCATTCATATGGTTTATCGTAAACATATGGAAATAGATTCGATTCCTGATGAGATAGTTGAATGCCTTTTTGATGCGATAGAAAAGGACGATAAGCTTTACGTGATTTTAAAGGATGATACTAAAGAAAATGAGGAAAAAGCAGAAAAGGCATTTGGAAAAAACATTGAATTTTTGGATATGATGGAAATAATGGAAAAGAAGATGTTTTCACAGCTTATTGATGCAGTAAGCATTTTTGATAATACCCCATTTTTAAATAAACTGGGCTTTGAAGAGGTTACGGAGATATTTTATGATCTTACAAGCCTGCCACAAAGCAGGAAAATGCTTTTTAATTATGCTTTATTAGGTAGGAGAGGAAAAGAAGGCATGCTTCAGACTCTTGGAGGAGGGCGACTTACTAAAAGTGCTATATTCGTTCCTTCTAGTAAGGAGAAAGACACAGAAAACTTTATTAAAAAATGGAAAGTAGAATACGTTAAAAAGAAGGTATTCGAACTTGGAGGTTAGAAATGGAAGACGATGATAAGATGGCGGTAAGTCTAAAGGTAGCAGAAGCACAGCAGGATGATATCGGCCAGAATTTTGTAAGGATAGGAACTGCATGGATGAAACAGATAGGAGTAAGGCCGGGTGAGTTTGTAGAAATAGAAGGAAATAGAAAGACCGCCGCAAAAGTGGATAGAGCACACCCTGGAGATCTAGGATTGAATATAATAAGGATGGATGGTACTACAAGAAAGAATGCAAAGGCTGCGATAGGGGAGAACGTAATCGTAAGAAAAGCGGACGTATACGAAGCAGACGTGGTAAATCTTTCTCCTCTTTCAAATGTCACTATAAGAGGCACTGAAAATATAATCGGCAAGCTATTATTAGATAGAGCTATTTCAAAAGGGGATATAATAACCTTAGGGAACAGTGGCAGAAATTCCTTCGCTTCATTCTTTGGTGATGATATAATGGGGATATTTGAAAACAGTGCTTTTCCTTCGTTTCAGTTTGGTTTCTCAGAGTTAAGGTTCCTTGTGACTTCAACCTCTCCGAAAGGCTTTGTAGTCATAACCGAAAATACGGATGTAAACATCTCTCCAGAACCGGTGAAGTTATCGGAAGAAGCAAGAGTAAAACACGTAAGTTATGAAGACGTCGGAGGTTTATCCGATGAAGTCTCTAAAATAAGAGAGATGGTTGAAATGCCTTTAAAGCATCCTGAAATATTCATGCGTTTGGGTATTACTCCGCCGAGAGGGGTGCTTCTCTACGGTCCACCAGGAACTGGTAAGACTTTGCTGGCAAGGGCAGTAGCGGATGAAAGTGAAGCGCATTTTATAACCATAAACGGCCCTGAGGTAATGAGTAAATGGGTAGGAGACGCAGAGAAGAAATTAAGAGAAATATTTGATGATGCTGAAAAGAATGCGCCTACCATTATATTCATAGATGAAATAGATGCTATCGCTACTAAGAGAGAGGAGAGCATAGGAGAAGTCGAACATAGAGTGGTCTCGCAGCTTCTTACGTTGATGGATGGGCTGAAGAGCAGAGGTAAAGTGATAGTGATAGCCGCTACTAACCGGCCGAATGCTATAGACCCTGCTTTGCGTAGACCAGGAAGATTTGATAGAGAGATAATGTTTGGTGTGCCTAATGAAAAAGGAAGACTGGAAATATTAAATATACACACAAGGAACATGCCTTTGGATAAAAGTGTGGATTTAAAGTACATATCGACAATAACACACGGTTTTGTAGGAGCTGATATCGAGTCTTTAGTTAAGGAAGCAGCAATGAATGTAATAAGAAGGAATATAAACGAGTTAAACGTAAAAGAAGGGGAAAATATCCCTAAGACTGTACTTGAAAAATTAATCGTTACAATGGATGATTTCAGGGAAGCATTGAGATTTGTAAGACCAAGTGCCATGCGTGAAGTTTTAGTAGAGAGACCAAGCGTAGGCTGGGCTGACGTCGGAGGATTAGAACCCGTAAAAGCGCAGCTTAAGGAAGCGATAGACTGGCCCTTAAAACATCCGGATTCATTTAGAAAGATAGGTATAACTCCTCCTAAAGGTATACTACTTTACGGTCCACCAGGAACTGGTAAGACCTTGCTGGCAAGGGCAGTAGCACACGAAACTGAATCAAATTTTATAGCGATTAAAGGCCCAGAAATATACAATAAATACGTCGGCGAGAGTGAAAAAAGAGTTAGAGATATATTCGATAAAGCTAGACAGGTCTCCCCATCGATAATATTCATAGACGAACTGGACAGTATAGCCTCATCAAGGTCAAATTATGAGGGCAACAATGCTACGGAACAAGTGGTAAACCAACTGCTCACAGAATTAGACGGGATAGAACCGCTTAAAAACGTTATAGTGATAGGCGCTACCAACAGGGTCGATAAGGTAGATCCAGCAATTTTGAGAACGGGAAGATTTGACAACATAGTTTTCGTTCCGCCACCAGATGAGGAAGGAAGAAAAGATATCCTTAAGGTTTACATAAATAGAATGCCAGTAGAAGGCGATAAAGAAGAGCTTATAGACTATCTTGCAAAGAAAACAGAGGGTTATGTCGGCTCAGACATAGAAAGACTCACAAAGGAAGCAGGAATGAATGCACTAAGAAATGATATCTCAGCAACGAAGGTCACAAGAGAAGACTTTGAAAAGTCACTGGAGTTAGTAAGACCCAGTCTTACCCCTGAAGACGTAAAAAGATACGAAGAGATGGCTAAGAAGCTTTATAGCAGAAAGGAAAGAGCAAAGGAATTGAATTACTTCGGTTGAAATGGATCACGAAGACATATACAAGCTTATATTGAATGATGAGCTTGGCTGGGAGCACCTTATAACTACAATCATAAGAGAAGAGAATATGGACCCGATGGATATAGACCTTATAAAGATAGCCGATCGGTTCTCCGCTCTTATCTCAAAGATAAACCAGGTAGACTTCAGATTTGGCGGTAAGTTCGTTTATACTGCGGCCATACTGCTAAAGATGAAGTCCGATAAAATCATAGAAGAGATCCTTGAATTAAACAAGAAAAAAGAAACGGAGAATGCGCAGAGATATATAAAAGCGATACCCTCAGATATAAACATCACTTCGAAAATGCCCTTGTTTAGGAACAGAAAGATAACTTTGACGGAGCTTATTAATACGATAAGGGACGCAATGCGTTACAGTGTAAGACAAAAAATAAACTTTGAATTAAAGCTTAAGGAAATAAAAATAGAGGATAGGATTAGACTTTTAATACAAAGACTGGGGAAGCTTTTTGGTATTAAAGAAGTTATAACGTTTTCCGAATTACTGCCGAGCAAAAACGATAGAAAGGAGGTTATTTATACCTTCCTTCCTCTTCTTTTTCTTGCAAACATGAAGAAAGTAGATATCTCACAGGAAGAACCCTTCGAAGAGATATACATAAAAAGTTGTATGAAATGATATAATTCTATTTGCGAGACTTATAAACCGCCTTTAAATTTATAAAAAACTATAAGAAAATATGACAAAGATAAATGAGTATGTAGAAGCGTTAATATTCTCTTTTGGCGACGGGATAAGTATGGAGGAATTGATAAAAAGGACTAAATCAGATCCAATACTAATAAAAAAAGCGATCAATTCACTTAACAACTCCTATAATGAGAGAAAAAGTGCCTTTTACATAGTAACAGAAGGAAATCTATACAGGATGAGGCTTAGGAGTGATCTTCTGTACTTGGCACAGGATAATCTTAAAACCGACATGAGTAAGGGTGTATTGATGACCTTAAGTCAGATAGCGATAAATGGAAAAATAAACCAGAGCGAGCTTGTAAAGAATAGAGGAAGCGTTTCATACCAGCATATCAGAGAATTGCGCTCGAGGGGTCTAATTTCCATTGTTTTAGAAGGAGGAAAAAAGGTCGTAAAAGTAACGCCTTCCTTCTATGATTATTTTGACATTGACAAAGCGGAATTTAAAGAACTAAAAGAAACCGTACAGGATGAATTAAAGAAAGAGGATGATAAGAAGGTCGAATACTTAGGCAACTAAAATACGACGACTTTCTTAATTAAATTAGGAGGGGTCTTTTTCTCTTCTTCCTTTGGCTTTTCGGTGCTGGTTTCTGCCACCGTTTTTACATTATTTGTAGGTTTTGGTACTTCAGCGTTTTTAACCTGTTCTATCGCCGATTTTATCGCGTTTGCTATCGCTGTGAAGTCGCTTTCTTCCATCTTTAAAGGCTGCCATACATGATTTATTGTGTCTTCATTATATCTAGGGATAAGGTGAATAAGCGCGTGCGGAGTTATACTCCCTTTTGTAAGCTCCTTTGTATACAACAATTCCACATTGTTTGGAGCTAATGATAATAAAATTGCATAGCCCACCGCCCTAGTAACGTTCATGTATTGTAAGAATTCATCCTGAGGTATCTCATAGATATTGTTGTAATGCTTCTTTGGTATCATTATTATATGGCCTTTAGATGCAGGGTTTATATCCATTATCCCAAGCAGTGCTTGATCCTCATAAACTATCTTTGAGGGGATTTTTTTAGCGACTATCATACAGAATACGCACTTATCTTCTTCCATACCCTATAATATCTCCCATCAAATATAAATTAAAGAGCAAAGAAAGACTTTTAAGCTTTAAAATCATCTAAACTATATGAAAGCGAAGGCAAAAGGAATATCTAAGTTTGCCGATGAAGAAAAAAGGATAGTAGACGCCGGCTTGGGCCTTATACTTTATACCATTGGTATAGTAGTGATAGTTACAGGCTTTTTGAAGGTTCTTTACTATCTTAACACCATTGGTCGTCTACTTTTGGATGCATATCTAGGTATATGGTTATTGGTGGGTATAGTAATATTTGCTATATCTATGTGGGTCTTCAAGGCAAGAGTATAAAGGATTAATAATTTTTTTATTTTTTTTACTTTTATTTTTGGTGAAAAAGAAAGCTTTATATATAGGTTTGTTACTAATATTATGTAGGTGATATTATGGTGTTATCTTTTAG
>JABEBX010022485.1_pt1 | contig 18813 bp, 16 predicted proteins | sample 7245971 | NCBI WGS metagenome assembly JABEBX01 (sample SAMN14506365, study PRJNA622280) | hot springs metagenome | biome: hot spring [ENVO:00000051]|acidic hot spring [ENVO:00002120]; feature: spring [ENVO:00000027]|sediment [ENVO:00002007]; material: sediment environment [ENVO:01001048]... | reverse complement strand
GGGAAACACCCGATCCCATCCCGAACTCGGCAGTTAAGCCGCTATGCGCCGATGGTAGTCTGGGAAAGAGCCCAAGCAAGAGTAGGTACTGCCAGGGGGATAGATTCAAATGCAAAGAGTTTTTATTGTTGATAAAGTTAAAATTAGGGCGGCGTAGCTCAGTTGGTTAGAGCATGCGGCTCATATCCGCAGTGTCCGGGGTTCAAATCCCTGCGCCGCTACCAACAATATCAAATTAGGAATTGGATTTTTTATTTTAGAATTTCTTAATTAAAAGTAATTTGTTAAGCATAAGTTACAAATTTTTGCAAAGTATTGTTGGATGAAGACCTTATATGCCGATTAACTGTCTAAATAAATTTTTTTCAAAATCTAAATTTTTTAATGATTAATTATATATGGGTGCACTAATTTTGTGCTATCGCTCAATTAATTACAATGCACCAATAAATCCTGAAACTTTTGAAAATAACCTTTTAACGCTTAAAAAATACGGGTTTGTACCTGTTACATTAAAAGATATATACGAATTCGTAATTGATGGGAAAAAAATACCTAAAAAAAGCGTACATATAACTTTTGATGGTGGTTATGCAGATAATCTTATATATGCGTATCCTTTATTAAAAAAATACGGCTTTTATTCTACAATATTTGTGATTGTTAATAAAATTGCCGATAACATAAAGCGCTCTGATATAGAAGAACTCAAAGCGCTAAATATGGCAGATAAAGTAAATGAATTTTTAGATAAATCTCGATATTTAAGTTGGCAAGAGTTAGAGTTTTTGCAAAAAACAGGTTTTGTTGATATACAATCAAATTCATTAAACCATAGAGCATGTTTTTGTTCAAACAAAGTGGTTAAATTTAACGATTCCAAAGTGGATGAATGGTTTTTTGAGTATACAAAAGACAAAAGGCTTGGAATACCAGTGTATGAAAAAAAATGGGACTGCGCATGCGAGTGCCTTTTAGATGATTTAAGTTTAAGAGACTATATGCACAGTATTGTAGCTAAAAATAATGGTATTTTATTTTTTAGAAATAAAAATGCTCAACTCATACTAAAACAGTATTATAAAAAATACGCAAAAAAACATGCATTAAATATTGGTGTTGAAAAAAACTATGAGCGCATTAAAAGACTTGAAGATGAGTGTTTTTTGTCAAAAAAAATTATAGAAGATAGACTTAATAAGCATGTTGAGTTTTTCAGTTATCCATTTGGAGATTATGATGCTTTATCCAAAGAGTATGTTAAGAGATTTTATGTAGCTGCTTTTGCCCTACAAGCTGGAATAAATCATGTTAATCAAGATGTTTATGAACTAAAGCGCCTACATGTAGACGATGGTGATTGTCTAGAAAAACATTTAAAAATCTACAAAAGTGGTTTTTTGAGTAAAATATATGAGAAAATTTACAATTAGTTATGAAGATTAATTTTTTAAATATCTCTTTGGCTATCATTTTACTGCTTTTTGTTGTTATCTTAATACCTTTTTGGAAACCGTTTGTATGGGGTATAGTTATTGCTGTTATATCTTATCCAATAAAAGAATTTATTGTTAAATACGTAAAAAACGAGCTCTTTGCAAATATACTTACATTGAGTTTAATGATTGTTTTAATAATTGTGCCTTTTTTTATATTAATAATTGTTTCAAATTCTCAAATCAAGTCTATAATTGACTTTGTTTCAAAGACGCTTACTGTATATTCAAATATAAAACTACCGTATGTTGGCAATTTGTCACAATATTTAACCAATAACATTGGAACAATTGCAAGTTTTTTGACAAGACATGCTGCGGGTATTTTTTCATATACATACAAGTCCATTATGGATTTGATTTTTGCTTTTTTGACAAGTTTTTATTTAATAAAGGATAAAGATAAATTTTTGAATTACATAGAGGGTTTTATTCAAGACAAAAATACGTTTTGGGTTTTAATTGACACTGCAAAAAAAAGTTTAAAAGCAACACTTTTGGGTGGCCTTGTTGTCGGTATTTTACAGGGATTTTTAGTTGCCTTAGGTTTTTTGATTACGGGGATTAGTGGTTTCTTTGTGTGGATTATAATTGGTACAATTGTATCATTTGTACCTGTTGTTGGCACTGCACTGCTATGGTTAAGCGCAAGTATATATTTTATTTTAATTGGTTCGTATGTAAAAGGCATATTTTTGTTGTTGTGGGGTGGGTTGTTTGTAGGTTCTATCGATAATTATGTTAGGCCGCTTATCATAGGCTCATATATGAATATACATCCTTTACTATTGTTTTTTAGTATTATGGGCGGTGTTGCTTTGTTTGGTTTAATAGGTTTATTGATTGGTCCAATAGTAGTTAGTTTAAGCGATGCAGTACTTTTTGTTTATAAAACAAAAAAGCTTGACAAATAGAATTTTTTCTGATAAGAATTCAAATAGTATGTGTGGAAGGAATTTTGTTTTATTAAATATTAATTGTATATGGTGGTGGGGTAGCTTGTAGGCTGCCCCATTTAAAAATTTAGCCGCTTAGGCTAATCGGGGGTAGTCCTCAGATTAGCTTAAGCGGCTTTTTTGTTTTAGGCCGCTTAAGCCAGAAATGGTTTAAGCGGCCTTTTCATTTTAAGGAGGTGCAAATTTGTTTCCTAGTCAGCAAGAATTTGAACGTTTGCTCAATGTTTTTGAAAGGGTTCCAGTTTATTTAGAAGTTGTAGGCGATTTAGATACGCCCGTATCAATTTTACACTCTTTATTGGATAATGAAAATGTGATACTGCTTGAAAGCGCAAATCAAAATAAAGTGTATAGCAGATTCTCATTTTTGGCTTTTAATGCAAGAAAATTTATATTAACTGAAAATGGATTGCATGAAGAAACAAATAAGGGTTTGTTGTCTAACGATGAGAACAATTCTGTTTTTGATTTCATCAATAGAAAAGTAAAAGATAACTCAAATTTATCGGCTTTTTTTGATAATTATGGAAATTTTTGCGGCGGGTTTATAGCTTTGTTGCCATTTGAGTTTGTACATACGTGTAATACATTAAGGTATCCATTAAAAAAGCTACCTAAAACGCTTGGCGTGTTTTATTTTGTAGAAACATTTCTGGTTTACGATAACTATACAAATAAGCTTTATATTGCAAAATCTGCTAAAAAAGGCGATTCATATGCTAAAATTGAAGAACAATTGGCATATTTGCATAGCAAAATATGCCACAATCACTTGCTAAACACAACTCAACAAAAGCCGCAAATAATAAGAAAAATACCAAAAGCTAAATTTTTAGAAAAAGTAGAATATTTAAAATCACAGATTGAAAATGGAGAAGCCATTCAAGTAGTGTTGAGTGATTATATTCAATCTATAGGCATTAATCCATTTGAATTTTACAGAAACTTGCGCAGGCAGAATCCGTCGCCATATATGTTTTTTATAAAGGACAAAAAGTTTTATGTTGTTGGCTCAAGCCCTGAGGTGCATTTAAGCGTTAGAAAATACCAAGCTATGCTAAAACCAATTGCAGGCACAAGGCCCATTGGACAAGATGAAGCCCAAACCAAGCTATTTGAGTTAGAATTGTCTCAAGATTCAAAAGAGAATGCAGAACACTTAATGCTTGTTGATTTAGCAAGAAATGATTTATCAAGGATATGCAAACCAAATTCTGTAGATGTTGTGCAATTTAAGCATATTGAGCGCTATTCTTCAGTTATGCATTTGGTTTCGCAGGTAGAAGGCGAGCTTAAAGATGATGTGAGTTTAATGGATGCACTTAACAATACATTTCCAGCAGGCACTGTAAGTGGTGCGCCTAAGGTTAGAGCAATAGAACTAATAGATGAAACAGAAGAAACCTTGCGGGAATTTTATGCTGGTTGTGTTGGTTACATTGGGTTTAATGGCAATATGGATATGGCAATTACCATTAGAACAGCTTTTTTTGATGATGATACAGTTAAATTTCAGGCTGGAGCTGGTATTGTCTATGATAGCAATCCATTAAATGAATACAAGGAAGTTTTAGCAAAATTGGGTGCTTTGTTGAAAGCGGGAGGTATTTATGATAGTTTTGATTGATAACTTTGATTCATTTACATACAATTTATACGATTACCTAAAAAGGTACACGGACGTTGTTGTCATTCAAAATAATCAAAAACTTGAATCAATTACTAACATTCAAAAACTTAAAGGTATTGTGGTTTCACCTGGTCCATCGCACCCATCTAGCGCTCGTCTAAGCTTAGATGCCATTGATTTTTTTGGCTCAAAAGTACCTATTTTGGGCGTTTGCTTAGGTATGCAGGCAATTGCATATGTGCATGGCAAAACAATTAAGAAAGCACGTAGTATAATGCATGGCAAAAAAGACAAAATTAAAAAAATAAAAGGACGATTGTTTGATGCGATACCTGATGAGTTTTATGCTGTTAGATACCACTCGCTAGTAGTAGATGATGTAGAGGAATTTGAAGTATGTGCTATCTCGCAAAGCGATGGCGAAATTATGGCTATAGAAAATAACAATAAGCATTTGTATGGTTTGCAGTTTCATCCTGAGTCGTATGAAACGCAGTACGGTCTAAGGTTTATCGAAAATTTTTTGGAGGTTTGCAATGAATCAAGCATTTGAAACAGCTTATTTAATGTTTGATGACATGTTGTGCGCTAGGATGAGCGAACAAGAGATTGAGCGTATATTAATAGAAAAATCAACAACCATGGAGCAGGCAAGCGATATTGCAGCTTTAGCACAAGTGATGAGCAAATATGCAACAAGTATTGATTTTTTTGAGCCTTGTTTGGATACATGCGGTAGCGGTGGCGATAATTCACATAGTTTTAATATTTCAACAGCAAGCGCTATTGTTTGCTCATTGTTTGTAAATGTTGCCAAACATGGCAATAGAGCTATATCATCTAAATCGGGCTCAGCTGATATACTTGAATCACTGGGCATAAATATTCAACAAAAACCAGATGAAGCTAAAACGAACTTAAAACAAAAGAAATTTGCTTTTTTATTTGCGCCGCTTTATCACAGCAAATTAAAACACATAATGCCAATTAGAAAGAAAATTGGAAAACGCACTATTTTTAACCTTGTGGGGCCTCTAGTAAACCCCATTAGACCAACGCACCAATTGATTGGTGTGTTTAGCAAAGACTACCTCAATGTTTATTTGGAAGCAGTTGAAATGTTGGATTTTAAAAATGTAATGCTTGCATCATCGGATATGGATGAAATCAGTCTGTCTTCGCCTACGTTAATTTATTATAAAAAGGGGCTTTTTGTAAAACGCTTTGAGTTTGACCCCATTGAGTTTGGTATTTACAGCACTCTTGACCATTTAAAAGGGTTTGATGCTGCAACGAATGCAAAACTACTCAAAGAAACATTTTTAGGCCAACATAAAGTATTGCGTGATGTAATTGCAATAAATACAGCATTTGCACTTGTAGTAAGTGAGGTTGAAAGCGACCTAAAGTTAGCTTTTAAGCTTGCTTTGGAGTCTATAGAAAACAAAAGGGCATACGAAAAGCTATTGGAGATTGGCAATGATTGAACAAATTATTTTTGACAAGACTCAAGAGGTAAAAAATTTGCCTCTACCTAATTTGAAGCGCTTTAAAGAAATAATTAAGCCTAATTTTAATAGTAAAATAAATATCATAGCCGAAATTAAAGCTAAATCACCTTCTTTTGGAGAATTTAATGCTAATAAAAACCTCATTGATATATATTCAAAATATGCTAAAGCTATAAGTGTGCTAACTGATTACAAATACTTTGGTGGTAGTTTTGAATTTCTCAGTGAAGTTTCTAAAAAAACGCATTTGCCTATTTTATGCAAGGATTTTATTATTGACAAAAAACAGATTGATTGGGCTTATGAAAGCGGAGCTGATATAATCTTGCTTATCGCAAGAATTTTAAGCAAAGAAAAATTAAATGAACTTTACGGTTATGCAAAAAAAATAGGTTTAGAGTGTTTAATTGAAGTACACAGTGCAGAAGAATTAGAAAAATTGTCCGACATAAAACCTACAATCATTGGTGCAAACTCACGCGATCTTGATAGTCTTAAAATTGATTTAAATAGTGTGTGCTTTATACTTGATAAGATAGAAGCACCCATTAAGGTAGCAGAAAGTGGTATTAAGTCAAGAAAAGACATTGATAGATTGCTTTACTGTGCAAATGTTTTTTTAATAGGTGAAGCTTTTTTAAAATCACCTAACCCGGAAGCATTATTTTTGGAGTTTTTGAATGAAAATTAAATTTTGTGGGATGACAAACTTAGATGATTGTTTGTGCGCTCAAGATTTGGGTGTAGACTATGTGGGGTTTGTATTTTATGAGAAAAGCAAGCGATATGTTGAGCCAAAAATTGTAACATCAATAGTTAAGCATCTACATATAAAAACTGTGGGTGTGTTTGTAGATAAAAGCGTAGAAGATATTAAAAATATCATGCAAGAGTGCAACTTAGACTTTGCTCAAGTATACGAGGATTTCGAAATAGAAAACCGCATAAGGGTTTTTAGGGTTATAGATAAATTGCCAGAAAGTGTAAGCGATGGTTTGATTTTGTTAGATAGTTTTTCAGCACTAGTAGGCGGCAGTGGCAAAAGCTTCAATTGGCAATTGCTGGAAGGCTTTGAAGCTGTTAAAAGGGCATTTATCGCAGGTGGTATATCAATAGAAAATGTTGAGCATCTAGCATTGTATCGTCCATATGGTGTAGATTTAGTAAGTTCTATTGAAATGTATCCGGGTAAAAAGGATTTTAATAAGATGAAATCATTTGTAAAATTAGTGAGGAGTTTAGAATGAAGCTAAAAAGATACTTTGGAGAGTTTGGAGGTCAGTTTGTACCAGAAACACTCATACCAGCACTTGATGAATTAGAAGAAGGCTATATCGCTTTCAAAAAAGACAAGTTAGCCCAAAAAGAGCTTGAAAATCTATTGAAAAATTATGTTGGTAGGCCAACACCATTGTATTTTGCACAAAACCTAAGCAACAAAATAGGCGCAAAAGTGTATCTAAAACGCGAAGATTTGGCTCATACAGGCGCACATAAAATTAACAACACGCTTTCACAAGGACTACTTGCAAAATTTATGGGTAAAAAACGTATCATTGCTGAAACAGGTGCTGGACAGCATGGTGTTGCAACAGCAACGGTTTGTGCACTGTTAAATATGGAATGCGTCGTGTATATGGGTCAAACAGATGTAGAACGTCAAAAGATAAACGTCGAAAAAATGAAGATACTGGGTGCGCAAGTAATAAGCGTAGAAAAATCAGGCGGCACGCTTAAGAGTGCAATCAATGAAGCATTGAGGGATTGGGTAACAAATGTTAGAACAACGCACTATCTATTGGGCAGTGTAGTAGGCCCTCATCCATTTCCTACGATTGTAGGAGATTTTCAATCAATAATTGGCAAAGAGGCTAAAAAACAGATATTGGATATAGAAAAACGCTTGCCCGATGCAATTTTAGCGTGTGTTGGGGGTGGTAGCAATGCTTATGGAATTTTTAGTGAATTTATTGAGGATAATGTAGAGTTATTTGGAATAGAAGCTGGTGGTAAGTCATTGAATATAGGAGAGCACTCAGCTACTTTAACGCTTGGACAAAAAGGTATTTTGCATGGTAGTTTAAGTTATCTTTTACAAAAAGACGCTCAAATAGCAGATGTTCATTCTATATCAGCTGGTCTTGACTACCCCGGCGTTGGTCCGATGCATAGTTACTTTAAAGATATCAAAAGGGTTAAATATGACGTATGTTTTGATAGGGAGGCTCTTGAAGGATTTTTTGAGTTGTCTCAACTAGAAGGTATCATACCCGCTTTAGAAAGCTCGCATGCAATTGGCTATTTATTGTCACATAAGGATGAATTTAAAGACAAGATTGTCATAGTAAACCTATCTGGTCGTGGTGATAAAGATTTAGGCATAATATTGGAGGCAAATAGATGAATATAGGAATATATTTGTTAGCAAATTATCCTTCAAAAGACGAATTTTTAAGCGCAGTTGAAGTTTGTCAAAAGGAAAATGTAGATTTTTTAGAAGTAGGTTTTGCTTTTTCGGATCCAATTGCTGATGGGCCTGCATTAGAAAATGCAGATTTTGATGTATTAAAGCAATACAATATTTATGATTTTCTTGAAAGTTTAGATGAGGTAAAGAAAATTTTCAAAAAAGATATTTACATAATGACTTATGCGAATATTTTTTATTCGTATGGCTTTGATAGATTCAAAAAACATCTTGGTGGTATAAAAGGTTTGATTGTTGCAGATGTGCCACTTAGAGAAAGTGCGTTATTTGAAGAAAATTTACATTCCAATATAATAAAGTTTGTAACACCTGAGAGTCGCTTAAGTGATATAGATTTAGCAATTGGAAAAAGTAATGATTTTATTTACTTTATATCAAAACGCGGTATAACAGGAGGCAACTTTAAACTAGAAGAAGAGACCATAGCCAAAATAAACTATTGTAGACAAAAATCAAAGGTATATTTAGGTTTTGGCATAAAATCAGCAAGTGATATTAAGATAGCTTCTAATTTTTGCGATGGTGTAATTATTGGTACGCATGCAGTTTTAGCACTAAAGCAAGGGGTTGACCAATTTACATTTTTTATTAAAAGTTTATTTCAATAATTTTAGGATTATAATTATTTTTTTGTTACACATAAATGCTGTATTGACAATCTATAAAAAAGGATTTAGAATAAACATTAGGAGGCGAAAATGAAAAAGTGGTATATTTTTTTTGCAATTTTGACAACATTATCTTTTTTTGTAGTTAGTTGTTCAACTGTGCCAGGCACGAAAGCTCTATCTAATCAAAGTCACACTCAAGCCCAATCGTCAAACAACACGCTAAATCAAGCATCTGTCACATCAATGCCAACAAGTGCACAAACTAACAACATTGAAAACGAAAAAGCCTTATTGGAAGAAGAAAAAGAAATACTTCAAAGGATTTACTTTAATGTTAATAGCTCCACAATTACAAATGTAGATAAATGGAATATAGAACAAAACCCAAAAGAGGTATTGAATAAAATAGCTGAGTTTTTGATACAGCATCCTAATATTAAAATTAAAATTGAAGGTAATTGTGATGAGCGAGGGACGGATTCTTACAACTTGGCTCTTGGTCAACAACGTGCAGATGCAGCAAAGAATTATTTGATATTAAAGGGTGTTAACCCACAAAATATTGAAACTATCAGCAATGGTAAATTTAAGCCTATTGATCCAGCTCATAACGAGTACGCTTGGGCTAAAAATAGAAACGATGAATTTGTAGTTTTAAGCCAATGATGACTAAAAAAACAAAAAAATATATTGAGTTAGGTATTGTTTTAATTATCATGGCAGTTTTAGCTATTCATTTTGTACCAGATATTATATACAGCTTTACGCATGTTAGCACGGATGATGCGTATATTGATGGGACGATAGTGCCTATAGCGCCACAAGTAGCTGGGAAAGTAATTCACGTATATGTTAAGAGAAACCAGTTTGTTAAAAAGGGCCAAGTATTGTTTGAAATTGACCCTACAGACTATATACAGCAAGTAAAAAACACTCAAAATGCATACGATGCTGCAAAGATTCAGCTTGAAAATTTGAAACTCGCCATGCTTGAGAAACAATCTGAAATTGAAAAAGCTCAGCAAGATTTACTGGCCGATGAAGCAAAACTTTCATATGCTCGCAAACAAAATATGCGCTATTTTAATCTCCTAAAAGAAAATGTGATTAGCCAAAACGAATATGATAGCATAAAAATGAATTTTAAAGTTACACAAGCTAATTTTAAAGCTCAATTTTCTGTTATAAAACAACTTCAGTTAGAGTTGTCCGATTTACAAACACAACTCAAAAAACAACAGCATTTAATAGACCAAGCTAAGGCTCAATTCAATTTAGCTGCTGTTAATTTAAACCGAACAAAGGTTATATCACCTATTGATGGATATGTAACAAAACGCAATGTAGAGGTTGGACAATATGCTCAAGTAGGCTTGCCATTATTAAACATTGTGGATTTAAGGCATGTGTGGGTTGTTGCAAATTTCAAAGAAACTGTCATTAATAAAATTCACATTGGCTCAAAAGTAACGATAAAAGTTGATGCTTATCCTAATAAAACTTTTTATGGTTATGTTCAAAGTTTTCAATCCGGCAGCGGAAATGTCTTTAGTTTATTGCCCCCTCAAAATGCCGTTGGTAACTTTATAAAGATTGTACAGCGTCTACCGGTTAAGATTGATATAACAACACCTTATGACCCGAAAACACCACTTTACCCTGGTTTGTCAGTTGAGCCTTACGTAAGCACAAAATGAATAAGTGGATTGTAACTATCACTGTAATGATAGGCACAATAATGAGTTCTTTGGATACAAGCATTGTAAATGTGGCAATTCCGTATATTCAAGGGTCAATGGGCGCTTCTATTGAACAAATTACTTGGGTCTCAACAGGTTACTTGCTTTCAAATACCATAATAATGCCAATTATTGCTTTGTTAAGCTCAAGATTTGGCAGAAAGAACTTTTATATGTTTGGTATAGCTCTTTTTACCATTGGATCAGCTTTATGTGGTATAGCATGGAATTTGTATGCCATAGTCATTTTTCGTATTATACAAGGTATTGGCGGAGGTGTATTAATTCCTATCGCGCAAGCCATATTAAGAGAAGTTTTTCCAAAAGAAGAGCAAGGGATGGCAATGGGAATATACGGTGTTGGCGTAGTTATGGGTCCAGCCATTGGGCCTACAATTGGCGGTTGGTTGATAGATAGATACAGCTGGCCTTGGATTTTTTATATAAACTTGCCTATTGGCATTATAGCTTTGATAATGGTGAGTATTTTTATTGAAGATCCTGATTTTTTGATAAGAGAAAAGTCAAAGATTGATTTTTTAGGGTTGCTTTTTATGGCAATCGGACTTGGTGCATTGCAAATTTTTTTAGCTGATGGTGAAAATAAAAACTGGTTTACTTCAAGCTATATTACGGATCTAGCTATAATTGCAAGTGGTAGTATAATTTTATTTATTATTAGGGAGCTTACTACAAAAAAACCCGCTGTTAACTTGCGTATACTTAAAAATATAAACTTTACCATTGGTACTTTGCTTGGCGGCATTTTAGGTATGGGGCTTTTTGCAAGCTTATTTGTTTTACCTGTATTTTTGCAGGATTTACTTGGATATACTGCATTTGATGCAGGATTAGCAATGGTACCAAGAAGCATAGCAATGGCAATGATGATGCCAATAGGGGGAAAGTTATTTAATAAGCTTGGCCCAAAGGTGCTTGTGAGTTTCGGACTTGTTTTGGTTGTTGTATCTTTTTTTCAATTTGCAAATTTGAATTTAAATGCTTCTTTTTGGGATATATTTTGGCCACAATTTTTACAAGGCGCAGGGTTTGGGTTTATATTTGTATGCGTTAGCACATCTGCTTTGCTAACAATTGAAAAAAGTAACCTAACGTTTGCAACAAGCATTTACAATGTATTTAGACTGATTACGGGTAGCATTGGTGTAGCTTTGGCTGCTACATTTATGGATAGAAACACAAATTCCTATTATTCAATACTAACTCAAAATGTATCTATTTTTAGTAGAAATACATTGGAATATATTGCAAAAATTGACCAGCTTTTAGGTTTGCCTTTTTCGTTTTTACCTAATATGAAGGTTAAAGAAATTTTGAATGAAACTGTTTTACAGCAAGCTCAAATGCTTTCTTATAACCGTTTGTATTTGTTAATCATGTTTATTTTTGTCGCTTCTATACCATTGGCATTTTTCTTAAAAGGTTTAAAGGATGTAAAGGGGGAGTAATGGATAATATTGTAATAACCATTGCTAGACAGATTGGCTCTGGTGGTTACACGATTGCAAAAAAAATTTCTGAAACATTCGGCTTTAAATTAATTGATAGAGAATTAGTTTTTAAAACAGCAGAGCTTTTGAAAACAGATGTCCATTATTTGGATAAGAAAGACGAAAAGGTAAGTTCATTGCTTGATACAATTCTCAGTGCTTTTTCGTTCGGCGCACCTGAGATTGGTTCACTAGCTAGTGCATATTACCCAACAGATGAACAAATTTTTAGTGCACAATCTCATATATTGCAGGATTTTGCTAAAAAAAGTAGCATTATAGCGCTAGGAAGGGGCAGTTTTTATGTTTTTAAAGATTACCCAAAACATCTATCCTTTTTTTTAAAAGCAAATATTGATTATAGGGTAAAAAATGTTGCAAAAGAGTTTAATATAAGCACTGATAAAGCGTTAGAATTGGTAAAGAAAGTTGATAGAGATAGAAACGAGTATATCAAAAAAATGACCAATATCAATAGGTGTGATTTGCGAAACTATGATATGATAATAGATGTTTCCTCACTTGGATTAGACTTATCGATTAATGTTATTTTAAAAGTTATTTCTCAAAAATTTTTTGCTAAGGGGTTGAATGATGGAGCGCAAAGCTAAGGTTTTCATTGCTGGCGTGTATTTTGCAGGTATATCAGATTTTATAAGTAAGTACTGTGAAAATGTAGATTTTGAATTTGTGCCAGAAAAAGCGCTTGAGTTACGCATTGGTGAATGTGATGTGCTAATACCTGCTATGTGTAAGATTACAGAACAACTTATAAATAAAGCTACTAACCTGAAACTAATAAATCAGTGGGGCACTGGTCTTGATGGTGTTGATATTGAAGCTGCAACGAAAAAACACATATATGTCGCAAATGTACCTGCAGCAAATACAGGCAATGCTGAATCTGTGGCAGAATGGTCGATAATGTCCGCTATTGCCCTATCTCGGCAATTTCCTACAATCCAAGATAATGTTTATAATTCAATAGGTTGGGGTTGTCCTGTAGGTAAAAGCTTGATCGGTAAAAAAGCTTTAATTATAGGATTTGGCGGTATTGGAAAAGCGCTTGCTATACGATTAAAACCATTTGGTGTGCATATTTTTGCAATAAAGAAACAAGTGGAAGAAAACCTCAAATTTGAGTTTAGTCTTGATGGCATTGATACAATAGACAATCTTGATAAATATTTGCCCATGTGTGATTATGTATTTGTAGCTTTACCTTTAAATAACTCGACAAAAGAACTTATAAATACCAGTAATATTTTCAAAATAAGAAGAGGTGCATTTTTAATAAATCCCTCGCGTGGAGCAATAATTCAAAGAGAAGCTTTGCTTCAAGCTCTAAATAAAAGGCACTTAGGCGGTGTAGCTTTAGATGTTTTTTGGCAAGAGCCACCAGAGAAAAATGATGAACTTTTTGCTTATAAAAACGTTATAGTTTCTCCTCATATTGCAGGTGTTACGGATGTTTCTTATGAAGCTATAGCTTTTTATGTGTGCGATAACATAAGTAGAGTTATGAATGGACAAAAGCCAATTAATTGTGTTAACTGTTTCTAACAAAAGTCTTTTTAATTTTATAATGCCCCCGAAAATTTAGTCAGATTTTTAAACACTTTATTTCTCAAATTTTGTATAATTTGATAAAAGTTCTTTGTGTTCTTAAATTTGAGTTGTCGTATATAGAACACCTTTTGAAGTTTATAACCAATACTATGCAAATGTTGGGACTGTTGCATGAAGAAAAAAAAAGACTCACAATATTAACTGTGAGTTAGGCTTGGGATGGGAAGATGGATAATAAAAAAATTTGGCTCCTCCGGAGGGACTCGAACCCCCGACCCGCTGGTTAACAGCCAGCTGCTCTACCGACTGAGCTACAGAGGAGCAATTCTTTTTGTATAATATTACAACAAATTTTTTTTGTCAAGCACTTTTATGCTTGACTTTGATAAAATAATAATTTATCTTTTGTAATCATAGATTTTTAAAAAATAGGGGGATACATGAAGTTTGTCTACTTTTTTGGCAATGGTATTGCAGAAGGAAGCGGTTCAATGAAGGATATACTTGGCGGCAAAGGCGCAGGCTTAGCCGAAATGGTTTTGGCAAACATTCCTGTGCCAGCAGGATTTACAATCAGTGCAGAGGTTTGCGACTATTATTACAAACACAACAAAACATATCCGCCTTCTTTAAAAGAAGAAGTAGAACACAACTTGAAGCGTTTAGAAGAAGCAACGGGCAAAAAATTTGGGTATAAAAATAACCCATTGTTGGTATCTGTGCGCTCTGGTGCCAAAATATCTATGCCTGGCATGATGGATACAATCCTAAATTTGGGTTTAAATGATGAAACGGTTGTTGGATTAGCTAATTCTACAAATAACGAGCGTTTTGCATTTGATTCATATAGAAGGTTTATACAAATGTTTGGTGATGTTGCCTGCGGTATAGATAAAGAGTTGTTTGAAGACAAAATAAAAGAGATAAAAAACAAAGAATCAGTTAAATTTGACCATGAAATAAGTATTGATGGTTTAAAGTGGCTAGTGGAAGAGTATAAAAAAATATATAGCAGTCAAAATAAAATATTTCCTCAAGATGTAAGCGAGCAACTATGGGTTGCTATTGATGCAGTATTTAACTCATGGATGAATAAGCGCGCAATCGATTATAGGCGCATTAACAAAATAAAAGAAGATGAGTTGTTAGGTACAGCTGTAAGTATTGTAAGTATGGTTTTTGGCAATATGGGTAGTGACAGCGGAACGGGTGTAGCCTTTACAAGGGACCCATCAACGGGCGAAAAAAAGCGATACGGTGAATTTTTAATTAACGCACAAGGAGAAGATGTAGTAGCTGGCATTAGGAATCCTTACCCGCTTGAACACTTGAAACAAATTTCACAACAAACCTACGAAGAATTGTTAAATATATTTGACATACTTGAAAAACACTACAAGGACATGCAGGATGTTGAATTCACAGTTGAGCGCAAAAAGCTCTATATGCTACAGACGCGCTCTGCTAAAAGAACCGCAAAAGCTGCAGTAAAGGTTGCAAAAGATATGGTAAATGAAGGGTTGATTACAGAAGAAGAAGCTTTGCTAAGGATAAGTACAGACCAAATTGATCAACTATTGCATCCTTTTTTTGATGAAAAATCAAAAAAACAAGCAACGTTAATAGCAAAGGGTCTTGGGGCATCACCAGGCGCTGCGTGTGGTAAAATTGTATTTAGTGCACAAAAAGCTGAAGAAATAGGTTCAAAAGAGCCTGTAATACTTGTTAGGCATGAAACCAGTGCAGAAGATGTAGCAGGTATGGCAGCATCTGTGGGTATCCTAACTGCTCAAGGTGGAAGGACATCGCATGCAGCAGTTGTTGCGCGCGGTATGGGTAAAAGCGCTGTAGTGGGTTGTGAAGCAATTAATATAGACTACAAAAACCTTCAATTTAGCGTAAACGATGTTATTGTCAAAGAATTCGATACAATAAGCATAGATGGTTCAACCGGTGAAGTCTTTTTGGGTGAAATTAAAACTGTAATACCGTCTGGCCTAGATGAAGACTTAGCACAAATACTCAAATGGGCAGATAAAACAAGCAGACTTTACGTTAGGGCAAATGCAGATACGCCTCAAGACGCCAAAACTGCATTAGAATTTGGTGCAAAAGGCATTGGCCTTTGTAGAACTGAACACATGTTTTTTGCTCCAGATAGAATCAATATTGTAAGGCAAATGATAGTTTCAAAGAATACTAAGGAACGTCAACAGGCGTTAGATAAGCTATTGCCTATACAAAAAGAGGATTTCAAGGCACTTTTTAGAACAATGAACGGTCTTGAGGTAACGATAAGACTTATTGACCCGCCTTTGCATGAGTTTTTGCCACAGACTAAAGATGCAATAAACGAAGTTGCAAAAAATCTCAACATTACCCCACTAGAGCTTCAAGAGACCATTAAAAACTTACATGAATTCAACCCCATGCTTGGGCATCGTGGTTGCAGGCTTACTATTACATACCCAGAGATTGCTATCATGCAAACAAAAGCTATCATTTTGGCTGCACTTGAGTTAAAAGAAGAAGGTATTGATTGTATTCCAGAAATTATGATACCGCTTGTAGGTATAGATGAAGAACTAAAATATTTAAAAAATATCATTAAGCAAACAGCGGATGAGTTGATAAAAGAAAAAAATACCACTCTACATTACTTAATAGGCACCATGATAGAAGTGCCGCGTGCATGCGCTGTTGCTGATAAAATAGCAAAAGAAGCAGACTTTTTTTCTTTTGGAACAAATGATTTAACACAAATGACATTTGGCTTTAGTAGGGATGATGCAGGTAAATTTTTATTTGATTATTTAGCCAAAGGCATATTAAAAGAGGATCCCTTTAAGACTATTGACACGCAAGGTGTTGGAACTTTTATGAAAATGGCTGTAGAAAAAGGCAAACCAGCAAATGAAAATTTGAGACTTGGCATATGTGGCGAACACGGAGGCGATCCAGAATCTATTGAATTTGTTAACTCTATAGGTCTTGATTATGTAAGTTGTTCACCATATAGAGTGCCAGTTGCAAGGTTAGCTGCAGCGCATGCTGCTATCAATAATAAAACTAAAGAAAATTTAGATTAATTTTGAGGATTTAAGTTCAAAAATAAGTAAAGTTAAAAATAAGAAAGCCGATATTAGCAGCAAGTAGAAGAGAAATGTTATATTAACAAAATTTAATATATAGCCAAATATTAATGGTGTTAGTGTGCCTATGATGTTTACAGTAGAAAAGAAGTAGCTATTTGCTTTGTTTCTTTGGTTAATATCAAATCCTCTAGAGAGGCTAATAAGAGACAACACAAATGTAAAGCCATGAGGAAAACCAAGTATAAATAATGAAATTGCAAATACGATAGGAGAATTTGCTATAATCATTAAAAATATACCAATAATTGTTGCTACGCCAGATATTATCATATCGTTAAAGATTTTTGTTGGAGGTTTGATTATCAAATAAAATCTTCCTAAAAATGAAGCAGTAAAAAATAAACTAAAGTATAGATTTATTGTAGAGATATCCAATTTAAACACATCTTTTGCATAAATACCGCCAAAAACTATTAGCGTAGCAAAAGGAATATTATAAATTAAAATACTCAAGATGGATGACAAAAAGTATGGATTTTTTATTACTGGCACTTTTGTTTCAAAAAATTCTTTTTCGTTTGGAAATTGTATAAAAAATGACAACAAAAAAGCTATAAATGGAAAAACTGAAAAGACTAAAAATGATTCTTTAAGATTTACAAACTTAAGTAAAAAAGATTCTATTATGGGGCCAATAATTAATGAAATACTAAGAGTTATAGTGTAGATAGCAATAATTCTTTCTCTTTTTGTTTTGTCTTCGCACAATGATGCTGCTGTTATTATGTTAGGCATTAAAGCGCCTAGTGAAAATCCTGCAATAGATACCAAAAACCATACATTTATTTTATTTGCAAAATAAAACATTATAAAAATAACAAAATACAAAAATGCTGAAAAAATAAACAATTTTTTTCTTGATGAGGATTTAAGCTTTGCATTTAAGAAAGTGCTAACTAAAAAAGGAAAAACACCAAACAAAGCACTTAATATACCAATTTGGCTTTCTTGAAAGCCTAAATAGTATTTACAAAATAAAGGTACCATTGTAAATAACATGTTATTGCTTGCCCTAATTGTAAAAGTTATTGAAATAATTATTAAAACAATAAAAATTAAATTAAGATTATCTTTAGTATTCACATTAAAAATTTTTCATATAATCCCGCTAAGTGCGATGATTGCATTCATGCCAAAAGCTATATTAAACCCAAATTTATCTATCAAAAAACCAATTAAAGTTGGCGCAACGGAGGCTCCTACCATTACCATTGTATAAGATACCGCAATATTTGCATTCATCGATTGACCGCCTACTTCGGCAGCTAAAGCGTGTCTAACTGGGATTGATACGCTTGTTGCAAAACCAAGCAAAAAAAGCAAAACCAGATTTGGAAATGCCAAAAATAAAATTAAAAATAAAGCCATTGATGCATAGCTTACAAAGATAACCTCTTTTCTGCCAAATTTATCGGATAATTTTCCACCGATTGGTTGTGCGATAATGCCTGCAAGCAACATAACACTAGCCATAAGGTTTGCATCTAGTATGTTTTGACCTTTGTTGTAAAAGTATGCAGGTAAAAATGCAGATATACCCCTTGAGAAAAATGGCGAAACCATAGCAACAAACCCCACAAGTATAAGCTCTTTTGAAAAGGCATGTTTTAAAGTAATTGACAACGGTTTTTCATCTTGTTTGCATAAAAAAAGTATTGCAAACATTAAAATACCTGGTATAGCTACAATAAGAAAGGCTTTTAATCCAAATCTTGATAATAAGTAGCCCATACTCACGGGTGCTAAAAAAAATCCTATTGCACCCCCTATGCCGTTAATGCCTAGTGCCATGCCTTTTTGGTTTTTAAATACGTTTGCAAGTAGCCCCATGCCTTGTGGATGATAAATGCTAAGTCCTATGCCAATTAATAAAGCTGACATTGTCATAGCAAAAAAAGAATTAGAAAAATAAAAAACAATAAAAGACAAGCTTAATATCAAAAAACCCAATTTCAAAGCTAAAACGCGTTTTGCCTTTTTTTCTGCCAAATATGCAATGTATGTTTGCAAAATTGCGCTAACAATATAGGGGGTGCTAACAAGTATGCCACTTTGAACATAGCTTATACCATAAATTTTTTTTAAAATAGGTATAGCCGGTGGTATCAACAAAGAATACCAATCGTTTACAAAATGTGATAGTGAAA
>JABEBX010016677.1_pt1 | contig 18822 bp, 13 predicted proteins | sample 7245971 | NCBI WGS metagenome assembly JABEBX01 (sample SAMN14506365, study PRJNA622280) | hot springs metagenome | biome: hot spring [ENVO:00000051]|acidic hot spring [ENVO:00002120]; feature: spring [ENVO:00000027]|sediment [ENVO:00002007]; material: sediment environment [ENVO:01001048]... | reverse complement strand
ATTTGTTATTCCAGTGCTTTTAGTTTCGATGCTTTTGCTTAGCGTGGCTGTTTTTGCTGACACAGTTCAACTTCCGTCGTACAATGGTCCGACCGTAACGCTAACTTTTTGGTCATGGGTACCAGGCATAGATCATGCAATAGCGGCTTTTGAGAAAGCATATCCAAACATAAAGATAAACTGGACGAATGTCGGAGCGGGCCAGGCCGAATACAACAAGTTGCTTACCTCTCTTACCGCAGGATCCGGAGCGCCTGATGTCGTTCAAATCGAGTATCAAATGCTTCCAACCTTTATTTCTTATGGCGGACTCGTAGATCTTACAAAATACGGAGTTAACAATTACAAATCTCTTTTTATTCCATGGACATGGAATCAGGTTTCCCAGGGAAATGCCGTATACGCCATTCCTCAGGATACAGGTCCATATGCTTTTGCGTACAACAAAACAATCTTCGACAAATACGGATTAACGGTTCCGACCACATGGGACGAATATGCAGCGGACGCTCAAAAACTTTACGAAGCATCCAACGGCAAGATCGCGTTGGGAAACTTTGATGCGGGCGGAACAGGCAACATATCCTGGTTGATAGGTTTGGTGTGGGCTGCAGGTGGACATTGGTGGGAACTTCAGGGAAACACATGGACACAGACCATAAACAGTACTACAACTCTAAAAGTGGTCAATTTCTGGGGTAATCTCGTGAGTAAAGGATATATATCCACTTACACACCGTGGACGACAGATTGGTACAACGCCATGTCAGAAGGCAAAGTGGCGAGCATAATGTCTCCAGCATGGATGCCAGCGCTTCTGCAAGGGAATTTGAGTAAAGCGAATGTAGGGCAATGGAGGGTCGCTCCTCTGCCGCAATGGCCAAATATGCCCTTCACAAGTGGTAACTGGGGAGGTTCCACCGATGCAGTGACCATTCAGTCGAAATATCCTCAGGCTGCTTTCATATTTGCGCTTTGGCTTAACACGAATGAAGAGGCCTGCGTGCTCGACAACCAATACGGAGGACTTTTCCCGGCATCTTACGCCGGTCTTGAGGCACCGGCTCTTCACGATACGACAACTGCAATAGATCAGTTCTTTGGTGGCCAAGATGTAAATCAATTTTCTTTCGATGCATCAAAAGCCGTTAACACGAACTTCGCATGGGCACCATGGTTGAATTACGTTTACACCGAATCATCGAAAGATATTAACGACGCTATAAGTGGAAAGATAAGTTGGGCTCAGGCATTTGATCAACTTCAAAACGCTTCTTTGAACTATGCTCAGGGTCAGGGTTTTAACGTAAAGTAAAATAATTCGGAAAGGAGAATATCATGAAAATGAAGATTAGATCCGGAAAATATATGCCTTTTGTGTTCCTTTCTCCTTTCCTGATCTTATTTGCGTTATTTTATATATCACCGCTTGTGTACGGCTTTTACTTAAGCCTTTTCCACCAATACGGTCTGAGGCCACCCACCTTTGTTGGAATGGGAAATTACATCAAAACTTTTACAGATAACGGATTTCTGTCCTCAATTTTAACGATGGGCGAATTCTTTCTCATACAGGGATCTATAATGATAGGTCTTGCACTTTTGTTTGCCCTTTACATAGATAACGAGAAAAATCACTTCAGAGGTTTTTTCAGATTGATATATTACATACCGTTTGCGATTCCTACGGTTATAAGCGGCATATTATGGGGATTTATGTACTCCAAATCTTTAAGTCCTTTTCAATCTATATTCGGTCTTGTCGGATTGCATCCGAATTTTCTGTCGAGTGGATCTTTGTTCTGGTCTATAATAAACATAGTTGCGTGGGAATGGATAGGATACAACATGATAATTCTTTATTCTGGATTGCAATCCATTCCGAGAGAACTTTACGAATCTGCGAGAATAGATGGTGCTGGGAATTTTGACGTAATAAGGTACATAAAATTGCCGTTGATAGTTCCGTCATTGATACTAACAGTTGTCTTTACAGTCATAGGGACATTTCAGATTTTCAACGAGCCATACGTGCTTCAAAGCATGACGTATGTTTCAACGCATTTCACGCCAAATCTTTACATATACACAACGGCTTTCAGCTACGGGGACTTCAACTTTGCGGCGGCCATGGCGATCGTGCTTGCGCTTGTTACCTTTGCAATTTCTATGATTTTCATGCGTTTTGCCGGCTTTAAGGAGGAATAGAAAATGGACACGAAAAAAAATCTTTATTCACCGTCAACTGTAATAATACTGGCTTTGATGTTTGTGGCAAGCGTCTATTTTCTTTTACCGTTTTTTTGGATAATCATTGCTTCTACCAAAAGCGATTCGCAACTTTTCAGCACGAATCCGTTGTGGTTTACGTCTCCATTTAATTTTTTTAACAACATTCAAACCGTTTCTTCCTACGACAACGCGATTCTTTGGAGATGGTTTTTGAATTCGATAATATACGCTGGAAGCGTGAGTGTAGGAGCGACTTTGATATCTGCGATGGCAGGCTTTGCGTTTTCAAAGTACAGTTTCAAAGGCAAAAACACCCTTTTTTACATCATACTCGGTACGATAATGGTCCCTTCGACGGCTCTCGTTTTGCCAATTTATCTTTTGATGCACGGGTTAAACCTTATAAACACCTACTGGGCTGTTATCTTGCCATCATTGGTAAATCCATTTACGGTTTATCTGATGAGAATTTTTTGGATGAAAGAATTTCCAAATGAGCTCATAGATGCGGCTCATGTTGATGGAGCATCTGACTTTACCATATTTTTTAGGATAGGTTTGCCCCTTGTGAGAGGCGGTCTTGCAACCGTTGCGCTTTTCAGCTTTGTCGGCACGTGGAACAATTTTTTCCTGCTATTCTTAAGAAGATACTGGCAATCCGGCCTGAGTTCCGGTGCTGTGAAAGGTTAAATTTGGAGGATTGAAATGAAAAATCATAACGAATGGAAAGATGATCCGGAATTATTTCGTATCAATCGAGAAGATGCGCATGTAACTTTGGTGCCTTATTCAGATCCAAAAGAGACGCTTGAAGATTTAAGCAATCCACCAGAGAGGCGCGGAATTCGCGTTAATTCTAAGTATCTGAAATTATTGAATGGCAGATGGAAATTCCATCTTTCTAAAAATCCTTCTGAAAGGCCTGTTGACTTTTACAAAAATTCTTATGACGTAAGCCAGTGGGATGAAATTAATGTACCCGGAGAATGGCAGATGCAAGGCTATGATTATCCAATTTACACGAATATCATCTATCCGTGGACAGGTTATGAGCAACCCGAGCCGCCTCATGCACCGACAATCTACAATCCGGTAGGATCTTACAGGGCAACTTTTTCAATTCCAAAAGAATGGAAAACCCGAGAAATCTTTATTTCATTTCAAGGCGTAGAATCGGCCTTTTACATTTGGGTAAATGGAAAGTTTGTGGGATACAGCGAGGATAGTTTTACCCCAGCAGAATTCGATATAACAAAATACGTAAAGAGTGGAGAGAATTCTTTGGCCATTGAGGTTTAAAAAATGGTCTGCCGAATATCCCAATCTTTATTTTCTTGTTCTAACTTTAAAAGATTCTGAAGGAAAGATAATCGAATCTGAAGGATGCAAAGTGGGTTTTCGCAAGTTTGAATTGAAAGATAATCTTATGAGGATAAATGGAAAGGTTATAAAATTCAAGGGCGTTGACAGGCATGAATTTGATCCACGAACTGGAAAGCACGTGCCTGCCGAGACGATGATAAAGGACATAACTTTAATGAAGCAATTCAACATAAATGCCGTGAGAACTTCTCATTATCCAAACGATCCTTTGTGGCTTGATCTGTGTGATGAATATGGACTTTATCTTATAGATGAAACGAACCTTGAAACTCATGGTGTAAGAGACACGGTACCAGGCAGCAATCCTCAATGGACAAATGCCTGCCTTGACAGAGTTCAAAGCATGGTTGAAAGAGATAAAAATCATCCGTCCGTTTTGATATGGTCTTTGGGAAATGAGGCCGGTCATGGGACAAATTTCAGACTCATGTCAGAATGGGCGCACATGAGAGATCAAACGCGGCTTGTTCACTACGAAGGAGACAGTTCCGTTGCGGACATGACAAGCGAAATGTATTCACCAGTTGAAAGAGTTGAAGAGTACGCCAAATCAAACAATCCAAAGCCTTACATTCTTTGCGAATACGCGCATGCAATGGGAAATAGCAACGGAAATCTGTACAAATACTGGGATCTTTTCAGAAAGTATCCAAAGTTACAGGGAGGATTCATCTGGGATTGGGTAGACCAGGCAATATATGAGCCTGTTCCCGCTGGAAAAGGTGAATATCTTGCATATGGTGGAGACTGGGGAGATAATCCCAACGATGGAGATTTCTGTGCCAACGGAATTGTGCTTGCCGATAGAACTCCAAAGCCACAGGCAGAAGAGGTGCGCTATCTTTACAGAAACATTGTTGTTAAGCCTCTTAATCTTTTGAATGGAGAAGTTGAAATCTTCAACGAATACCTTTTTACGGATGCGAATGCCTTCAAATGTGAATGGCTTATCAAAGAAAACAACGAAGTCGTTAATTCTGGACATCTTGATATCGATGTCAAACCACTTGAAAGCAAAAAGGTCAGTATTCCTTATGGGAAAATACAAATTCACGCTGGCTGTGAGTACTTTCTTGAGATGATTTTCACTCTTAAAGAAAAAAGCAAATGGGCACCTTGCGGTTATGAAGTTAGCCATGAGCAATTCAAAATACCCTTTGACGTGCCTGTACTTCACGTTCAAAAACATGCACCGGTAGAATTGGAATCTTTCGATTCAGAAAAAAGCCTTATTTTAAAATCCAAAAATTTCGAAACTGTCTTTGATAAATCATCTGGCGTTATGAACTCTTTGAAATTCAAAGATCACGAACTTATTCTCTCGGGATTAAGGCCCAATTTTTGGAGAGCGCCAACAGACAACGATCATGGCAACAAAATGGAAGAAAGACTTTCAACGTGGCGCATTGGATCAACGCAAAGGAAGATAAAAAATTTTGAATGGGAAAGAGTTGGAGAACAGATTAAAGTAAGCACAGAGTTCGTAATACAGACATTAAATCCTTCTCTTTGCAAAGTAGTTTACAGAGTTGACGGTAATTGTGGCATATCTGTCTCTTTTGAATTGATTCCAGGCGATGATTTACCTGAAATACCAGTTGTAGGATTGGAAATGGTCATTCCAAAGACATTCGATGATCTGGCATGGTATGGCCGTGGTCCTCATGAAAATTACTGGGATAGAAAGAAATCGGCAAGGTTGGATCTTTACAAATCTAACGTGAAAGATCAATTTGTGAATTACATAAAACCGTCTGAAATGGGAAACAAAACAGACGTAAGATGGCTTACTCTAACCGATGACGAGGGCGTCGGATTGGTCTTCACGGGCGATCCTACCTTTGAATTCAGTGCTTTGCATCACTCGATAGAAGATTTAGAAAGGGCAAAACATCCTTACGAACTGCAGGCAAGAGATGAAATTTTTCTTCACATAAATTACGCTCAAATGGGAGTGGGCGGAGACAACAGTTGGGGTGCAAAGACGCATCCCGACTTCACACTTTACGCAAACAGGATTTACACGTATGCTTTTAAATTCAAGATAATTTATGGAAGAGGTGGAAACTTTGAACTTGCTCGGTAAACCCTTGAATTATGGAGTTCAAAAATCACGCATTGATTATTTAGAAGTTACCATTTTAACCTCTGAGAAGGATGGATACGAGATAGAAATTGAGATCGAAAACACAAGTGATGAATCAAAATTCATTCAAGATTTGAAAATTGGTGAACTCGAGGTATCGCAAAATCTCTTCGTGAACAATTACCAATCGTGGGGTCCATGTACGCTTTTAAGGCCTCAAGAGATAGGCAAGATCATGAATGGATTGAATGTAAATTTTATAGCATCTCCAATCCCATGGGAATTCAAGGATGGAATAGTTTCTGATTATTTCATCGTAGACGATAAAATATTTGCCGGCTTTCTCTCCTCAAAGATAACCCACCCATATTTCAAATGGCACGATGGGATTGTGGATGTAAAGTTCTACGTGGGAAAGCATTTAAAACCCCACGAAAAGATAAAAGTTGAAACTCTTTGGGTGAAAAATCTTTCCAACCTTGAAGAGACGCTTGAACTTTACGCAAAAAAAGTCGCAACTTTCAACGCCGTAAAAAAATCCAAACCTTTGTTCGGATGGGAATCATGGTACAGTTATTACCTAAACGTATCTCAGAAATCAATCGTTGAAGAATTGGAAAAAGCCTCCGAATTGAATATGAAATACGAGATTTTTCAAGTAGATGATGGTTATGAAAGAGACATAGGTGATTGGTTGGAAACAAACGAGAAATTTCCAGATGGCCTTGAATTTATTGCGAAAAAAATAAGAAAGTCTAAAATGGTAGCGGGCATATGGACAGCGCCCTTCAGCATTTCTGAAAGTTCTTCCATCTTCAAATATCACAAGGACTTTCTTGTCAAAGACGAAGATGGAATCCCAATCGTCGCATACGAAAATTGGAATAAAAAGATATACGCTCTTGATACCTCAAACCCAGATGCACTCTACTGGTTAGGCGAGATCTTTTCAACCCTGAAAGGATATGGGTATGAATTTTTCAAAATAGATTTTCTCTTTTCTGGAATGATTCCTGGCAAGCGATTTCTCGATGTGACGCCCGTTGAAGCGTATAGAATTGGAATGAAGAAGATCGCAGAGACAGTTGGAAATTCCCATCTTTTAGGATGCGGTGCGCCCTTGCTGCCATCGATAGGCTACGTTGATTCAATGCGTATAGGTGGTGATACGGCACCGGAGTGGAAGGGCGCAAAGGACTCAATAAGAAATGCAATTACAAGGAATTTCATGAATGAATGGTGGACAAATGATCCGGATTGTGTCATGGTAAGATCTTCAGAAACAAACCTGACAAATTCAGAAAGAATGATAAACGTGTACGTGCCAGCGCTACTTAACGGTCAATTTTTGGAAAGTGACTTTCTTGATAAATTATCAGATGAAGATGTGCACATGCTGGCAGGTGCAGTCAACTTTAGGAACGGCAAATCAAAAGTTAGAATTCTGGACGAAGAAAAATACGCTATCATAACAAAAAGTTCTACAAATGGAGATCTCATATCATTTGTAAATCTTTCGGACTCTGAGTGTAAAGTTAAAATTGAGGATTACGCGAATTTGCTCGATAAGAAGACAGACGAATTTTTTGTGCTTTATCCTTCGATGAAACGCGTGAAAGACGAAGTTAAAATAGATCCTCATGCAATTGCAATCATCATGCACCGCGGAAAAAGAAACCTCAGACGTGATGATGAAAAAGAGGATGACGGAAGAGATATACATTATTATTGGGGTGAAGAATATGATGGAACTAAGGCATAATCCCATAACGGATGAATGGATAATAATATCTTCTGAAACGCAAAAGAGGCCAGTGCTTCCTCAAAAAGAAGCGTGCCCTTTGTGCCCTGGAGTACTTGAAATGAAGCACGATTACGATCTAACGGCCTTCGATAACAGGTATCCTGCCCTTAGGCTCGATCCACCGGAAATACAAAAAACAGACTCTATCTTTGAAAATGCCCCATCCTACGGGAAATGCGAAGTCATAATGTTCACATCGGACCATAATTCTTCGCTATCGAGAATGCCAATTGGTCAAATAGAAAAACTCGTCTACGTTTGGGAAGACAGAACGCGTGATCTTATGAAATATGAGAAGATAAAGTACATCTTTCCATTTGAAAACAGGGGAAAAGAGGTGGGCGCATCTCAAATACATCCGCACGGCCAACTTTATGCCTTTTCTTTTATACCAAAAAGAATTCAATCCATGATAGACGCGATGAACAAGTACAATGGATGTGCAATATGCGATGTTATAAAGGCAGAAGAAGGGAGTGAAAATATCGTCTACGATGGCGAGCATTTCGTCGCTCTCGTTCCATACTTTGCGAGATTTCCTTACGAAGTTCACGTTTATCCCAGAAGACACATCTCTTTTTTCACAGAGATGACGCCATCAGAAAAGTTCGATTTAGCGGTGGCTTTGAAGGTTGTAACTTCCAAATACGACTCGATTTTTGATCAAGAATTTCCTTACATGATGGAGATTTTCCAATCACCTGTCAACCCGAAGATGGAGAAATTCCATTTCCACATAGAGTTTAACCCCCCAAAAAGGGACAGGGTAAACGTAAAATGGATGGCAAGTGTCGAAACTGGCACGTGGGCTTTCATAAACCCATTAACGCCTTCTGATGCCGCTAAAAGTTTGAAAAATGCCGCTTACACGATATAACGGGAGATGATTACCTTGACATACACTTTCAGATCACCAGGACGCATAAATTTGATAGGTGAACACACAGATTACAACGGAGGATATGTGCTTCCAGCCGCAATAGACAGGTACACGTATCTTACGTTCCAAGAATCAGATCATTTCGAATCTTACACGCATGATCTGAACAAAAGCGTCACATTTTCGATCGATGGGCAACGAGAAACGGACACATGGGCCAATTACGTTAAAGGCGCCATCTTTCATTTGACAAAATACGTCAAAAAACCTATAAAACCTTTTAAAATTGATGTATCGAGTACGTTGCCCATAGGGGCAGGCCTTTCGAGTTCTGCCTCTTTGATGGTTGGCATAATTTACGCCATATCAAAAATAGAAAAACTTGATCTTGACAGAGAGAGAATTGCCCAGATAGCGCACGAAGCGGAAAACGAATTCGTAGGTGTCAACTGTGGCATAATGGATCAATATGCAGTTGCCCTTGCAAAAAAAGACAACTTTCTTCTGATAGATGCCTCAAGCGGCCTTTACGAGTATGTTTCTGCCATGGGATTTCCCAAAATTACAATTGTGGATTCAGGCGTCAAGCATGAACTCGCAAGCGGAGGATACAACACGCGCAGGAATGAGTGTGCTCGTGCGACTGAAATGATGGGAATGCAATTCAGAGAAATTACACTTGATCTTATAGAATCAAAGAGAAAAACACTTGGAGAGAATGTTTACAAAAGGGCAAAACATGTCGTAGAAGAAAATCAAAGAGTGCTGGATACGATAGCGGCCATAAAAAACAAAGATTGGCAGAAAGTGGGAGAACTCGTCAAAAAATCCCATGAAAGTTTGAAAAATTTATTTGAAGTTTCAACTGACGAGATAGATTTTCTCGTTGACAGGATAAATGCTTTGGAAAATGTATATGGTGCCCGCATGATAGGCGGTGGATTTGGAGGAAGCATAATCGTCATCTCCAAATCAGATGTAAGTTTGCAATTAAAAGAAATAAAGGATGCTTACAGGCGTCAATTTGGAATTGAAATGAAATTTTATCCGGTTAAGTTGTCAAGTGGCGTAAGAAAAATCACTCAGTTTTAAATTTCTTTGCGTTTTCGTCTAAAATTTCTAACGCGCTTTCCATTTTCTTTGTCAAATCTGTGATATCTGCCATAACGTTTTTGCTTTCGTTCAGACTTCTTGAGATCGAATCGAGTAACGGGATCGCCTCTTCAAGAAGTTTTACTTTTTCCTGAAAAATCTGATCGATCTGCGATCTTTCAGCATCGTTAGATCCCATCGTTTCTGCCATCTCTTTAACGTCTTTCATCGTACGATCGAAGATGGTGCTGACGTTTTTGATCATGTCGATCGTTTTCTCTCCAGCATCAGATAGATGTTCCATCGATGCAACACTCGTTTCCATCTCCAAAACGGCTTTTTCGATCTTGACCTCAAGCGCTTTCGTCTCAACTTTTATTTCTTTGGATACGATGATGGATTCATTTGCAAGTGTTTTCATCTCTGATTCCAAAAAGGCAAATTCATTAGATCCAGTCTTTGCAGATTTAATTGCAACGTTAAGGGCCAGTGTATTTGACTGCCTTGCAATCGAATCTAATGTCTCTGCAAGGTTGGAAATGGAATTGTAGGATGCTTTTAAGTCCTCAACGTATTTTGATTTCTTGATAATTTCATCTTTGGCAGCAGACAATTCCGAAACGAGATTGTCAACTTCTTTTTGAAGGTTAAACAATGCTTTTTCCGAATTATCTGATGATTTATCTAAAATTTCAATTTTATTCATTGCAGATCTTTCGGATTCATCTATTTTAGAAAGTTTTTGGATCATTTCTTTCAATTCTTCCAAAGACTCTTTTGCCAAATTTTTTGACTTATCAACGTCAGCCCTTGTCTCTTTTATTCCCAACGAACTTTTATCTTCCATAGAATTGATATTTTGAAGATCCGCTTTCATGCTTGAGGTGGTTTGTTTAAGATGAACGAATGTCTCTTTTAAATAGTCGATCATCTTATGAAATGAATTTTCGAGATTGCCAAATTCATCCTTTCTGTTTGTCTCCTCGATCTTGTTCAAATCTCCTGTCTTTACTTCATCGACAATTTTTTCAAGATTTTCGAAATTCCTTTTGAAATCGAAGATCAAGAAGATCCCAAACACGATTACGCATGCAATGGCCACAGATGCTATTATGAGCGTGATCGTCACCAAATAGTCAAAGGTATTTGAAATCGGATCTGAAGAAATATAAGCGTTGGCTAAGGCATTTTTCGTGTTTGAATTTGACCTCTCAAAGAGTGAAGATAGATTTACATTTATGGAATTGAAATATTTTTTTGCATTCACTGTGATCGAATTGATTATAAGATCTCTTTGATTTGATATTTTTTGGTTATAATTATCTGCGCTTGCAGAAATAGATTGGACTTCAGATAGATTGTTTTGAGCTTTCATAACAAGAGCGCCAAGTTGTTGTGAAAGAAAATAGTATCTATCGAGCAAAAGATTAGCGTAGAAGATGCCAGTAGAATTCAATGCTCCCATATTCATCTCAGTCTTTAAAGATTGAATGTAAGTTTTTATCAGCACAAGTTGAGTGTCCACGCTATTTTGAGATGTTGCAAGATATATGTTTTTGAGTGCAAGTTTCATCGAAGAGACCATATTTTGGGCTTCAGATGTTCCTATCAAGAGGGCAACGTTATCAAGCAATTTTTCAGTATCGGCGATGTTAAGTTCACTTACGGGCAGAGCAGATATCTGCGCTTCCAACTTTTTCTGGACTAATTGAGATTTGGTAGCTGATAACGAAAGATCATTTGCGCTTGCAACTATGGTTGTAAAACTTGTTTCTACCGTTGAAACGATGGTTTTATTTAAAGTCATAAGATTGGATATCTGACTTTCAACTTGCACATATCTATCCTTGGCATTTGAAAGATTTGATTGGATAGTTTTTAAATGATTTTGATAACTTACAAGGGTTGCATTTTGCGCAAAAGCAAGATCGCCAACGTCTTTTAATTTTTTGAGATCGTATGAAATCTGAGACGCTTCGTTTGAGGAAGATATTCCATTGATAGTCAAAAGTGCTTTAGAAATCGATGTATCAAAGAGATTTTGGTTTGAGGTTGAATCGTTAGATAATCCAAACGCCATGGCAAACATGGCATCTGAAATGTTGTCTTTCAAATTCGCAAGTTGAATTGTTGAATCGTATGTGTTTTGCGCCTCTTTGATCGATTTGTTGATTTTGGGAAGTGAATTCTGCAACTCAAAACTTGCATCATAAATGAAGACCGCAACGACACCCAAAGAGATAACCGTAATGATCATAAGAAGCGCTATCTTTGATCCAATCTTCATTCTATCCTCCACCAAGATGATTGAACATTCGACCTTTGGAGTGACTTTTAATATATTATACTCGGTTATACGTGCAATTCGCTAATATACTAAATCTTTTTTAAATTCCAAACCTTACAGCAGACAGTATGATGCTCTCCGCCGAGATTTTACCATTCACTAATCTCTATTTGCTTCGGCTCCAGCATATATCTAATAACTTCAATGCGATCCCACATCAAGTGTGGGATGACGGGAAACGAATACGCGCTGCGAAGGCCATCTCGTGGGTATCTTGCCCTACGCCTACCGCCCACTAATCTCTATTCCCTAATCTCTAATCTCTGTCTTTGCCATATGCTCTCCGCCATTACCATTCCCTAATCTCTATTCCCTAATCCCTGTCTTTGCCATGTGCTGTACGCTATTCCATCATCCCTTTTGCTTCGAGTCAACGATTATCGTAACAGGCCCATCGTTGAGTATGTAAACTTGCATGTAGGCTTGAAAGATTCCGCGTTCCACTTTTATCGATGGGTACAATTTAGAGATATCTTCACAAAATTTTTCATACATCTGCCTTGCCATATCTGCTGGTGCCGCATCTGAAAAAGAGGGGCGTCTTCCATGACTTGCGTCTCCAAAAAGTGTAAATTGTGATATGACAAGTAATTCACCGTTTATATCAAGAAGAGATTTGTTCATTTTCTCATTTTCATCTTCAAAAATTCTTAGATTGGGTATTTTTTCTTCCATCCATTTGAGATCTTCTATCGTGTCATCTTTTCCTATTCCGATAAGCAAAAGAATGCCTGTTTTTATCTTTCCGACGATCTTTTCATCGACTATAACGTGGGCTTCTTTAACTCGTTGGACTACTGCTTTCAAATTTACTTCCCCTCTCTCTGTAAACCTTTTTTATGCCTTTTTCTTTTTTTAGGTGACTTATGAGATCATTCAACTGATCAAGGTTGATGACGTTAACTCTTACCGATATGTGTGCAATTCTTAAATCATCTACCCATGATACCACGCCGGCTATTTGAACATGTTTTTCGTGTATTCTATTCATTATATCACTGAGAAGTCCATCTCTATCATCACCTTCAAGTCCTATGTTGGCCCCGAAGAGTTCATTTGAATTGCCCCACGAAACCCTCACGAGTTTGTTTCTGTCAATGTTTTTTAAATTTGGACAATCTGTTGTGTGGATGCTGACTCCATTTTTGGTGACAAATCCAACTATGTGATCTCCTGGTACTGGATTACAACACTTTGCAAATCTCACTTCTATTCCCTTTAAATCGTCAACAACTATTTCGGTGCCTTCTGGCTCTGAGAATTCATGCTGAAACTCTGGTTTTGTAATCTGACCAAGAAATTTTTCTATTTGGTATATTTTAACGGCACCTGAACCGAGTCTCAGTTCAAGTTCATCTTCTTTTTCTATATTCCTATCTCTAAGATAATTCTTTATCTCTTGTCGATCGAGAATTTCTTCCACCGAAAGATGGTATTTTTTCGAAAGGTCTCTTAGCATCTCCTTACCTTTTTCGACGTATTCATTTGTGAATTTATCTCTGAGAAATTTTTTTATCTTTGCCCTTGTGTGGACACTGTGAGCGAATTTTAACCAGTTTGCGTTAGGTCCTTCGTTGTTTTTATCAACCATGATTTGAACTCTATCTCCATCTTTAAGTTGATATCCCATGGGAACAAGCCTACCATTTACCGATGCACCGGCGTAATGGTTTCCAACATTTGTATGTATTAAATAAGCAAAGTCTATGGGCGTTGAACCTTTTGTAAGATGTTTTATCTCACCAGTAGGAGTAAACACGAAAACTTCGTCAAGACTTAATTCCGTTGCCATTTCATTCCAACCCGCAAGTCCTTTTGAATAGTCTTTTTGCCATTCCATAAGTTGATCTATGAACTCACTTTTTTGAACTTTCCCTTCTTTGTACTTCCAATGCGCTGCCATTCCATATTCAGCCTCATGGTTCATCTGATCATCTTTTATTTGTATTTCAAGAAATTCTCCCTTATCAGTCACGACCGTGTTGTGAAGGGCTCTGTATCCATTTGATTTTGGTGCGGCTATGTAATCTTTGAATCTGCCTGGTACAGGAGTCCAGAGGCTGTGAATCACACCGAGTGCTTCATAACACATCGGTATGTTTTTAACTATGACTCTTATGGCAAAGAGATCGTATATCTCGTCAAAAGATTTGTTTTTCTCTTTCATTTTCAGCCATATACTGTAAAAATGTTTTGCCCTTCCACTTATCTCTGTGAATTCTATTCCATTTTGCTTCAAAAGAGCCGCGATTTCAGATTTGTAGTATTCTATTTCTTGGCTGCGCTCCTGAATTTTCTTGTCTACAAGTTTCTTCACTTCGATGTATTCCTGAGGGAAGAGTTGCTTAAAGGAGAGATCTTCTAACTCTCTTTTTATGGTGTATATGCCAAGCCTGTTCGCAATGGGAGCGTAAACTTCGAGCGTTTGCTTAGCCTTTTCTTTTCTCTTTTCTTCCTCTGCAAAACCTTCTACCGTTCTCATGTTGTGCAATCTATCTGCCAATTTTATCAAGACAACGCGTATGTCTTGCGCCATCGCAAAGATCATTTTTCGTATAGTCTCTATCTCGGAAAATTTTATATCTTCATTTTCAAGCGTTTTTATCTTTGTTAGACCGTTGACCATTGTAGAAATTTCATGACCAAAATGCTTTTCTATCTCTTCAAGTGGAACCTTTGTGTCTTCTGCCACATCGTGGAGCAGAGCCGTGCAAATGGAAGGCACGTCCATCCCCATATCTGCGACTATTTTGGCAACCTGGACTGGATGAGATATGTAGGGCTCTCCCGATGCCCTTGATTGACTTTGATGTGCCTCTTTTGCGAACTCATAGGCACTTTTCACCATTTCTGCAGATTCTTCTGAATAATCTTTTCTAACTTTCTCGATTATTTCCGCTATAATTACTTTGTAATTCTCATCGTTTTTCATGTTTTACCTTCTTTGATGAAATCCTTTCAAGGTAAAAAGAGATCAAAAAGCCTCCGATAACCAATATTATAAAAAGTATAACATGGAATGGATTGTATGAGTGCCTTGCAAAAGGCCATATCGAAGTTACGGAAGCCATCATAAGGCCTATTATAAAAGCGTAAGTTTGAGATCGATATCTTTTCAAAAGGCTTCCAATTATTCTCACAAAAGCAAAAAATCCTATCAAAAAGCCTGCCAGAAAAATGGAAAGCGTGACGACGTCAAAAGTTCTCACCGCGTTCAAAAGATGCTTGTAATTTCCGAGTAAAAGCAACATTATCGTGTCTCCAACGGCTGGAAGCGAAGTCGAAACTGCCAGACCCGATATGAAATCGAGCGCCCTTGAACCAAAAATCGTTGCAAAAAATCTTAAATCGCTTATCTTAAAACCCAACAAAAGCGGAAGCACAACAACCGCAACACCTGCAAAGAACCACAAAAATTCAGAAAATCCTTTTTTCTTTATCTCAACGTACGCAAGCATTAAAGGCTCATAGACTCCAAGAATTATAGCCATCACAGGCCAACTTGTTCCAGGCAGTATCATAGAAATGCCCATCAAAATGCCGCTTAAGATCATTTTGAAATAAAAGGTAGTCTTTTCCAATTATTCCCTCCATTTATCGTATGCCGATGTATACTGATTCAACTTTAAAAGTCGAATGTCCATTCATCTGGCATATAGCAAATAATGTATGGCAGAGGATACCTGCCGGAGCACATGCCGAATCTTGGCTCCGACATGCATCTAATAAACTTCAATGCGATCCCACATCAAGTGTAGAATGACAAGACACGAATAATCGTTACTCGTCATTGTACTCGCTATTTGCTATAAGCCATTTGCCATTTGCCATACACCATGTGCCCTTTTTGTCAATTGTACATTTTCAATTCTTATGATATCATATATATTGATTTAACTTTTGAAGTTGAAGTATACCAAATTTTTTTAGACTTCGAATCTTACAGCGGAGAGCATGATGCCCCAGAGGAATCCGGCGCTTTGCTTATTCGTTTCCCGTCATCCCACACTTGATGTGGGAGCGCATTGAAGTTATTAGATACATGCCGAAGCTAAGATGATTAGGCTTTTAAAGTTGAATTAGTATAATATATTTGTGCGTAAAGAATTCCAAAAAGGAGAGCCTCAATGAAGATCTTAATAGTTACACAACACTACCCGCCAGATCTTGGAGCGTCGGCTTTTAGACTTAAAGCCCTTTCTGATGAACTCACCAAAAGAAATCACGATGTAACGATTTTAACCGCAACGCCTAATCGTTATTCTTCTTTCAAGGCTCCAGATGAACTTTCTGGAAAAGAAAAAATCATAAAAATAACCGTTAAGACTGGAAACGATTCTGCACTTGCTCAGATATGGAGGCAAGCAGACTTTTACCTGAAGATGAAAAGGAAAGCTAAAAAACTGTGCAATGAAAATCATTTTGACGTTGGAATAGCATCAAGCCCTCCCTTTCTCATAGGCATTGCCGGTATTTCTCTTAAAAAAAGGGTAAAGAAACTCATTTTAGAAGTAAGAGATCTCTGGCCAGATACAATTGTGGAACTTGGAAGGGCGAAAGAATCAAATCCCATCATAAAGATAATGAGACATTATGAAAAGAAAATGTACAGAACCGCAGATAGAATAGTCACTGTTCTGCCTTTCATGAATGACAAGATATCATCAAAAGGCATCGATCGTGCTAAACTCGTCACATTTTCCAACGGCCTTGATGGATACATCTTAAAAGAGATAACAGACTGGAGTGAGAAAAAGGATGTTGCAAGGCAATCACTTTCAATTGACAAAGATGAATTTCTTGTCTCCTACATTGGTAACGTCGGACTTGGCCAAAATCTTTCTGTCCTTGTTGAGGCTGCAAAATCTTTAAAAGACATCCACTTCATGATAGTAGGAGATGGATCTGACAAAGAGAGGTTGATAACCCTATCGAAGGGCATTGACAACATCCATTTTGTTCCCCCAGTTCCAAGAGATCGCGTGCCAATTTACTATTCTGCAAGTGATGTGCTGTTTATCCACCTTGCCAAAAGCGAACTTTTCGCCGATTCACTTCCTTCGAAAACTTTCGAGTATGCCGTCGCAAATCGACCAGTTATATACGGCCTCGATGGCCTTTCGGCCGATATTTTTGACAAATCAAAGTCAGGCATAAGAGTCCACAGGGAAAATGTTGAGGAGATCATCGATGCAATAAAAAAGATAAAAGATAATTATGACTTCTACCAAAAAAATGCGTCTGATGGAAAAGATTACGTCGTTAAAAATTACCTCAGAGAAGAAATTGTCAAAAAATACGTCGATTTTCTGGAAGAGTTAAATTGAACGAGGCTTAACTCGCAAAGTCTTAAAATTTTTATAGGTTACAAAACCTGGCTTTGCACCTTTGGGCTTTGATACGTGTTTAACGTAAGTGTAGTCTACGCTTGCCCATAGATCGTTGCGATACTTTGAATGACCGGCCGCAAGAGATGCTGCAAATTCTATAACATCCTGAGGCGGTTCTCTTTTGCCTGTTACAAGTATGACGTGGGAGCCTGGCACTTCTCTTGCATGAAACCATAGATCATCGGGAGAGGCAGACCTTGTTATTTTGTCATTTTGAATGTTGTTTTTGCCAATTATCACCTTGAAAGTTTTTACCTCGTATTCTATTGGCTTTGACTCTTTTTGAGTCTTTTGCTTTTTTCTGACTGGTATGTATTTGAAGATTGAAAGTTCTTTTTCTATATCATCGAGTTCCGCATTTTCGGAGATATTTTCTATTTCGTACATGATCTCTTGAAAGTATGATATTCTTTTTTGAATTATTTCTGCTCTTTTTACAATGCCATCATGTTTGTTTTTAAGGCGCGTGTAAATGGAAAAGAAATGCTGGGCATTTTTTGACACGTCCATTCTTGGATCGAGATTCACGATCACGGGTTCATTTGTTTCCCAATCTAAAACTTCCACCTTTTGGGATTTTTTAGGAAGTTCATGCAAATGTGCCATCAAAAGTTCACCGTATTTTCTAAATTCTTCGGCATTATCAGATTCTTCTAATTCTTGCCTTACCTTTCTCGATATCTCCTCATTTTTGTCCAAAAGATCCTTTACACTTTTCAAGAGCCTTTCCTTTTTTAAAATAGGTGGTTCTTCCTTCGAACCTGAAAGCAATTTTTCTATCGCATCAGAAGCACTTTCAAAAGTTTTAAATTCATCGTAAGGCTTGAAACCGTACACGTCTTTTGGAAGATCTTTTTCAAAGGAAAGATAAGTCTGTCCATTTTCGATATCTTCAACCATGCTTTTTATCAAATCGACAATTCTTGCTATTTCTTCGATCTTCAAAGAGGCGATTTCCGTATCAAAACTCAAATTTGCGAGTTTAGCCAATTCAATGGCAGTTTTTTTTGAGAATCCCCTTACCTTTGACACAAGAAATTGATCGAGACGGCCAGAAGCATTCAGAAAGATTTTTTCATCGATCTTCCATGGCTCTATTCTATCTTCTGCGGGCAAAACATAATTGACTCCAGGAAAGATCGTTCTTTTGGTAGATGAAACGTTTTTGAAAGCAGAAACGACTTTTCCATCTTTTACAAGGATGATATTTCCAAAACTTCCCATCGCTTCATGGTAAAGTTCAAAGATCTCTTTTTCACCTATGAGGTTTGTAACTGCAAATTCAAATTTTACTATTCTGTCAAAATCTACTTGATCTACCTTTGAAAGGATTGCTCCCTTCAATTTTGCCCTCATGAGAGCCACAAAGCTCGATGGATTCACATCTTTTTCGACGAAGACCTTCGTGAATCTTAAGTTAGGCCATCCTCCAACATCCATCATAAGGTCTTTTTTGTCCAAAGAAAGCACAAGAGAATGCTTTGTTGCATCGTATATTCCCGTAAGATAGACTGGCGTTTCTATCTCTTTTACGATCTTTGCAACCAGAAACGAATCGTAAGGCATTCACATCCACCTTTGCCTTAAGGCAATTTTTTTGTACCATCT
>JABEBX010000575.1_pt1 | contig 18825 bp, 14 predicted proteins | sample 7245971 | NCBI WGS metagenome assembly JABEBX01 (sample SAMN14506365, study PRJNA622280) | hot springs metagenome | biome: hot spring [ENVO:00000051]|acidic hot spring [ENVO:00002120]; feature: spring [ENVO:00000027]|sediment [ENVO:00002007]; material: sediment environment [ENVO:01001048]... | reverse complement strand
GTGGTGCACTCCATAGCGGCCCGTTTGCGTAATGGTGACATGTTCACTCGCACGCTGGTGGATGAGGAAGAACGCCGGTATCACCTGGAGCGGGAGTTCGACTTGCGCGGGCGTGACTGGCCTCTGGATGACCTGCGGGCGTTGAAAGCCGAGGTGGACAAAGGCAACCTTGACCTGCTGGAACAGGTGCAGTCTGGGAAGAACCTGGCGGATGCACGGCAGGCGGCGGCCATGAAAAAGGCGCGTCAGGCGGAAGCCGATCAGGAAGAGGCAACCGTCGATGGTGAAGAGGAAACCTTTGCCGGTGAAGAGGCAACCGTCGCCAGTGAAGCCGCGCCCATTCAGGCTACGCCCACTCGCGCCAAGGCACCAGTCCAGAAGAATGCAACACAATCCGAAACGGAAACGGTTCAGGGTGAAGCACCTGTTGATTTCACGGATGCCACGGAGTTTGACGCGGATGATGCGGAATTGGAGATATTACAGACCCCGGGGTCCGGACTGGAAGGCACGGGGGGTGGATCAGACGACAGTGCGGCAGCAGTAGTGGCGTCCCGTGCGGGCGTATCCAAGGTGGACATGGAAAAACTGCCATCCGCGATCAGCTTGCTCATCTCGATGACGGACGTGGAAAGGCTGATTCATCTGGCAGGAATGGATGACCGCCTTCCCGTCCGGCACTCGGCCCCGGTGATGGATGCCTTGCAGGCGTTGATGGAACGGGCAGAGGCCGCTGGTGACGATTCCTGAAAAACGGTGTGCAAAACGGGGCAAAAAGGGGCTGGAGTTTTCTGGCCCCTTTTTTGGCAACTGCACGCAATGTGCACGAAATGGCCTAAATCGGAAGAAATCGCGGCAGAAATATCCGCCTAACATATTGATTTAATTGGTGGCGCTTCAGGGACTCGAACCCCGGACACGCGGATTATGATTCCGCTGCTCTAACCAACTGAGCTAAAGCGCCGTGGAGCAGCAATTAAGCCTTTCCTCTGGTAGCTTGTCAAGGCTTCATGAGCCCTGTCTTTTGGCCATCCAGAAGATTCCGGACATGAGGAGAACAGGAAAGAGATAGGGAACCGCTGCCGACCAGGGGCTGTGGAGGAGTATCATAGCCAGGATCAGCGCGAGCAAAACCACGCCCACGGTGTAGCGGTCGCCAAAAAGGGTCTTCCAGAAAGCATTCATGGACGTACTCCGGTGATGGATGCCTTGGGCCGTAATAGATACACGCCAAGGATTCCCGCCAGCAAATAAAAGGCTACTAAAAGAAGAATGGAACCATCCTCCCCCGGCCACTGGACACCCAAGGCATGCAGGCTCCAGTAGCTGCCAAAGGCAGTGATCATCGCGCCAACAAAAAATTTCATGCTATTTTCGGGTACTTGGCGCAAGGGACGATGCAGGATGCCGCCAGCCAATGCCACCAGGAGCAGGGCGGCGGCAGCTGCGGCGGCAGCAAGGGTCATCTGGTGGCTTTGGGCACCCAGGGCAATGACGATGAGCCATACCTCCAAACCCTCCAGCAAGACTCCCTTGTAGGCCACCATCCAGGCGGCCGAGGTATCGGCGCGTAATTTCCCCTGGGTCTTGGCAAAGGCTTGCTCTTCATCGTGCAGCGGGATCCGGCCGGCGGCCCGAGCCATGGCCTTGGCCAGCCAGCGACTCCCAAAAAAGAGGAGGAAAACCCCGACGACGGCCTGGAACCAAAGGATGTCGATGCCCTGTAGTAACAAAGCGCCACCAATTACGGTCATCAGCAGTAAGGTGCCAATGGCAGCGACACTGGCCATCAGGGCCTTGGGCCAACCAATGGTAAGGGCAACGGCCAAGACGATGGTAAAGGCTTCGACCCATTCGACGATGGCCGCGAGGCCGGTAGCGGTGACAATCTGCCAAGGAGACATTAGAGTTCCTCAAGATGCTGTTTGGAAAAGAAAAAGATCTGTGCAAGATCCACGAGGAGAGTTGCTGCTGGGGGGCAGGGCTCTTGACCTAGAGAAATCATGGGCTCAGCGATCCCTTGTACCTGCCAGTACCCTCGAAACTGGCCCCGTTCGAAGGTCTGATAGAGCAAACGAGCGGATACTCCAGGGGAAGTCCCCTGGCTTTGCTCGGCCACTCGTAACCCCTCAGGACGATAGTATACGATCCCTTCCCTGGGGCTGGCATCACCGCCTGGAAAGGGTAGTTTCAGGGGGCCGAGGTACAGGTAGCCGCCCTGGGATAAAGCGGGTAACGGTCCCAACGCTCCCGTAAAACGGGCAATCCAGGGAATGGCGGGCTCCTGAAAAAGTTGCTTGGGACTACCCACCTGCACTACTTTGCCATGGGCCAAGGCGACCACTCGATGGGCCAAGCGCCAGAAATCATCAGGATCATGACTGACCACCAGGGCGCTGATGCCCAGCTCCTGCAACCAGCGCAGGATTTCCATGCGCAACTGTTCCCGCAGTTCCACGTCCAGACTGGACAGCGGCTCGTCCATGAGCACGAGCGCGGGTTCCACTGCCAAGGCTCGGGCCAAACCTACCCGCTGGCGCTGTCCTCCCGAAATTTGATGGGGTCGACGCTGAGCCAGGGCAGCAATCCCCATGCGTTCCAGCAAAGCCATGGCCTGTTTTTGGCTGTCCCGACCGGGAATGACCAAGGCCACGTTCTCGATCACCCGCAAGTGGGGCCAGAGGGCATGATCCTGAAAGACCATGGCCATACGCCGCCGTTCCGGGCGGACACTGTTACCAGCGCCATCATCCAGCTGGGTCCCCAGCAAGGAAATCCTGCCGCTGGTAACGGTTTCGAGACCCGCCACCGCGCGGAGCAAGGTGCTTTTGCCAGATCCCGAGGGGCCAATGAGGAGGAGGAGTTCTCCCGCCGCGATGCGCAGCTGGATGTCCTGCAGGATCGGCTTACCCCCGAGGCGGAGGGTCAGACTTTCCACTTCCAGGATGGCCGAGGGGTCCTGGGTCTGGGTGCTCGACAGTGCTTTGCTCGGTGTTCTTGCCGTCGCCATCCTTCCTCGCTATTGGGCCAAGCGCAATCGGTAATCAGGTAAGAAAAGGCGCAACAACAGCAGGGTTATCAACGTAACCAGGGCTACCGAGACCAGGCCTCCCAATGCCAGTCGGGAGGCTGCAGCAAAGTGTTCGCCATTGTTCAAGGCCAGGACCTCCACCCCCAGAGGAGTTTTGCCAGCCGGATAAAGGAGTTCTGAAACGGGCAGTTCGAACATCACGCTGCCAAAAGCCAAGAGCCAGCCTCGCACCAAGGGCCGCGAGAGCAGCACCGCCTCGATGTCCAACCAGCGAATCCAGGGCGACAGGCCGTGGATGCGGGCCGCATCCGACAGCCCACGGTCCAATTGGGCAAGAGGTGCCTGGAGCAGGCGGGTGAGCATGGGCGCGGTGGCTGCCGTATAGGCCAGAATGAGCAGCAGGCTGCCCCCATAGAGCGAAAACCCGGGGAGGTTGAAGGCCATGATGTACGCCGCCCCCAGCACCAGTCCAGGGATGGCCATGTTCCCCATGGAAAAGACATCCATAGCGCGACCCCCAATCCCGCCTGCTTGCAGGTTGCGGGCAAAGAGCCAGGCCAGCAGCACGGCGAGGGACGCGGCCAGGAGGGCAAAGGCCAGGGAATGGAAGATGGGGTCCCAGGAGCTTTGGCGCAGGGCTACCCAGCCGCCACCCAGGGCCGCATGGGTGATGGCCCCCAGGGGAAGCAGCAGTGCCAACAGCCCCAGACTGAGATTCAGGCTGGCCAGGATCCAACCCTCTCCCCCTTGGGTAGGAGGTGGACGGCGGTGGCGGGTTTGGCCATGGACCAGCACTGCCCCAAAACGACGTTGCAATAGGATTTGTCCCAGCCCCCCCAGCAGTGCTAGGGCCACCAGCAGAAGCGCCAGGCGCGCGGCTCCCACAAAATTGAGCGGAGAGCTACTCAAGGCGCCATAGATGGAATAGGTCAGGATGGGTAGGTGAAGATGGGCACCGAGGGTGGCGGGAATCCCAAATTCCTGGACGCTCTCGATGAAGGAAACCACCAACGCCGCCGAAGCAACGGGGATTGCCAGGCGGAGAAAAACCACCAAGGCGCGTCGGGGCTGGATGGCAAAAACCCGCATGACATCGGTGAGGTCATGGCCCAGGGCTGCCCAAAGGGGACGGACCACAAAAACCGCAAAGGGAAGTGCCTTCAGGGTGAGCAGGGCAACGATGCCAACGGTGCTGTAGAATTGATGATAGAGCCAGCCATCACGAAGCCAGGGCGCGGCAAAGACAATCTCCCAGCCCGTGGTCAACAAATAGCTGGGCATCAAAAAGATGAGCCACAACAGCAGTTCCCCAACGGAATGCCAGCGACTGCTACGACGTTCCATGGCCCAAGCCCAAAGGGTACCCAGGATTGCCGCCAGAAAGGCCGACGTCAAAGCAAGCCCCACCGAATTGCCAAGGGCCTGCCAGGTATCCCGAGGCCAACCCAATTGGACACTGGTGCTAGGAGCCCACTGGGGGAAGATGGGCAAAAGTAGGAACCGCCCCAAGGGATAGAGGAAAAAGAGGCCAACGATCAGCCAAACGGGAAGACTGCGCAGCCAGGTTCGAAGTACGTTCACCAATCTGGTCCTACTCCCCCAAGATTTCGCGGCTGAACCAGGCATTGACGGCATTCTCCCGCTGACCCCACACCGTCGGGTCTAGATTTACCAAGGGGAGCTGCAACGGATTGCCCATCCCGGCATTGGGTTGGGGGGCGTTCTGGGTGATCGGCCAGTAATAGCCATCGGGGGCCCCTTTGCGCATGGCCAGTTCCTGCGCTTCGGGACTCAGCATATATCGGGCAAAGGCGATGGCCTCCTGGCGCGCCTTGGGCGACAAATGGGAGGCGAAAACCATGACCCTGGGGAGCAACACGGCTGGCTGCGGGAGGCTCACCTGCCATTTCCCCGGCTCCTGGGCCGCCAAGGCATAGGCAGCAGAGGATTGCACGATGGCCAGTTGCACCGTCCCGGTGGTCAAGGCATGAATGGTATTACTGTTTTTGGGGTAGACCTGGACATCATTGGCCTTGAGTGCGAGCAGAAAACTTTGTCCCTTGGGCCAACCGCCATGGGTTTCAAGCCACCCCGCCACCTGGGGATAGGTGGGCCCGGAGATGGCCGGATTATTCATGGCAAACTTGCCCTTCCAGGCGGGTTCGAGCAGGTCGTCCCACCGTTGGGGTGCTGGACTTCCGCTTTTGTGCAAAAAGACCCCTGCCAGGGTGTAGCCGGTGGGGATCCAGGCACCATTGGGTGGGATCATGCGCTTGCCAAGGCGGGTCCATGGGATGTCAGCGGGAACCATGCCGGTGCTGAGCAAATGGGCGCCAGCAAGGCCCGCCGCCGCTGAGGCACCGTCGAACCAAGCCACATCCCACTGGGGATTATTGCCTTGGGCGGAGATCCGCGCCAGCAAGGCCCCGGTGGACATTTCTACCACTTGGACCGGAATACCGGTCTTGGCGGTGAATGACTTGGCAATCATGGGCCCGTAACTGACGGCGCTGTAAAACACCAATCCGGGCTTGGTTCGCGGCCAAAAACTCCAGAGGGCCACAGCCACAAGGAGGGGGAGAAGGACCCAGAGAAGCTTACGCATCGCTGTGCTCCGTCGGCACGAAGCATAAGACTTGGGTGTGGATGTGCTGTAAACAGATTCCCCGGCAATGGGTTGGGTAGCGCGGCATTAACACGATCATTCCTTCTGACTCTGATGCGACCATTGGACAACAGGGGCAAGCCTGCCCGAGTGAACCAGTACGCAACCATACCAGAGAAATGTGACACTTTTATGAATCTTTTATGACGATTCGATGACAACGATGAGAAAACCAATGATTTTCCCACCAGTATAAAATGATAATGGCCAGAAAAATCTCTGGCCATTGTGCTTGCTACAACTACTACTCGGGATGTTACGGTTCTGAGGTGCTCGCTACCGTCATTTTCTGACCATTGATATCCAAAACCTGGAGTTGGTAGGGACCGTGGCTGCGAGCAATGAAACCGCTGCTACTAGCAGGCAAATGTACCGTTGCCACAGCGCCTAACCCTGCTTTTATGCCCAACACAGGATCAGCAGTAAAGCGCTGATAAGCATAGTCATTGGCAAAGTCTGTTGCGGGAAGCTTGCTGAGCTCTTTTCCTGACCATGCTTCTACGGTCTTCCCATTCACTGCGAGGAGACGAATGGCGATGATATGGGCTGGCACCGAGGCAGTTCCTGCATTGACATACATGTGGACAGTTACCGAACCGTCGCTCGCCACCTGTAGATCCTTCATGGCGATGTGGTGGGCTTTCACGCCAGTGGGATCCCCATGGAAGGGAGTAACAACAGATCCCCGATAGTAGGAATAGGTAGCCACAATGAAAATCACTCCAATCCAAAAGAGGGTAAGCGCAAGTTTTTTGAACGCGCCGGCTGCCAAGGGGAGCGGAAGGCTACCGCCCAACCAACGAAACCACCCCTTCCCTGCCAAGGAGGAATTTTTCTTGAGTAGCCAATTATCAATGGAGTAAGCCCCTCCACCAACCAGGAATAACGTTATTCCCATGGCAAAATTCGAAGCGGCCATGGTCCATTCGTCGATACAGGTCGCACCCTGCCAACCAAAGAGCAGCATTAGGGTAAAGGAAAGTCCAAGAGTCAGGATGGCTGCCAAACGAGTCAGGAAACCAGACAGAAGCATGAGCCCAGAAATCAGCTCCACTGCGCTGAAAATAATGACCCCAGCATAGAGCAGTACAAAATTATGGAGTAGAAAAGAAACCAAGTGGCTTGTGCCAAGGATTGCCCCTGGCATAGCGGTTTGAAACTTATAGGCCATCCAGTGTGCCGCTGGATCCAGTTTCTGTGGTCCATAAATGAAGCGTCGGGATCCGCCACCCCAATAGATCCATCCCTGTACAAAACGTACTGCCAGAATCCCAAGTGCAAGAATGCGCCACCATTCGGATTTTTCCTGTGGGACCTCTTCGGTTTGCGACATCGTATTCATATGATTCACCTCTGTCATGCGGCGTGAAAGTTGGGATTGACGTCACGAACAGGAACTGCGTTGACCCAATCCCAAGAATTTCCCAGATATATGGTTCCACCAACGATGGTGGGATTGACGATCCCAAAACGGCCACCTACATGGTATTTATGCAGCAATTTGCCATTGCTAGCATCGAGGGTATAGATATCAGGGCCGGTGGAGATGTAGAGATTTCCTTGGTAAAAAGTGGGAGCTCCTCGGCCAGCTCCCGCCGGGCCGGGATTCGGCACATGCCACGTCCAAAGAACTTTGCCGGTATGCAGATTAATGGCTGAATAGGAGCTCGTCACCGGAGTTCCCACATAGACGATGTTGCCGTGAATCATGGGCACACCTCCCTTGAAAGCAGGGATTTTGGGGCCACGACCCAGTCGATCGGTCCAAAGGACTTGTCCTGTTTGGGCACGGAATGCCCTTACGATCGTTTGTAATGTTGCTTGGCCATGTACCTCTTTGGGATCGGCTACGGAATCCATAACTACAACACCATCGGTAACAGCCGGTGAAACATCGCCCATGCCTGTATTAACAGCCCCAGGAATCGTCCCTTTCCAGAGAACTGCGCCAGTTTTTTCGTTGAGGGAGTATAAATAGGGAATGACGGACATGGATACGTAGACTCGATGATGCCAAACGGCAGGACTGGACATATTGGCGATTCCCCCGACATGGGTCTTCCATATTTCCTTGCCATTCGTGGCATCAATCCGATCAATATTGCCATCGCCCGTACTGATAAAAAGGGAACCGTCATTATAGGCTGGTGTAGGCATGGCATCACCAACCGTTTTGAAGCTCCACAATAATTGACCATTTTTTCGGTTCAGACAGAAAATGCCGTTATAGCTGATATCTTTACCGCGGGCCGCCGATTTGGGATTATTTTTAAAAGCAACGACATTTGCGAAATTAAAGGAAACACTACCGGCCGAGAGATATACATGGTTCCCGATCACCAAGGGGTTACCCATCAAGGTATTGGCGACGGGACTGCTGCGCCAAATCAATTTTCCAGTTTTGGCATTGATAGCGTAAGCAAAACTATCGTCACTTTCGGCATATACCACCCCCCGTACTACGGATACGCCCAGGGCATTGCCATAGAATTGGGTTTGTACTGGTAGGGCTTCTTTTAGCCCATACACCTTTTCGCCATAGGGATGATTGTCTGCCAATGGCCAAGCCCTGGCTTCAGGAAAATTCCATCGTACCCCTTGGCGGATCCAGTTGGGGGCTTTGGCACTCACGGGAAAAGCCGCATTATGGGTGGGGCTGCCATAGGCATGGGTCCATTCCGTTGGCCCCACTTGATCCTGGCGATCCGGTGCATTTGCCGGAAGATAGAGCGTAGCAAAAGGGCTGTCTGGATCCAAGGTATTGTGGACCGGATCAACGGGAAAGCTTGCGGCCTGACTGATGGGCGCAATAAGAATGCTTGCGGCACTACTAAGAGCAATGATGAATAGCGTTTTTTTGGGCACTTGCATACTCCTCAATATTTAGTTAACAAATCAGAATAAACTAATATATAGAATTTTTCTGATGCTTTAACTATAGCACTGGTATTTTTATTTTGTAGCCTTAAAAGTAACTATTTGTAACAGATTACCATTTGTTACAAATAGTTACTTAATTTTCTAGCTATTTCATGGACAGGGTGGAGAATAATTGGAAAATAAATCGTTGATAATTAGCAAGCGAAGGAGGCTGGCGCCCTTCGCTATGGTATTTATCCAGAAAAAATACCAAGGTAAGTACTATGTTGTATGAGAAGATTGGAGGTTTTTCTCGTGGAGGGATTCCCTTTGAATTCTCGCGCCCCACAGACTATAAAGGATTGGGATGATAAAAAGAGAAATCAAAGAGCCAAAACTCAGTCCAGCAATAATTACCAAGCCCATGGAAAAACGGGCTTCGGCATTCCCTCCCGATGCAAAAATAAGAGGGATGGCGCCGGCAATCATTGCTGCCACGGTCATGAGGATTGGTCGTAACCGTAAGGCGGCGGCCTCTTGTACCGCCAGGGCGCGTTCCAGCCCCTTTTCCCTTTGTAGTTGGCGGGCAAATTGGACAATGAGAATCCCTTGTTTGGCAGTGAGCCCAATCAACATGACCAAGCCTACTTCTGAATAGATATTGATGCTGGATAGCCCCATGGCAATGGGTAGTAGAGCCCCAAACGCCGCCAAGGGAACCCCAGCGAGAACGATCAGGGAGTCGCCAAAGCCATTGAATTGTGCTGCAAGCAAGAGCAAGACAAAGATTAGCGCAAAGGCAAAAGTGATCGCTAGTGAATTCCCCTGCTGCTCATACTGCCGAGACGCTCCAGCGTAGTGAATCTGATCTGTGGCTGGTAATACCGCCTGGGCATTCTGCTGTAGGAATTGTAGCGCCTGACCCAGGGAGACCCCTGGCGCCGGGTTGGCTTGAATTGTCACTGCAGCCAAGTTCTGGAACTGTGGTAGGTAGGTTGGAACCACCTCTTGGTGCAGGGTGACGAAAGTCGAAAGAGGGACTTCGGCGCCGGAAGGCGTGCGGATTTGATAGTCTTGCAAAAGACTGGGATTTGCGCGCAAAGCCACCGGGACTTGTGGGACTACCCGATAGCTGAGACCGTCCATACTAAAATAATTCACATAATTGCCACCCAGTAGAGTTGCCAGACTTTTGCCTACATCGGCTAGGGTTAAACCGAAATTTGCCAGCATCTGTTTGTGAATCTGGATTTTTAATATCACATCGTTAAATTGTAAATTACTGGCAACATACGTAAAAAGGCCGCTGCTATGGGCCTTTTTGACTAGCCCGGCGGCGAGGCGATCAAGTTCCAAGTAATTACCTGTACTGCTGCTGATTACGAATTGGACGGGTAGGCCGACGGTCGAACCCGGCAGAGGAGGAAGACCAAAAGCAGATAACGCCATGCCCGGAACCTTTTCCGAAAGCCTTTGAATTTGGGCGCGAACCTCCTGGGTAGTAACGTTTCTTTTGGGTTGTAAGACCAGCCCGGACATCATTGCGTTATTGAGCAAAAAGCCACCAACGCCTACCCCATTGACCACGAAGCTATCGGTCCGCTGGGGGATATGATCGAAAACCGCTTGGGTCAAATAGCGATCATAGCGATCCATGTACTCCAATGTGGCGGTCGGTTGGGCCAGTCCGCTGACATACACAATTCCTTGGTTGGCTGGTGGGGCCAGCTCATGGGGGCTCATCCAAAACAAGCCTGCTACCCCAACGGCTAGGAGGCCCGCACCCGTAAGGAGAGCGGGCCGATAGGAAAAACTTCGCGATAGCATCTTGCCATAGGCCCTCCGTAGCCGACCGAAAACGTCCTCTACGAGTCTTGCCATCCGTCCTTCTTGGCCACCACGAAGGACTCGAGAAGCCAGCATGGGTGCCAACACCAAGGCAATGATCATGGACATCAGTACGGTGGCGACAATAGTAAGGGCAAATTCACTGAAAAGTTGTCCTATCAGTCCACCAAGGAGGACCATGGGGAGGAATACCGCAACGATCGTGCTCGCCATGACCAGAATCGGGCTGCTCAATTCGCGCACGCTTGCTAACGCCGCATGAATGGGGGTGGCGCCATGTTCCAGGTGACGGTGGACGTTCTCCACAATAATAATAGCGTCGTCTACTACGAGCCCAATGGCCAGGACCATAGCCAACAAGGTCAAGAGGTTGAGGGTAAAGCCCAAGGCATGGAGTAGGGTCATGGCGCTGACCAAGGCGAGGGGTATGGCCAGAGCAGGAACCAGCAAAGCACGCCAGGAACCCAGAAAGAGGTACACCACTACAATGACAATCAACAAGGCTAGACTAATATCTATCAAGACTTCATGGATGGAACTTCGGACGAACTGTGCACCGTTGTAGAGGATTTTAGCCTGCATTCCCGTAGGCAATGCTCTATCCAACTGGGCCAACATTTTTTTGACGCCAGTTGCCATTTGCAGTGCATTACTTCCTGGCGCCTGCATCACTCCCAGATTTACCGCGGGAAGACCATTCACTAGCACCGATGAGTCGTAGGTTTGGGCGCCTAAGGACACGGTGGCGATTTGCCCTAAGGTAATGGGCATGCCATGGATGCTCTTGACGACCAGATGACGAAACTCTGCAGGGTCATGAAGAGCCGTGTTGGCCGTTAGGGAAATGGTAGTATTGGTGTTGCGTAATCTTCCCGCAGCGCTGACAAAATCATTGGCCTGGAGGGCTGTTTTTACCTCGGCAGGGGTAATTCCAAGCACTGCCATTTTTTGGGGATTCAACCAGATTCGCATGGCAAAGGTGTTGCCATTGGGCCCCGTGCCCGGGGGCAGGATAGAGGTGACGCCAACGCCAGGCACCGACTGAATGGCAGGTTGGACAACTCGGGTCAGATAATCGGTGATCTGCTGCTGATTGAATCCCTTCCCAGAAAAAGTGAGGTACATCAGATAGGCACCCGAACCCGGCATCTCCACCACAATGGGTTGCATAACCCCTTTGGGAAGTTGATTGAGGACGCTGTTGACCTTGATCTGGGTCTGCGACAGGGTGGTATTGGGATTGACTCCCATACGGAGATACAACGTGATAATGGAAATCCCATTTTCACTAACTCCGGTCATGTAATTGATGCCAGAAACCTGCGCTACGGCTTTTTCCAAAGGAGCCGTAAGAAAGGCATTCACGGTCTTTGGAGTTGCTCCAAAGTAATGGGTGGTAATGGTGATCAACCCCGTCTTGGTAGGAGGAAACTCGGTCACAGGTAGCATCCCCAGGGCACGAAGGCCCAGGAGAAAAAAGGCTGCCATCAAGGTAATGGCGAGAACAGGACGATGAATGAAGGCGTGCAGGAATCGCATGGGGAAATTCGTCCTTTTTTTAGCGGAGAGAAACAGCATTGTTGATGCGGACCTGATCGCCACTATGCAACTTAACCTGACCCGCCGTGACCACAAGATCGCCAGCCTGCAATCCTTTTTGCACGATCACGTTTTGGCCTGCTACCGAGCCCAACTGGATCGGGGTGGCCTGGGCGATCCATCGTGATCCTTGCTGGTGAAGGAGATACACAAAATCCCCATAACTGTGATGGGCAACAGCCACTTGTGGAATGATCAAGCTGCGCTTGCTTGGGGCGGATGGCAGGCGAATCAAGACAAACATTCCTGGCCGCAAAAAACCTGGATCGCTGATCTGAGCCCGTACCGTAAGGGCTCGGTTACTATGGTTCACTTGGTTATCCAAGGCGGTAATTACTGCAGAGAAGTGTTTGCGTTGCTGCCCCTTTCGGGTCTGGAGAAGGATCTTTTCCCCGATCTTCAGGGTCGGGGCAAGGTTCTGAGGAACCGCAAAGTCCACCTGTAAGTTCTGGGGTGCCACCAATCGAACCACGGTCTTACCAGCCGGCAGGTATTCGCCCAACGCTACCTTACGGAGGCCCAACACTCCGGAAAATGGCGCGCGTAGGATGGTATTGGCAAGTTCTTCCTGCAGGGATTGCAGCTTCGCCTTAGCCATTTCGGCCCCATAGGTAGCCTTGTCTAGGGCCGCCGTGGAAATGCCATGAATGGCATATACCTGGGTTGCCCGTTGATCATTGAGGGAGGCAAGCCGATATTGCGCCTGAGCTTCCTGAAGGGCGCCAGGAAGGGAACCAGGGTCCAGTTCCACGAGTACCTGTCCACGATGAACTTGCTCCCCGGAGTGAAATTGGAGGGAGCGGATGACCCCCGCAGCTTGTAGACTCAAGGCCGCCCCTTTCTGGGCACGAAGCTGTCCTACCGCTGTACTTTGCGGAGTGATGCTGGCCCAGTGTACCTTTGTTGCGGAAACTGTCACCAAGGCGCTGGCAGTATCTTTTCTGGCCTGGGCTACACGCTGGTCTCGCCACCAATGGAGAGCAAAGACAATCCCGAAGAGAAAGAAAATCCCAGTAATTACGACAAGGATGGATTTTTTCATGGATGGGTTTCCTGTTGGTGATCCGCTGCCGACGGCGAGGGGCCCTCGCCCATGGCCAGAAATAGCGCAACCGTGTCGAGATAGCGCTCGCTCTTGGTGCGTAAGGATGCTTCTTGATCCTGTTGGTTGGCAATTTCTGCATTGAGGACGGTGGCGTAATTGGCTACGCCATCCCGATACCGTGCTTGGGCTAAGCGCAGTGCCTGACCTGCTGCTTGGGCAGCAAGATGCCGTTGGGTATAGCTTTGCTCCGCTCCCTGGAGAGCCCGCAAGGCATCAGCAACCTGGCGAAAGGCGGTGAGTACGACCTCGTGATATTGATCCACGGCTATGTGGTAGGAGTCTATAGCCGCTTTTTCTTGAGCCTTTAGGGCTCCCCCCTCATAGATTGGCGCGACGATGCTGCCAGCCAGACCCCACAGGGTAGATGCCGGGGTAAAGAACAGGACCCCTGATTGGGCAGCCTTGCCTAGATCGGCGCTAATATTGAGTTGTGGGTAGCGATCCGCAGCAGCTACATGGGCTTGGGCTGCCGCTGCTTGAACAGCTGCCCGAGCAGCCACGATGTCAGGTCGGTGCGCAATGAAGGAAGAAGGAACTACCATTGGGAGATTCCTAGGTAGTTGGAATTCTTCCAGAGAGGGTACCAGAGCACCTTGTTGGGGGTAGCGACCCAATAGTGCTGCTAGGGCGTGTTTCTGCTGGGCCATTGCAACTTGCAAAGGCGCTACGGAGGCCTTGGCAGAAGCGGTCAAGGCCTCTTGCTGGCGTAATACCTGTAAGTTACTTGCGCCCAGATGATATTCTTCCCGAATCAAATGGAGTAGGTGTTTGTCGGCGGTAGCGATCTGCTGGGCTGCCTGCCATTGTTCGCGGGTTGAGGCCGCGCTGATCAATGCCTTGGCCACCGCCGCCGCAACATATTGTTGGGTAGCCGCGAGACGGGCTTGGGACGCCCTGTGTTCTGCTTGGGCACTCTGTAGACGATCCGATGTCTGTCCAAAGAGATCTGGGCTGTAACTCACCTGCACGGATCCCAAGAGCAGACTGTAGAGATTGCCTGGGATGCGATAGCTGGTCCCGCCGTTGACTCCAGTTCGTAGTGCGCGACTCCGTGCCAACTGGGCGGCGGCCGACACCTGCGGCAAAAATCCCGCAGCAGCCTCTTTTTCTGCCTCTTGGGCTCGCCGCACCGCTTCCTGAGCCTCTTGAATGCTGGGATTTGCTCGAAGGGCCGCAGCTACGTCCTGATTCAGGGTTGCTGAATCAAACAGGTGCCACCAGTCGACTCTAGGAGTTTTCTGCCAGCGTAGCTTAGTGGTCCTCGAAGACCATGATTGCTGGTTAGCAAGATAGTGTGTAGGTCCATGGACCATGGGTAGCGGGAGCTTAGGGCCAGGGGCACAAGCGCTAAGTAAGAGTGCTAGGAGGATTGGTAGTGGCCAGCGCTGCTTTCTGTCCATGGGGATTCCAGTGCAAGAATTGCAGGATCAGCGTACCGGCTCTTCTTGTAACAATCTTGGGAAGAGCAGGTATGGTTTGTAACAAATACACTGTTTCACCGCCTTGCTGACATCTCGTTACATTTACCTCTAGAGGTCAGAAGTCGAGGGCGCTATTGTTGTGATTATGGAAGATGCGAAAGCCCATATCTTGGTTGTTGAAGATGATCTCCGCTTGCGGAGTTTGTTGGAGTCCCATTTGCGTAGTCATGGTTTTGCAGTTCAAGGGCAGCGTGATGGTCAGGGATTAGAGCGACTCCTCCAGGATGGATCCCTAGATTTCCTGGTTCTCGACCTGGGTCTTCCCAAGGAAGATGGTTTACAAATCTGCCAACGTATTCGCCGTGATTCGCAGATTCCGATCCTGATCCTTACCGCTCGCAATGATGAATTGGATCGTATTCTAGGTTTGGAGATGGGAGCTGATGATTATCTCACCAAGCCGTTTCATCCACGGGAGTTGGTGGCAAGAATTCAGGCTATTCTTCGGCGCACGCGCAGCACCCCTAGCCCCCTAGATGACAAGCCCTCGGAACAGGTGGTTGGTCCTTTTCGCATCGATCGCGGACGTCAAGAGATTTTTCTGGATGGGATGCGTCTGGAATTGACCACCAATGAGTTTTTGACCCTGGCCGTCTTGATTACCCATGAAGGCCAAGTGCTCAGTCGAGAAAAGCTCCTTTGGCTTACCCGGCAGCGTAACTTGGATCCCGACGACCGCAGTATCGATATGCAAATCTCTCGATTACGCCGATTACTAGGGGATGATCAGCGGGAGCAGCGACATATTCGGACGGTTTGGGGGAAGGGCTATCTTTTTGTTGCCGAGCTATGAAGTTTCATCGACTCTGGCCCAGGAGCTCCGTTGGCCGCAGTTTTTTGCTGTTAACCCTGCTTTTGCTGACCAGTCAAGGCTCGGTGTACCTGCTTTTTCATAGTTACGTCCTCGATCCAGCCGCCCAACGCTTTGCCAGACTTTTGTGGCAAATCGACGAGGCCCAAGCCAATAGTCCACCCAACGCATTGGGCTGGAAGATTTCCCAAGAGCCCCACGGTACCTTGCCCCAGTCCTATTTTTTGCGCCATGTCTCCCTGTCCTTTGCCCGACTAGGCACTCATGCGCAGTTGCGGGTGCAAGATCAGGGTAATGGCACTCTTTGGTTTTGGTTGCACGGCCAGGAAGGGCACCCCTGGCTAGGAATTCCCATACAAGGAATGGCATTCATTGGTAATCCATTCACCTTGGTCCGTCTGCTGATTATTCTGATGCTAACCGTACTCGGAGCTTGGCTCATTGTCTGGCAAATCAATCGGCCTTTGGCGCGCCTGGCTAATTCTGCCCCACGTATTATGCGGGGCGAATTTCCCGAGGGATATCCTATCAGTCGCCAAGCCCCTATAGATATTCAAGAGTTGGAGCGGACCATCACAGGCATGGCAGAGGACTTGCATCGCTTGCACGAGGAACGAACGTTGCTGCTCACCGGCATTTCCCACGAGTTGCGTACCCCGCTTTCGCGGCTTATGTTGAGCCTGCATCTATCTCCTGCACAGTGGTCTCGGGAGCAGCCGGCTATGCTGGCGGATGTTGAGGAAATGGAAACGGTCTTGGGTAATTTTTTGGCTTGGGTTCAGGGCGGCGAGCAAGAAAAACCCCTCGTTATCTCCGCGAGACAATGGTTTGAGGAAATGGGTACGATTGCTCGGGAACGCTATGGACTGTGTGTCGAGGAGGGAATCCAAGAGCACGAGTGCCAAAGTGACTTCCTGGGCAGACCCATTGCTCTGGAGCGGGTCTTCCGGAATCTTTTCGACAATAGCCGTCGGTATGGAAATGGCCAAATCCGATTGGAGCTTTCTTGTGCAGGAACTGCCTGTTTTTTTCGTTGTACGGATTTGGGGGGGGAATCCGTGAGTCGCGCTTTGGTTCTGGCTATGAATGAAGGCTCTGTCCCTAGACAGCAAGGGCATGGGTCGGGCATGGGGATTCGTCTCTGCCATCGACTGCTGGCCCTGCAAGGGGGGACACTGCACTATACCGTTGCCCCGAACGGTGGCCTATCGGTCGAGATTGGCCTGCCTAAGGTTGCCCGCACCGCGAATAGGTAGACCCAGGCTTTGCCTTGTGTCCTAATGCCTGCGATGTGGATTTTCTGGTCAGGCATGGGGGATGGAGAATGCGCGGGGCACGCCAGGGACACCCATTGGGAGCGGCCATGTTGGGGATGTTCCTGGATGGCTTTGATCTGAGCATTATTGCCGTTGCCCTTCTGCCCCTGTCATCACAATGGCATCTTCAAGATAGCCAAAGTGGTCAATTGATGGCGATGGTGCTCCTGGGATCCTTTGTGGGGGCCCTGCTTGGCGGCGTTTTCATCGATCGCCATGGTCGACGTAGACTTTTGATTCCCAACGTGCTGCTGTATGGTCTCGGTGCCCTCTGGAGTGCCCTGAGCCCGGATCTACTGTCGCTGGAATGGGGCCGATTCCTGACGGGCCTGGCGGTGGGCCTCGATTACCCGCTGGTGGCCACCATTGTTGCGGAGTATTCGGCAGCGGCAGTACGCGGCAAAGGTTTTGCCTGGATCAATCTGGCTTGGTTTGGGGGTGCCATTGCTTCTTCTTTGCTGGGCTGGGGTATGTTGGCAGTCCTGGGCACCGATTCCTGGCGCTGGATGTTGGGTAGCGCCCTCTTGCCTACGCTCCTCTTGGGCTGGTTACGCAAGGATTTGCCGGAATCCCCGCGCTGGCTCTGGCGCCAGGGTAAAAGAGCCCAGGCCGACCAAGCCCTCCAAGAACTGCATCCTGCCCTGACCGCCACGGCGCGATCCCAAATCCTGGAGCGCTTTACAGGAGTCCGGATTCCGGGAACGGCGCTGTTGCTTCGCCCCTGGCGAAGACGATTGCTCTTGGCGGTTCTTCCTTGGTTTTTGTTGGATATGGTGAGTTTGGGGATTGCCCTGTATTTGCCTCTGGTCCTACGCAGCCAAGGGTGGGTAGAGAACGATGGCCAAGCCGCCTTGGTCAATGGCGCCCTGTTGGTCCTGTCCGCCCTGGGCATCCTTTGGGCCTTGCCCCGTCTGGATCGCTTGGGTCGCTTACCATTGCAGCTTTGGGGTTTTGCCGGCATGGCCCTGGGTTTGTTCCTCTTTGCCCTGGGTGCGGACTGGCAGTCCTTGCTGGCAGTGTATTTGGGGGCAGCTGTGTATGCCATTGCTTTGGGCATTGGTCCGGCCGTGACCATCATTGCCTTGGCCGTGGAGCTCTTTCCGACCCCCTTACGGGCGACGGTGGGGGGGCTCGCCACCGCCATTTCCCGACTTGGGGCGGTGGTTTCGGCCCTGCTGTTTCCCATTTTGGATCAAAGTGTTGGTTTGGTGCTGGTGCTTTGCTTGGCGGCGGCCTTGGCGCTCATTGCGGGGGGCATCAGTTGGCGTTTTGGGGTGGAAGCACGAGGCAGAGAATTGGAAGACTTGGAAAGCTTGCCCGGTTCCGGCGGCTAAGTCCGCGATTCTTCCGATGCAAAATAGGTCGTGCCAACTTAGATCTTGCCACCTTTGGTGCTCCCCCGGTATTGGCGACTTCCACTAGCATATGCTCCGTGGGAAATGGAGAACAGCCCAGAGACATCTCAATGGGTTCCCAATCACTCATTTTTTGTAACTCGGATAAAGCATACTCTCCAGGACGTATCCGGATGCCTGGGTGGGTAGCGAATCGTATCAGCGGAACTCTTTCATCCCTCGATGTTTCCGGGCATTGGGTCAGGTATAGTTGTTGGCTCGGCGAATGAGTTGGTCGGAGCCATAGGTCGGGTGCCAATGGAGATCATTTTGCTCTGCCCTTTTCCTTGTCACTCTAAGAACCTCTACCCGGCTTGTTTTGCAGGGATTGGAGGAATTCCTGCAAGACCAATGCGCTGTTGTGTTCCGTGTCATGAGCGGCGTAAAGCAGGATCAGATCGTGCTGCCCAATTTGGGACAAGAGGCTTAGGGCTTGCTCTACCTAGCGTTGTAGTTCTTGCCAGTAGCGTTGGCGAAATTCTTCCCAACGGGCGGGGTCGTGAGCGAACCATTGTCGTAATTCTGGGGACGGGGCAAGTTCTTTGGGCCAATCGTCCAGCGCCAGGTCCGCCTTGGAGATGCCCCGGGGCCAAAGCCGTTCGGCCAGCACCCGATATCCTGGGGGGATGGGGTGTTCATACACTCGCCAGGTACGGATTTTCATGCCTTTTCCTTTTGCGCAAACTGTGCTTGTCGAGCCTGGAACATGCGTCGGC
>JABEBX010022054.1_pt1 | contig 18833 bp, 16 predicted proteins | sample 7245971 | NCBI WGS metagenome assembly JABEBX01 (sample SAMN14506365, study PRJNA622280) | hot springs metagenome | biome: hot spring [ENVO:00000051]|acidic hot spring [ENVO:00002120]; feature: spring [ENVO:00000027]|sediment [ENVO:00002007]; material: sediment environment [ENVO:01001048]... | reverse complement strand
ATAGTACCTATAGCGATGGAAAAGGGATTAAGATTTGCCATCAGGGAAGGCGGCAAGACGGTTGGTGCAGGTGTTGTTACGGAGATTATAGAGTAAAAATAACCTAAGGGAAAAAATATGAGAACAATGATTATATTAGCATGTACCGAATGTAAAAACAGAAACTATATGACTTCTAAGAATAAAAAAACTACACCAGACAGGATAGAGTTGAATAAGTATTGCCCGCATTGTAGGAAACATACACCGCATAAGGAGACAAAATAGGTCAGTAGCTCAATTGGTAGAGTACCGGTCTCCAAAACCGGTTGTTGGGGGTTCGAGTCCCTCCTGACCTGAATTTATACAGGATATAATTATGGAAAATGAGTTAAATTTTACGGAAAAATTGAGAGGCTTCTTTAATGAAGTAATGGCGGAGTTAAAAAAAGTTACATGGCCTACAAGAAAACAGGTCACAACATCAACTATTGTTGTTATAATCGTTGTGATTATAACCGCTATATATCTCAATATCGTGGATCTCGGGTTTAGCTATCTTATTAGCTTGATATTCAGATGAAGTGGTACGTAGTTCATACATATTCCGGATATGAGGAAAAGATAAAGACAGGTCTTCTTGCCAAAATCAAAGGACTTGGCAAAGATGATCTTTTTGGAGATATACTCGTTCCACAGGCGGATGTTGTAGAGATTGTAAACGGTGTAAAGAAGAAGTCTAAACAAAAGTTTTTTCCGGGATATATTTTAATACAGTTGGAACCTAAGGAAGAGGCATTTCACATTGTAAAGTCAACACCGATGGTTACCGGATTTGTAGGTGGAGGAAAGGATATAAAATCAATACCTTCAGTACCTGATGAAGAGGTCAATAAACTTAAGGTAGAAATAGAGGAAAGGGCGGTAAAACCAAAGCCCAAGCTCTCCTTTGAGTCTGGAGAAAGTGTAAGGGTTATAGATGGGCCATTTGCAAGCTTTAATGGTGTTGTGGAAGAGGTTAAAGCTGATAAGGGAAGATTGAGAGTTTTGGTTAGCATTTTCGGAAGATCAACACCTGTAGAGGTTAATTTTAATCAGGTTGAGAAGAATTAAAGGAGAAATAAAATGACAAAAACAGCTATTGCTAAGGTCAAATTACAGATACCTGCTGGTAAGGCTAACCCGGCACCACCTGTGGGGCCGGCCCTTGGACAGCATGGCGTAAATATCATGGAATTTTGTAAGGCTTTTAATGCAAAAACAGCAAAGATGCAGGAAGGCTTGATTATACCGGCTTTAGTGACTATCTACTCTGACAGAAGTTTTAGTTTTATTACGAAGACCCCACCTGCATCGGTCTTAATAAAAATGGCTTTAAAACTCGAGAAGGGATCCGGCGATCCAAAAAAGAACAAAGTAGGTAAAATTACCAAGAATCAGGTTATTGAGATAGCAAAGCAAAAAATGCCAGATCTCAACGCATACGATATAGACAATGCGGTTAAGATTATAGAAGGAACAGCAAAAAGTATGGGTATAGAAATTATTTAAGGTGGTGTTAACCGATGAGAATACATGGTAAAATTTACAATGAAGACAATAAACAGGTTGAGCTCGGTAAGATTTATGATTTCAAAGAAGGGCTGGCATTAATAAAGAAGTTAAAAGGCCATAAATTTGATGAGACAGTAGAACTTGCCGTTAATCTGGGAATAGACACAAAACAAACCGATCAGAATATACGGGGAACCGTTGTTCTACCGTATGGGCTTGGTAAGCAGGTAAAAGTGCTTGTATTTACGAAAAACGAAAAAGAGGCATTAGATGCGGGTGCAGACTATGCTGGAGCTGAGGAACTTGTTAATAAAGTACTCGGTGGATGGATTGATTTTGATACGGTCATAGCTACCCCTGATCTTATGGGGATGGTAAGTAAGCTTGGTAAAATACTCGGGCCCAAAAAACTCATGCCAAACCCGAAGCTCGGAACTGTAACATTCGATGTGGCAAGGGCGGTTAAGGAAGCAAAGGCGGGGAAAATAGAGATCAAAAATGACAAAGGTGGAGTTGTACATCTTGCTATAGGTAAAAAGTCATTTTCCGAAGACAGATTAGCGGATAATTTCAATGCAATAATGGAGAAGTTAAAATCCATAAAACCCGCCTCAAGTAAAGGACAATTCTTAAGGAGTGCATATATATCAACAACTATGGGGCCGAGCGTAAAAATTGCGATTCAAACGTACAGATAATCGTAGATATTGGAGGTTTTTTAATGGACAGACAATCAAAAGGTCATGCTGTTTCGGATATAAGGGAAAAGATATTAAAATCAAAGGCCATATTTATAACAGGTTATAAAGGCTTAAAAGTAGGCGAACTTACAAACCTGAGAAGAGAGTTACGAGCCAAGAATGGCGATCTCAAGATAGTAAAAAACACACTTTTCTTGCTTGCATCTAAGGGTATAATACCTGAGATAGAAGAAAAAATTTTTACGGGTTCTACGGCTGTTATGTTCTCATACGGTGATCCTGCTTCAGTCGTTAAACAGATAGTCGGGTTTTCTAAGAATAGCCCTCTTCTTGTTATAAAGGGTGGTATTTTGGATAATAGCTTTATGATGCCGGATAGAGTGGTACTGTTTTCTACTTTGCCGGAGAGAGATGTACTTGTTGGTATGCTTGTTAATGTACTTAGTTCTCCGATATCAAGATTGGTTTATGCCGTGGCATCGCCTATATCAGGGTTAATAACTGTTTTAAATGGAATAATACAAAACAAACAAACAAAAAATTAGGAGGTAGAAATGGCTACAAAGGAAGAGCTTGCGCAGAAGGATTTAACCATAAGCAAAGAGGACATTCTAACTGTTATATCAAAGATGAGTGTTCTGGAACTTGCAGATCTGGTCAAGGCATTGGAAGATAAATTTGGTATTAAGGCTGCGGCAATGCCGGTAATGGGAACTGCCGCTCCTGCAGCAGCTCAAGGTGCGCAGCAGGCACAGCAACCCGAAGAGGAGAAAAACGAGTTTACAGTAACACTTGCAGCAGTCGGTGCTGAGAAGATCAAAGTAATTAAAGAGATCAGGGTAATAACGAATCTCGGCTTGAAAGAAGCAAAGGAACTCGTTGAAGGTGCTCCTAAGGTTATAAAAGAAGGTGTATCGAAAGAAGACGCGGCAAAAATAAAGCAGCAGCTTGAGGCAGTTGGAGCAAAGGTAGAAATTAAATAACAATCAACAGTTTCATACCTCATATAGTTTCAAATGGATGTTCTTTGAGAGTTTTGGTTCCATTGGACAGCACTGCCATACATGGTGGGGCTAAGATAATGGATTTAAAAGCTCGAGGGATGGGTTATGCTTAAAAACGACGTCCTTTCTGACGGGGGTTGCTCCCGAAGGCTGTGGTGTGGTTTGATTTACTATTTTATTCTTCTACGGAGGTAATTAATATTATGGCCACCAAAGATTTAAATAAATTTTCTTTACTGAGAAAAGATTTCAGGAAATTTCATACATTGATGGATATACCTGATCTTATCGAGGTACAGTTAAATTCTTTCCGTCAGTTTTTACAGACTGATGTTAATCCGGAAGAGCGCAAGAATTATGGCTTGCAAGCAGCATTTAACGCTGTTTTTCCCATAAAGGATTACAATGAAACCGCTTCTCTGGAATTTGTTCGGTACATACTAGATCCGCCTGCTTATGATGTTGATGAGTGTAAAGAGAAGGGATTAACCTATACGATGCCCATGAAGATAATGGTGAGGCTTATACTGAAAGATGTTGATCCTGAAACAAAAACCAAAACAGTCAGGGATATAAAAGAACAAGAGGTCTTTTTTGGCGATCTTCCGATTATGACTTCAAACGGTACGTTTATAATAAACGGCATAGAAAGGGTTATAGTAAGTCAGTTGCATCGTTCTCCCGGCGTTTTCTTCGAATATGATAAACTGAAGATTCAGAGTACAGGAAGACCTGTATACATGGCACGTATAATTCCATACGAAGGCTCATGGCTTGATTTTGAGTTCGATCAAAAAGATATAATGTATGTGAAGGTCGACAAAAAAAAGAAGTTTTATGCAACAGTGGTTCTGAAAGCCTTAGGATATACGGAAGAAGAGATACTTCGGAAATTTTATAAGACTGAACTGGTAAAAATAAAGGGTAACGACATAACGCTTGAACTGGATTACGATCTGCTTTTGAATCGAAGATTCAGTGTAGATATCAAGGATCCATCTACCGGAGATGTTGTTGTGCCTGCCGGGACAAAGATAAATCGTAATCTATCCAGAAGGATAATATCGCATAAGGTAAAATATCTTACAGTCAAATACGAAGATATCGACGGAAGAGTATCCGTTCATGATGTAAAAGATGATAAGGGGAAGGTAATACTAAAATGTAACGAGAGTATTACAAGAGAAATCTTTGAAAAGGTAGTTGAAAGTAAAATAGATACGTTAGAGTTTATTTATTTTGATAATATTTCGATAAGCGGTAGTATAAGAGAAACGTTACTGCTCGATAAAATCAAAGAGAAACAGGAAGCAATAGAAGAATTCTATTCAAAATTGAAACCGAATGAATCCTATACTCCTGAGATAGCCCAGTTCTTTTTTGAGGATATGTTTTTCACAAAATCGAGATACAACCTAACCCGAGTAGGAAGATTAAAGATCAATAGCAGATTGGGCAAGAACGTAGATCTTGACGTTACTACTCTTACGAAAGAGGATATCATAGATAGTGTTAAGTATCTATTCGAACTGAAAAATGGTAAAGGTGAGGTAGATGATATAGATCACCTGAGCAATCGTAGGGTTAGAACAGTGGGTGAACTTCTCGAAAATCAGTTTAAACTTGGTCTTTTAAGAATGTCAAAAACGGTAAAAGAGAAATTTACGCACGATCTGCAGACATTGATGCCGTCGGAATTGATCAACCCTAAACCGGTTACTGCTGCGGTAAAGGAATTCTTCGGCGGCAGTCAGCTTTCTCAATTTATGGATCAGACCAATCCTCTTGCCGAGATTACCCATAAGAGACGATTATCGGCACTTGGTCCCGGAGGTCTAACAAGAGAACGTGCAGGTTTTGAGGTCAGAGATGTTCATACAACCCATTATGGCAGAATATGCCCGATTGAAACGCCGGAAGGTCCTAACATCGGATTGATCGCTTCTATGAGTACTTATGCAAGAGTGGATGAATTTGGCTTTTTAAGGACACCGTACAGGGTAGTAAAGAATGGTGTTGCCACGGATGAGATTCTCTATATATCGGCAATCGATGAGGAGAACAAAACAATAGCACAGGCAAATACGATGCTCGATAATAAGAATAGGATTATAGAAGATTATGTCGCAGCAAGGAGAAACGGCGATTTTCTTATGGTTCATAAGGACGAGGTGGACTTTATGGATGTGTCTCCGGCACAGCTTGTTTCAGCGGCAGCGGCACTGATACCTTTTTTGGAGCACGATGACGCAAACAGGGCACTGATGGGATCAAACATGCAGAGGCAGGCTGTTCCTCTTATCAAAACGGAAGCCCCTCTTGTTGCAACTGGGATTGAAAGTTATGTGGCAAGGAATTCTGGTGTCGTTATTGTTGCTGATGACGATGGTATAGTAACATCGGTCGATGCGCGGAAGATTGTTATTCAATACCTGAACAGAGCCAAAGGTCCGACAATCAAGATATATAATCTTCATAAATTTCAGAAGTCGAATCAGGGAACTTGCTTGAACCAGGTTCCTATTGTACGTACTGGACAACACGTTAAAAAGGGAGATATCATTGCCGATGGCGCTGCAGTAGCGAATGGAGAGCTTGCGCTTGGCAGGAATGTGCTTGTCGCATTTATGCCATGGGGCGGTTACAATTATGAAGACTCAATCCTTGTAAGCGAGAAAATAAACAAGGAGGATGTATTTACATCAATTCATATCGAGGAATACGAGTGTGCGGCAAGAGAATTGAAGGTCGGCAGAGAAGAGATAACCAGAGATATCCCGAATGTAAGCGAAGAAAGCCTTAGGGATCTCGATGAGAACGGTATTATCCGGATAGGAGCAGAGGTCAAACCTGGCGATATTCTCGTTGGAAAGGTTACTCCAAAGGGCGAATCACAGCCTACACCGGAAGAACGTCTTCTCAAAGCTATTTTCGGCGATAAAGCAGGGGATGTTAAAGATACTTCTTTAAGGGTTAAACCCGGTGTTCACGGTACTGTTGTTGATGTAAAAATCTTTTCGAGGAAAAGTTCGCCTGATAAGGATAAAACAAAAGATCAGGAGCTTTTAAAGCTTCATACGGATCAAGAAGAAGAATTGGGTATAATAGAAGAGACAATGAAAGAACATCTGATGAAGTTGCTGATCAATGAAAAAATTAGCGAGAAATTCTCAGATGAAAGAAGAAAAATTCATCTCAAACACGGAGATGTTATAACCAAAGAGCTTATCGAAAAAATACCTATGGAAAAATGGGCATCTGTGCCTTTAATGGCAGGCTCTAAGCTTCAGGATAAGGTTGTAAAGATCATAGAATCTACTATCGAGCAAAAGGACATGATCAAGTCCATATTTGAGCAGAAAATAAACAGGCTGAAACGTGGTGACGAACTGCCGGTAGGAGTATTCAAACTTGTGAAGATCTTTATAGCAACAAAAAGGAAGTTGTATGCCGGTGACAAAATGGCTGGCAGGCACGGCAATAAAGGTGTTGTGTCGAAGATAGTGCCTGTAGAGGACATGCCATTCCTACCGGACGGCAGGGCTGTTGATATAGTTTTAAACCCTCTTGGAGTCCCTTCACGGTTGAATGTAGGCCAGATACTCGAGACGCATCTTGGTTGGGCTGCAAAGAGTCTTGGAGAACAGCTACAGGAATATATAGAAGATAATTACGGCCCGAAAGACGTACGTGAGTACCTTCGGGATGTATACAAAAACAGCGATGTATTAAAACATATCGATGAGATGAACGATGATGATATTATGGAGTTTGCGAGGAATATGAAAAAGGGTATCAGGATGACAACAGAAGTTTTCAATGGCGCCACGGAAAAAGAAATAAAAGATTTATTGAAACTCTCGAATCTTCCAGAGGATGGACAGATCAATCTCTATGATGGCAAAACAGGAGAGCCATTCAGGGCAAGGATCACGGTTGGTGTCATGTATATGCTGAAACTCCACCATCTTGTAGAGGAAAAGATACACGCAAGATCCACAGGACCATACTCACTCGTTACTCAGCAGCCTCTCGGCGGGAAGGCTCAGTTTGGAGGACAGAGGCTTGGTGAAATGGAGGTATGGGCTTTTGAAGCATACGGTGCTGCATATTCGTTGCAGGAGATGATGACAGTGAAGTCCGATGACATAATAGGCAGAACGAGGATCTTCGATTCGATAACAAAGGGTAAATATAACTTCGAGCCTGGGATACCGGAATCCTTTAACGTACTTGTTAGAGAACTCAAGAGTATGGCTCTGGACATAGATCTAATAGAGAAAGACCAATTAGAGTAAGCATAGGAGGTTAAAATGGAAGAAGGTTTTTTCCTGCATGAAAAGCCTAAAAATCCGAGTGAAATAGTAGCGGTCAAGATTGGTATTGCTTCTCCAGAAAAGATAAGAAGCTGGTCACACGGAGAGGTAAAAAAGCCGGAAACTATCAACTATAGGACTTTCAAGCCCGAAAGGGATGGTTTATTCTGTGCCAAGATTTTTGGGCCTATAAAAGATTACGAATGTTTGTGCGGTAAGTATAAACGTATGAAGCACAGGGGAGTTGTTTGCGAAAAATGTGGTGTAGAGGTTATACAGTCGAAGGTTAGAAGAGAGCGCATGGGGCATATAGAGCTTGTAACACCTGTTGCTCATATATGGTTTCTCAAAAATGTACCCAGCCCGATAGGTAACCTTTTAAACCTTACAGCAAGAGAGTTAGAGAGGGTTGTCTATTTTGAGTCGTACATAGTGATAGATCCGAAGAATACACCATTAAAGGAAAAAGAACTTCTAAAAGAAGAAACGTATCTTCAGCTCATAAAGGAGTATGGTCCTACTGGATTTACCGCAAAAATGGGAGCGGAGGCAGTTAAAGAATTGCTGAGCAGGATCAATCTTGATAAGCTGTCCAAGGATCTTACGAAAGAGCTTAAGACCACAAATTCGGATCAAAAAAAGAAAAAACTTGCCAAGAGACTCAAGATAGTCGAAGCCTTCAGATTGTCCGGTAACAAACCTGAGTGGATGGTACTTGATGTGCTGCCGGTTCTGCCTCCGGAGCTAAGACCCCTTGTTCACCTTGAAGGAGGCCGTTTTGCATCAGCGGATCTTAACGATCTTTACAGGAGAATAATCAACAGAAACAACAGATTGAAAAAACTCCTCGAGATAGATGCACCGGATATAATAATCAGAAATGAAAAAAGAATGCTTCAAGAGGCTGTGGATGCACTTATAGACAATGGGAAAAGAGGCAAGGTGGTAACATCTGCTAACAGAAGAGAATTAAAATCTCTCAGCGAAACTATACGAGGTAAGCACGGCAGGTTCAGACAAAACCTCCTTGGAAAGAGGGTGGACTACTCCGCAAGATCTGTTATCGTTGTTGGACCGGAATTAAAACTTCAGCAGTGTGGTATACCGAAACAGATGGCATTGGAGCTATTTAAGCCGTTTGTATACAATAAACTCGAGGAGTACGGATATGCAACCACGATAAAAACAGCAAAGAAAATGGTAGAAAAGGAAAAACCCGAGGTTTGGGATGTGCTCGAGGAAGTGATAACTGAACACCCCGTGTTTCTTAACAGGGCACCGACACTCCATAGGCTTGGTATTCAGGCATTCGAACCAATATTGGTCGAAGGTAAGGCGATACAATTGCATCCGTTGGTATGTCCGGCATTCAATGCAGACTTCGATGGTGATCAGATGGCTGTCCACGTTCCTCTTTCAATAGAGGCACAGACAGAGGCAAGGATACTGATGATGTCAAGCAACAACATACTCTCTCCAGCCAATGGGAAGCCCATTATAAATCCAACTCAGGATATAGTGCTTGGTTTATACTATATGACAAAACCCAGTGCTTACGTAAAGGGAGAAGGTAAATATTTTTCGAGCCATGAAGAGGTTAGAATAGCATATGAACTGAAGGTTGTTGATCTTCATGCCAAGATAAAGCTGAGATTGAACGGCAAACGCTATGATACAACGGTGGGACGCAGCCTGCTTATAGACATATTACCTTCGGTAATCCCGTTTGATAACATCAATAAAGTTATGGGTAAAAAGGAGATCGCTAACCTTATAGATTTCTGTTATAAGGTTGCCGGTGAAAAGGAGACCATACTTCTCGCCGATAGGCTGAAGGATATAGGGTTTAAAATGGCAACAGAGGCTGGCATTTCGATATGCATCAATGACATGAAGATCCCGCCCAAAAAAACGGAGATCATAAAAAAGGCGAGCGAAGAGGTACAACAAATTATAGAACGCGCAAATGAACGCTTACTGTCCGCGGGAGAAAAACATAATCAGATCATCGATATATGGGCAAAGACAAGTGAGAGTGTAGCTATAGAAATGAAGAAGGAGATCTCAGGGGATATTCAAGTGGTTAGGGACGGCGTCACCAGAACAGTGCCGAGTTTTAACCCTATATATATCATGGCTGATTCGGGAGCACGTGGAAGCGACGAGCAGATAAAGCAGCTTGCCGGCATGAGAGGACTTATGACGAAACCATCCGGAGATATTATGGAAACGCCTATACTTTCCAACTTCAGAGAAGGTCTTAACGTCCTCGAATATTTTATATCAACCCATGGTGCGAGAAAGGGTCTTGCAGACACTGCACTGAAAACGTCTAACTCCGGTTATCTTACAAGAAGGCTTGTAGATGTCGCTCAGGATGCGATAATTGAAGAGAACGATTGCGGTACACTGGACGGTATTGTCATAACACCGCTCGTTGTGGATGGTGAGGTCGTTCAGACACTTGGAGAGAGGATCATTGGACGAGTAGTTCTTACCGATGTCGTAGATCCGTTTTCCGGCGAGATCCTTGTTAAAGGAAATGAGCTCATAACGGATGAACTTGTAAAAAAGATAGAAGATGCAGGCGTTGAAAGCGTTGTAATACGATCCGTACTTACGTGTAGATCGAAGGGAGGCAGGGTTTGTGCCAAATGTTATGGTCAGGATCTTGCAAGAGGTAAGCTTGTCGATATTGGTGAGGCAATAGGTGTCATAGCCGCCCAGTCGATCGGTGAGCCCGGTACTCAGCTTACAATGAGAACGTTTCACGTTGGTGGTACTGCAAGCAGGAAGGTCGAGCAGAGTTCTCTCGAGGCAAAATATGATGGGATAGTCAAGTTCGTCGGACTCAAAACAGTCAAAAGAGAAGATGGTAATATAATTGTGATGAACCGACATGGTGAGATAGTCATAGCCGAGGAAAGCGGAAGAGAAAAAGAACGTTACAAGATCGTTTATGGAGCGAATTTGAATGTAGAGGATGGTTCAAAGGTAAAAACTGGTGCTCTACTTGCTTCATGGGATCCCTATGCAAGCCCGATATTAACGGAAGCAGGAGGTATTGTAAGATACGGAGATATAGAGGAAGGCATTACTGTAGAGGAGACATGGAACGAACAGACAGGACGATCAACGAAGATGATCATAGAATCGAAAGATCCGGATAAAAGACCTCATATCTCGATAGTAAACGAGAGCGGAGTTACTGTAAAAATACCCGGTACGAACACACCCGTATTCATATCGCTTCCTATCAGAGCCGAGCTTGTTGTAAAGGACGGAGAAAAGGTTAAAGCTGGTGGTATGCTCGCTAAGATACCGCGTGAAACTACGAAAACAAAGGATATAACAGGTGGTCTCCCGAGGGTTGTAGATCTTTTTGAAGCACGGAAACCAAAGGAATCCGCGGTTGTTTCCGAGATCGACGGCATTGTGCATTTCAGCGATGATTTAAAAGGTAAGACAACGATTATAGTAGCTCCTTCAATAGGTGAATCAAAGACATACCATATAAGTAAAGGCAGGCATATAAATGTGCAGGATGGCGATCACGTAAAAGCTGGAGAGCCGCTTACCGATGGTCTGGTAAATCCACATGATATACTTCGTGTGCTTGGCGTCAAAGAACTTGCAAAATTCTTGGTAAATGAAATTCAAGAGGTTTACAGATACCAAGGTGTCAAAATAAATGATAAGCATATAGAGGTTATTGTGCGGCAGATGGTAAGAAGGATTAAGATAAACGAGCCTGGAGATGCGCCTTTCCTTCCTGGTGAACATGTAGAGAAGTATAATTTTGAAGATGTAAACCAGAAGGTTATCGCTAAAGGAGGAAAGCCAGCAGTAGCAGAACCAATGCTCATAGGTATTACAAAAGCGTCTTTGAGTACGGATAGTTTTATATCTGCTGCCTCGTTTCAGGATACAACAAAGGTACTGACAGAATCTTCGATTATGGGTAAGGTCGATCATCTGAGAGGACTCAAGGAGAACATCATCATGGGAAGGCTCATACCTGCGGGCACAGGACATGAAGAGTATAGTGACGTTAAACTCGGCATAGAACCTATTTATGAGGAATCAAAAACAGAGGTTAAAAATACACAGAGCTGATAGATCGAGGTATTGAGGAATGTGCATTGAATTAAACGCGGCATTAAACTTTACGCATAGTTTTAAAGTGCTCAAATATTTAGAGGTGGCATGAGTCATGTCATCTCTAAATGAAGTAGTTGATCAGTTAAATCATTTAAAACAACAGGCAGAGATAGAGTTATACGAAATAGATACGACCGAGAAGCTGGAAGCATTCAGGATAAAATATTTTGGCAGGTCATCAGGGTCGTTGACATTTCTTTTTAAGAAGCTTTCCGAATTATCTTCTGAAGACAGGGCGGTTTTTGGTAAAGCTGCGAATCTAACAAAACAGCATCTGCAGGATCTATTCGAAAAGAAAAGCATCGAAATTAAAAATAAAGCAACAGCTTCACTCCCAGTGGTGATGGTTGATATTACACTGCCCGGAAGGATACCACCTCATGGACATGCCCATCCTATCACAAAGGTATTGCAGGAGGTTGTGTCTATCTTTACGACCATGGGGTTCGAGATTCAGGATGGCCCGGAAATAGAACTTGATTACTACAACTTTGAAGCACTAAATATGCCCTCCGAGCATCCGGCAAGGGATATGCAGGATACGTTTTATCTCTCCGATGGCTATCTTTTAAGAACCCAAACCTCTCCAGTACAAATAAGGATAATGGAAGTTAAGAAGCCTCCTATCAGTATAATAGCCCCTGGAAGGGTATTCAGACGTGACTGGGATCTTACCCATACACCTATGTTTCATCAGGTGGAGGGTTTGCTTGTCGACAGAGGCATAAGTATGACACATTTAAAAGGTGTATTGGAAACATTCCTCAAGGCATTTTTTGGCACGAATACAAAAATTCGGTTCAGGCCGAGTTATTTTCCTTTTACAGAGCCGAGCACGGAGGTTGATATTGGGTGTATATTTTGCAACGGTAAAGGATGCAGGGTATGTAAGTCGACTGGCTGGCTGGAAATACTCGGGGCGGGCATGGTTCATCCGGACGTGCTTAAAAGGGTTAAATACGATACCGATATCTACACGGGTTTTGCATTTGGCGTTGGGGTTGAGCGGCTTGCAATGTTAAAATATAATATTGACGATCTCAGACTCTTTTATGAGAACGATCTCAGATTTCTGAGGCAGTAATATGTTGTATTCGTACAAATGGCTGCAACAGTTCCTTCACAACATACCTTCAGTAGAAGATCTTTCCGATAAATTGACTCTATCAGGACTTGAGGTCGAATCCTATAAAAGGATTTATACCGATGTCAATGGCATAGTAACAGCCGTTATTCAGGACATTAAAAAACACCCGCATGCAGAAAACCTTTCTATAGCGAATATTTTTACAGGGGACCGGACATTTACAACTGTTACAGGTGCAAAGGGTCTGGTTCAAGGTATGAAGGTGGCCTATGCTCTGCCTGGAGCTACCATAGCAGGGGGCAGAATAATAAAAGAGATGGATATAAAGTCTGAACGTTCTTCTGGTATGATTGTTTCTGAGGATGAACTCGGTATACCAGGAAATAATCGTGATGTTGTAATATTTGATCATTCCACGGCACCAGGCAGCGATGTTAAATCGCTTCTTGGACTCGATGATTGGGTCCTTGATGTTGCCGTTACCCCGAACAGACCTGATGTCCTCAGTCATCTTGGACTTGCAAGGGAAATAGCCACGCTTTTTCGCCTTAAAATTATATATCCATCCTTTGAATTACATGAAAAAAAGTACGATGCTCAAAGTGGAATCTTCAAAGTGAAGATAGAATCAGCCAATGATTGTCCAAGATATACCTTAAGACTTATATCTGGTGTGAAGATAGAGCCCTCCCCATTGTGGATGAGAATAATGCTTGGGAAAATAGGACAGAATGCCATAAACAACGTAGTCGATATAACCAATTATGTAATGTTCGGAATAGGTCAGCCATTGCATGCATTTGACAGGGATAAGATTGAAGGGAATACCATTATAATAAGGCGCGCGGACAATGAGAAGTTTATCACGCTCGATGATCAAGAGCGTACGCTTTCCAATCGAACGCTCGTCATTGCGGACGAGAAAAGACCTGTCGCCATTGCCGGTGTTATTGGCGGGAAATACAGCGGTATAACCGAACAGACTAATCAGGTCTTGCTTGAGAGTGCAATATTTTCCTCTTCTATAATCCGCAAAACAGAGCGTAGTTTGGGAATATTGACCGAAGCTGATTATAGATTTGAAAGAGGGGTGGATCCTCTACTTCCTAAATGGGCTTCGGATTATGCTTCTTACCTGATTTCTCGGATAACAGGAGTAACAATTTACAAAATTGTGGATAATTGTGCCGTAAGACATAGAAGACGAAAAATCATTGCTTCGACCGATACGCTGCAGACTATTGTTGGTTTCCCTCTTAATATAAAAAGAGTCCAGTCGATACTGGAATCTACTTACTGCACTGTAAAAAGAATCCGTACAAAAACTCTGTCCGTAGAACCTCCATCGTTTAGACTTGATCTTATTCAATCGGCAGATCTCGGCGAAGAGATAGCAAGGCTTATAGGTTATGATAAGATACCATCTATACTCCCGCAAAGGCAGAATTACAATGTTTCACTGCCATCGGATTATTTATTTACGGAATTGATAAGGAATTACCTGATATCATCGGGATACGATGAAGTCATAAACTATAGCTTCTCAAGTGAGGATGATCATTCCATTATTGGAGGTGAAGCTATAAAGCTGTCGAACCCAATTAACGAGCAGACCTTGCTTATGAGAACAAGCCTTTTGCCGATGCTCATTAAGAATGCACAATATAATATCTTCAGGCAGATCGAGGATCAGAGGTTGTTTGAGATAGGAAAGGCGTATCTCAGGGTAAAAAATGGTTATGCTGAGCAAGTTCATGTTTCGGGACTTTTAACTGGGAGAAGATTCCCTTTTAGATGGTCTTATCCAGGCGACAGAGTAGATATTTTCGATGTAATAGGTGCTGTAGAAGGTATAGTAGAACGGCTTCGAATAAAAGACGGTATTACCGTAGAACCTGGTTCTTCAAATTTGCTTGCACAAAATAATGCTGCATTCTTGAAATGCAAGGATACTTACATAGGATTTGCAGGTGAAGTAGCAGAAAACATATTGAAAAAATATGATATAAGACAGAGAATATTCGTTTTTGATATTTATGCAGAACCGTTACTATTGAAGGCTTCTGTTTACAATAAGTATGCAGGTATTCCCAGGTATCCTTATATTTCGAGGGATCTTACCATTGTAAAACCTGTTTCAATTTTATCGAGTAACATTATAAATGCCGTAAGAAGTCTTAACATACCATTGCTCTCGGAGGTTTTCCCGTTTGATCTATATATTGACAAAAATAATGTATCGGAGCATAGTGTAACATATAGATTTATTTTCAGGGCAGAGGACAGGACTCTGACGGATGAAGAAATTGATAACCTTATGAAAAGTATACGGGAGAGTATAACATCTGCTTTTAATGTTAAGTTGAAAGTATAGAGGAGGCTTATATGACAGTAACTAAAGCTGAACTTGCGGAAATTATATATAAAAACATAGGATTTTCAAAGAAGGATGCAACAGAAATAGTTGATGCATTCTTTGACCTTATAAAGGAAGGCATTGTCAACATGGAAAAGGTTAAGATTAAGGGAATTGGTACTTTTTATGCAAGGTCAAAGAAGGAAAGACTTGGTAGAAATCCACAGACAGATAAGCCGATGATGATATCTGCACGCAGGGTCATAGTTTACAGAGCCGGCACCTCATTAAAGAAACTGTTAAAAGAAAACAAACCTATTGCATCATCAAAAAATGATGGAGCATGATTTACAAAATAAAGATTACTTCAAGATCGGGGAAGTAAGCAAGATCTCCGGGGTTAAGGAATACATCATACGATACTGGGTTACCGAGCTTCCATCCCTGAAGCCTGTGATTACCCCGACAGGTTACAGGCTCTTTAAAAAGAAGGATCTTGAGACTATTTTGATTTTAAAAAAATTGATATATGAAGAAGGTCTTACGCTGTCGGGAGCCAAAAGAAGATTGTCAGACAAGGGGCAGAACAGTGAATTAGATGACCAAAATCAATTGAAAAATAAAGTTAATATGATAAAAGAACAATTATTAGATCTCAGAAAGATGTTAAGTGAAACTTGATTTAATCGGGGCGTGGCGCAGCCTGGCTAGCGCACTCGCTTGGGGTGCGAGAGGTCGCCCGTTCGAATCGGGTCGCCCCGATATCTGGATCATTTAATGGCAATTAATATCCTTATTACAAATGATGATGGTGTATATTCATACGGCTTAAAAGCACTTGCCAGAGAAATGAGAAAGATCGGTAACGTTTTTGTTGTTGCACCGGTAAGTGAGAAGAGTGCAACGAGTCATTCTCTAACACTGCATAGACCTTTGCGCGTAAAAAGAATAGGAAGAAGGCAGACATACTCTGTTAATGGTACTCCTACTGATTGTGTTAATCTTGCATTGAATGGATTGCTTAAGGTGAGACCTCAGATTGTTGTTTCAGGCATAAATATGGGTCCCAATCTTGCAGATGATATTACCTATTCTGGCACCGTCGCTGCTGCTATGGAAGCTACATTACAGGGAGTTCCAGCTATCGCAGTTTCAGTAGCTGGTAAAAATAGATTTTATTTCAAGTCGGCACAGGGGATTGCTTCAAAGTTGGTAAAAAAGATCATGAAAGATCCATTGCCGCAAAATGTGCTTTTAAATATCAATGTTCCTAATACAGCTGAGGAAAAGATAAAAGGCTATAGATTTACAAGGCAGGGTAAAAGGCAGTATGGGGATTCTATAATCGAGAAGGTCGATCCGCGGGGGGAAAAGTACTACTGGATCGGAGGCGATATTCTCGGTGATAAGCCCATAGAAAACTCTGATATTTTAGCGGTTCAGCAGGGCTATATATCAATAACACCCATACAACTCGATCTTACCGCATACAGCTTTTTAAAAAAGATTTCGGAATGGCATGTTTGATCATCCATAAGGAGGATTTTATTGATAGATAAAAAGGATATCGATGCCTTATCCGTATACAGAGAAAAGATGGTACAGGAGCAATTGATTAACAGGGGAATCACTTCTCAGAGGGTTCTTGATGCATTTAGAAAGGTTCCAAGGCATCTGTTCATAGAAGATGGACTTATTTATCAGGCTTACAGCGATTATCCATTACCTATAGCCGAAGGACAGACTATATCTCAGCCTTATATTGTTGCCCTTATGACGCAAAATCTGGATTTACAGCCTGATGATGTAATCCTTGAAATAGGCACCGGATCAGGTTATCAGACAGCCATACTTGCGGAACTTGCTTCAAAGGTCTATTCTATAGAAAGGTTCGGGGACATAGCTTCAAAAGCGAGGAAGCTGCTTGATGGGCTTGGTTATCATAATGTAATGATAATAATCGGAGATGGAACCAAGGGTTATGCTAAAAGTGCCCCGTATGAAGGTATTATTGTGACTGCTGCCGCACCATATATTCCTGAAACATTAACAATGCAGTTAAAAGATGGCGGACGACTTATAATACCAGTCGGCAGTGAGTATACACAGGAACTCTTAAAGGTAATAAAGTATGGTGATAATCTTAAAAAGGAATCACTTGGGGGATGCAGGTTTGTAAAATTGATAGGTGAGTATGGCTGGGAGAGATAGATTTTTGAAAATCGTATTTATACTCTTTCTTGAATTGGTCATTTCAGCTTGTGGAGTTCCTTATGGAGTGTACCACACAGTTGAAAAAGGACAGACGCTTTACAATATCTCAAGAGTTTACAATGTAAATATTCAGGATATCGAAAGGGCAAACAATATAACAGACCCACAAGATATAAAACCAGGCGAAAATATTTTTATTCCCGGTGCAGAGAAAAAAATGTATGTGCCTCCCACTACTGAAACAGCGAATATTAACTCTGGCCAGCAAACCTTATCTAAGGGCAGCAATCCGCAATTTTCTAATAATATTAAGTTGAACACAAGTGGTCAGCCGTTATACCGTACCGGTTCTTTATCTTTTATATGGCCATTAAAGGGAAAGATACTTCAGGAATTTAGTACATCGAATGGATCCAAGCACGATGGTATAGATATAAAGGGAACTGACGGCGCGCCGATTTATGCTGCTGCAGACGGTGTAGTTATATACAGCAATGACACGATAAGGGGTTACGGCAACATGATCATAATCAAGCACAAGGATGGCTTTGTTACTGTTTACGCTCATAACAGTGTCAATATTGTAAAAAAAGGTCAAACCGTCAGGCAGGGTCAGATCGTTGCGAGGGTGGGGCATACGGGGTATGCGACCGGATCGCATCTTCATTTTGAGATAAGACTGCATGCTGTACCGGTCAATCCCCTGAACTATCTACCCCGTTAAAAAAAGGAATAGGGTACAACCAGTTGCTATAACAATAGGCATAAGATTAACCCCCAAAATGCATTTTTCGGGTTAAGAGTCATAATACTATGGAAGCGCAAACAAAATAGAAGGAGTAGTTAATATGTCAAAGTATAGTGAGTTAGATTTGCTAACCAAAGAAGAATTAATAAATGTTATAGAGGATGAAGCAAAAAATTGGCTTGCACACGATGGTTTGTGGTTTCAGGCAGTGGAACGGCATTTTGGTATCGATGTTGCAATAAAATTGGATGAAGAGGCATGGAAGGATCTGACAGTGATCGAGGCTAAAAGAATTATGGAAAGATTGAATTTGCCACCCAATAGTGGATTGAGTGGTTTGGAAAAAGCGTTAAATTTTAGAATGTATAGAAGAATTAATGAACAGGTAATAGAGATGTCCGGCAAAAATACACTTATATTAAAAATGACCACATGTAGGGTTCAATCGGCGAGACAGAGAAAAAAACTTCCATTTTTCCCATGCAAAAGTGTTGGGATCATTGAGTATAGTTATTTTGCAAAAACAATAGATGAGCGTATACAAACGAGTGTTATCAAATGCCCACCTGACGACATTGCCGGTTTGGGATATCACTGCGCATGGGAGTTTAGACTATAAGTTAGAACAGCAAGTGCGGAGAACAATGTGTGGTCATGTAGATTTCTCGCTGATCCCCAGTGTGCTAAGGCCGCGTATAAAGGGTATTGTTCAG
>JABEBX010022053.1_pt1 | contig 18842 bp, 21 predicted proteins | sample 7245971 | NCBI WGS metagenome assembly JABEBX01 (sample SAMN14506365, study PRJNA622280) | hot springs metagenome | biome: hot spring [ENVO:00000051]|acidic hot spring [ENVO:00002120]; feature: spring [ENVO:00000027]|sediment [ENVO:00002007]; material: sediment environment [ENVO:01001048]... | reverse complement strand
CTCAATAATGGCAATAACCTTAGCGTTTTTAAGAAAAAACTCCTTCAATCCGGCCCCATAATCCGCATTAAGCCATGAATTGGATACAATAAAACCGAAGCGTCCGTGATTTTGTAGAAATTTAAATCCATGTATAAAGAAAAAAGCATGAATACCTGCCCTGGCTGAAATATTGGCTATTTTTTTCCGATTAATGTCATAAATGGCTTTCCCAATAAGACTCTCTCTGTTCTTGCCCCATGCATCAGACTCTTTTTCATGCGATCGTGTGTAGGGTGGATTCCCAACAATACAATCGAACCATCGGGGGTATGTAACTTCTTGCTCTTTATTACCCATGGTCTTGATTAGACGCTTTCTATAACCTTCCGGAAGGTCAAGCCCGTTTTGTTGGACAAGAAGGTTAAAGAAATCTTCCTGCATAATATTGGGGTAGTTTTTCTCTACACTCAGGTCATTAAGAGCAAGATTAATCATAGCGAGGGTATGAGGGAATTTGGCAATATCATTGCCCCATATTGTTTTCAATATTTCTTCGTGGGAGAGGCGGGCATTCATTAGCTTCTTGTGCTGGTATGCCCGCACTAAAAATGTTCCTGTTCCACATGAAGGATCAAAAATTTTATCATTTTCATGTCGCATACAAAATCTAAGTATAAGATCAACTACATCAGGGTCTGTGAAATATTGCCCAAGTTCATGCCGTTCCTTTTCAGGAATTAATCTTTCAAAGATTCTTCCAATAATATCAACGCCGAGTGTTACAAAGTTATATTGGGTTAAGAACACAATTAAGTCTTTAACTGCTTCTACAACTTCTCGATGTTCAGGGAATGCAATCTGATCAATAAATTCTGTTACTCCGTAAATCGTCTCGTAATCGATCTTGAGGACTTCGTTGAAGTAGCTCTGCAATACATTTTGTAGTTGCCCTCCTTTGGTAAGACCCCATGGTACTTCTAATGGATCCAGTTGATCCGGTAACTTTGTTTGGAGAACATCATAAAAAATAATTTTATTGACCAATAGATATGCAGCCTGTCTGGCAACTTTAGGATAATCTTTTTCAGGGTCATCTGAACGTTCCCAGCTTTGCTCCTCCATCCATTCCCAGAGTGATTTTTCAAAAGATTTATCTTTATGGACACGATCTCTGATGATAGGAGTATAAAGTTGTGCAAGGATGTTGACCTTTTGTTGGAGATAGTAGATGAGGAGTTCATCAAGCCTCCGGCGCGGCCAGGCAACCTTACCACTGTGGACTTCATAGAGCTTGATAAGAAAATGTTCAAGCCCGCGTGTAATAGCGCTTTTGTAGGAGATATCTTCAATAAGATTAAGATCCGCAATCTGCGATAAAGTAATCCAGTCGATCTCTTTTCCTGTTTGAGAATCAAACCATACTAGTTCGCGGAAATTGGAAATAACAAAGAAGGGAGCTCGGCGGTATTTTGCCTCATTATTAGTTTTATCTCGTACATTTTGAGCAAGGTAGTCCACCGTAGGTTTTTTGAACTCAATTACACATAATATGCTTGAACTCTGAGGGCGTTCAAAGATAAGAACATCCGGACGTTTCTCATCGTCACTGGAGGTATCAAAAACAACATCTCCAAATCCCAGCCCCTTTTCATCACGGATTTTCTTTATCCATTCAATAACCTTCTGTGTGCAAGTATTTTCGTTATACTGAATCCTCGCAAAAGGCTGTGGGATCCTTTTGGTTTTATCTCGGTCTGTCATAGTCTTTAACAACCTCTTCTACAATCCGGCGGGCAATTTCAAAGGCAGCAGCAATACGGTGGACTTTTACTTCCTTAAGGCCTTTAATTTTATAAAGTGTTTCAAAAGGTTGATCTGCAAGCCCCTTGAGAGAACCATACTTTCCGAGGAGTTCATTCGCAATAGCTTCTGCCGACTTTCCCTTCACACCCGAGCTAACCAAAATTGCCAGAAGCTCTGCATCGCTGAGCTGTTCAGAGCCTAATTCGCGCAACTTCCCTCCTGGATGTTCCCATAATAAGTTAGGTTTCATTCTTTTTTCCTATAGTAAGAGAGGTTATATTTTTCAAGTCTTTTTTTAAGAAATAACAGTGAAACATAGTATGTTTTTATTATGGTGTTCTATGTAATAAAATTGCTCTGTTGATTGCCTCTAAAACTGTAGCATATTGTTGTGGAGTCATCTTGACTTGGATACATGGTACTGTAATATTTCTCTTTTGCCTAATTATAAATAGGTTCTCACCAAAACCAAAATGCAATTCCCGTTTAGTTCGACCGTTTCCATTATCAATGGAATAAGGTGAAAATTCCTTATCAATATTTAAAATTAGACTTTGAGCCGGATTTTTTTTAACTTTAAAAGGTGGGATTTGCATTTCCAAATCTTCAATAGTAGTAAGTCTAGCTAGTGGACCAAGCCAAGGAATTCTTGTGCCACCTAGGCGGACACTCCTATTCGGGTTTCTCAGACCATTAGCTGTTAATCCAAGACTTGATGCATGTGTCGTTGGTAATAATCTGAATTGTGCGAATAAATCATCCATTCCGATATAAAAATCAAAATGATTTTGTCGTGCTTGACCAGCAACTTGCTCTGGGCTTCCATTATTTAATCCAATAAAGTCCCAAACAAAGAAACCACTTCTAAAAAACACAGTCACTGCAGGATTGTTATTTTTAGTTCTTTGGGAAATAATGGCATAAGAGGTTGTACCTTCCTGTATTTGTGCATTTAGACGCTCTAATAGTATCATTGTTTTTCTATATAGAATGGTTAAAAATTTGTCAAGTTGTAAAAATGAAAAAAACTAGGGTCTGTGCCTTATTATGCTTTAAAGGGATCTGAGGTTTTGGTCTGTACATTGGACAAAAAATTCCTAATTCTTTTCAAACCCTTCAATCACTCTGTGAATTCCGACAGCATTCGGCACCCCTTCTTTTATAAACTTCATAAAACGTGTGGCCAGATGCTCTTTAAAAATACCTCCGCTAATTCTATAATGAATTTGCCGTGAGTTGCCTACCATTGGTACATGGGGTAGGTACCCCAAAAATGAGATCGTGGCTTAAATTGGCGTGGAGGAATTAGCTACGGAGATAGTGGATAGAATTTATATGGGAATGAGTGGGAATTTGTTTTAGGGATAGGTAAATAGTGAGGTTAGACTGATGAAAGCCGGTTATACAGGGAAAGATGACATACTTCATACTCGCTATTTATAGAGAGCGTTGAGACTTATACCAATTATGCGCACGATTAACTTGCTCTGCCCAGAATGACAATACTTCCATCTCGTCTCCCATATCTGTCAACACGTTTAGAGTTTCCATCCACTCAAAAAAATGCCAGCTAGGCTTGTATTCCTGATTGTTAACCACCAACGCACTTGCCATAAAACCAGCCTGCTCATAACTGCGTGTAGAAATATAGCCCAAAAATTCTCCTATAATTTCTCTGTCCAACCCAGACCAACCATCCGGATCAAAAGTCCGAATGTAATACGCTTGGCCATTCTTAATATTGGGCAGATGAAAAGTTATGCCACTAACAAGCTTGGAATAAGTTATGAGCCCTAGCCTTTGGCCAGTATCAGCAATCCTCTGTTCTAGTAAACTCAGGGCATTAGGATCTTTATCAGCGTATATCCAGTTAACTGCTCTCATTTTTCTTAATATTTCGTCCATTTAAAACCTTCTTGCAATTACTCCGGGAACATCATGGTGAAAGCCGTTTATACAGAAAAGATTACATACTCGGATACACTGAAAATCTCTAAAAAATCTAAGAAGTAATATGCTGAATTAGTTTATCCCACGACATACGATTTGATTTTTTCTTTTTATAAGGAACCCATTGTATTCCGCCAATACTAATTATCACATAGCCACGATGCTTTTTTATGTATTTCTTCCCCAGGGTTATTTGAATTCCTATTTTGTCGAGAGAAAATTCTTGCTTAATTAAAATTCGTGCCTTATTTGACGGAATTCCTTGTGCCATATACACCTCCTTTTTTAGGGCATACTATACATAATAACAAAAATCAATTATTATATATATTATGCTTAAATGGGCACCCCCATCGGAGGGTAAGCGACGCTGTCACCCCGGAAACACCTTCCCCTTCTCCGTAATCTTCAATCCCAGTGCCTGAATAACCTTCCTCTTAGTGTCCATTCTGCATTCTTTCCCTTGCTCTATCCTTGACAGGGTAAGGACGGATACACCAGCCTTTCTTGCAAGCTCTGCCTTGCTCAGCATTGCATTGGCTCTGATCTGTTTAAGATTATTGTGATTGCCTGATTTCATATCTGAACCTGAATACGGCTTATAGTATTAAATCAGGGAGGGGTCAATTGTTCAGACGAGCAGTCCTAGTGCTTCTACCGAAGCCTCTTTAAAATGCCTTCAGCACGCTTATAATGACAATCCTGAGGGAGTTGAGTGGTGAACATAGATTGGGACTCTCCCTCCTTTTTATCTTCATATGAATGAGTTTTATTCTTCAACGCAAATAAATGTGATGCATAATTATGCATAATTACCTATGGCTGTTTTTATGGCTGTTATGTGTATAAAGTAATATCCACAGATATGCAATAATATCTACTGTTAGAATGGCTCAAATCCTTTACTGGTGCAGGTTTGCAGGCAACCAGCCTTATAAATCAGAGCCTTAGAATTTTGTTTGTTTTTGCATTCGTAATGCGCAGGTTGCGGGTTCAAGTCCCACTTCCGGCTTTTTGTTTTTCAAATAGTTAGCCAACCTTGCATATACCTTAACTACCTAATTGTGTCCGATTTGTGTCATGAAAACATTATCTGAGTCATTGAGCACATTAACAGCATCTCTTAAATTTTCGGGGGCAAGGTCATTTTTAATATTAAGGTTGTACATAAGTTTGAAGTCATCTAAGTTTTTAACGAATTCAACAGCCTTGCGATCCTGAACATAACAAAACGATACAAAGGAGGAATGTGGTGTTTGCAGAAATATACAAACCCCACATCCCTTGACGTTATAACCAGAAACTTTTCCCTGCTTATTGCTACGAGGATCTGTTGTGCAACCCTGTCTGGGGACATAGCATGACTGCTGAACATCTTTTTCATCTTCGCAAGACGTTTATTGTTGTTATCAATTCCGAGTATTTCCACGGTATCCTGCAGAGGCGTGTTAACCCCGCCTGGACAGATCACAGTAACACCAATACCGTGCGGCTTTAGGTCAAAGAATATGGCCTCAGACATCCCTATTAAACCTGCCTTCGATGCGCTGTATGCGGCGTGCCAGGGCGCACCCATCAGTCCTGCAACAGAGGACACATTGACGATATGCCCCCTTGTCCCGGCACGGATCATAGCGGGCACAAAATATTCCACGACATGGATCGGACCCCACAGGTTTACATTGATAATCTTTTCCCAGTAGGCATGGGTCATATCCTCGATCTGTGCAAACAGGGCGATTCCTGCAATATTCATCACGACATCCATGGCCCCGTAATCCCTATGTATTTCTTCGGCAAACTTCCCGACCTGATCTTTTTTCGAGACATCCAACTGCCGCGACATACAGACTTCACCTTGTTGAGCTCGAATTAGCGCGACGGTTTGGTTAAGCCCTTCCTCGTTTATATCCGTTAGAAAAAGCCTCGCTCCGAGCCGAGCCACTGCCATGGCTGTTGATCTACCAATACCGCTCGCTGCGCCAGTTATGAAAACCTTTGTGCCGCGTCCAATGTCCATGGTCCCCTCCTATTATTAATCTTATATTTCGTGATTGTATATTACCTTTGTACGTTCATAATTTAATTCTAAAAATACATTTGTAAAATAATGGAATTTTTGTAATGAGCGAAGGCGTACCCATTCCCGCATGGGTACCTTTAGTGCATAAGCAAACTTTCCTATTGCATATTTTTTGGGGAAACAAGTAACCATAGAAAGGGATAAAAATGGAGATTTAAACCGGCTTTGTATAAATCAATTTCGGTTCTCGTGCGGCTTTGACCTCATCAACTCTTTTGACAGGTGTCGTATGCGGTGCGTTAACAACAATTTGAGGATCTACCTTGCATTCCTCTGCAATCGATTTCATAGCAGCAATAAACCGGTCTATCTCATCCTTTGATTCTGTTTCCGTAGGTTCTATCATGATTGCACCATGAACAATCAATGGGAAATATACAGTAGGTGGATGAAAACCGTAATCTATCAAACGTTTTGCTATATCCATGGTTTTAACACCGTTTTGGTTTTGGTATGCATCATTAAAAACGACCTCATGCAGTGTTTGGGTGCTATAAGGTAGATTGTAGTAACCTTGCAACATCGCCCTGATGTAGTTTGCATTCAACGTCGCAAACTCTGAAACCTCTTTTGCACCTTCTATGCCGAGTGTGAGCATGTAGGCATATGCCCGCACGATAATGCCAATGTTACCGTAAAAACTTACCATCCTGCCGATTGTGTTTTTGATATTATAATTAAGAATGAAATTACGTCCCTTCTTTTCAACAACAGGCACGGGTAGGAATTCTTTTAATTGGGATGAAACCCCAATAACACCCGCACCAGGCCCCCCGCTGCCGTGAGGCGTAGCAAACGTTTTATGAAGGTTGAGATGTACTATATCTGCCCCCATATCACCGAATCTTGCCTTACCGAGCAATGCGTTAAAGTTGGCACCATCTATATAGACAAGCCCCCCGGCATCGTGAACGAGCTTAGCTATCTCAACTATCTGTGATTCGAAGATACCGAGTGTGTTGGGTATCGTCAGCATAATACCCGCGATGTCGTCATTTATAAACGGCCGGAGCATATCAGCCTCTATCATACCGTGACTACCGGACGGTATGTTCAAAACCTTAAAACCAGCCATTGCAGCACTTGCCGGATTTGTCCCATGTGCGGTGTCCGGTATAATAATAGTGTGCTTGTTCGTTTTGTTAATATGGTGATACTTTGCCGCTATCAGCATACCGGAAAGTTCACCGTGGGCACCTGCTGCAAGCTGCAGAGAAAAAGCATCCATCCCTGTAATCACTTTAAGATATTGTTCCGTATTGTATAAAAGTCTTAATATTCCCTGTATCATGTTCTGCGGCAAGAATGGATGCAGCAAGGAAAACCCCTCATACTGCACTATCTTTTCCATGAGTTTTGGATTGTACTTCATTGTACAAGAGCCAAGAGGATACATGCCCGAATCAAGGCTGTGATTCATATAAGAAAGCCGGGTAAAGTGCCGTACAACCTCTGGCTCGCTTAAGTCTGGCATACCTTCGATGTCATTTCTTATATACGCCTGCGGTATGTCAGACGGGTTCCGATCAGAAAGAGATTGGAAACCCGAAAGGCGGGTTTGTGTGTCGTATTCCATGATAACTCTTTCTTTAACAATAGGTTTATTTATCATATTACATCTCCTCAAATCTGAATTTTCTTATATGGATACTCAACAGTATACCGATTTCCATCATGAATATCAGTATGGACGTTCCACCATAACTCATAAACGGTAATGTTATACCAACTACAGGCAAGATACCTGTACTCATACCTATATTTATAAAAAATTGCAAAAATATAGATAGAGTAATTCCAAAGGCAAGCATTACGCCGAATCTGTCCTTTGCATAACGTGAGATATGGAATCCTTCAAACAATATGAATGCAAATAAAACAATAACAAACATGGAACCGATAAAACCCCATTCCTCTGCAAGTACAGAAAATATGAAATCAGTATGGGATTCAGGTAAAAAATTCAGATGACTCTGTGTACCTTTAAGATAACCGACACCAAACAGCTTGCCAGAACCTACGGCTATCCTTGATTGCAATAAATGGTAACCGGAACCGAGTGGGTCTTTATAGGGATCGACAAATGCAAGCAGTCTTGTTTTTTGATAACCTTTCATAAAATGCCAGCCCAGTGGCATTATCGTTATGAAAGCTATCAAAAACAACAAAAATGTTCTAAACTTTACGCCGGCAAAGAGTATAATAGATGCCCCTATAAGTAGTATTATAATGGCCGTTCCAAGATCCGGCTGTTTCATAATCAATATAAATGGAATCAGTATATAAACTATCGGGATTATAAGGGAGCCCAACGTATAACCATTCTCAATCCAGTGTTCATCAAAATACGTTGAAAGTACGAGCAGGAGAGAAAATTTTACAAGTTCTGAAGGCTGGAAAGAAAAAAATCCAAGCGACAGCCACCGTTGAGCGCCATAAGCTGTTCTTCCCTTAACAATAGTTACTAAGATCAAAAGGATCGTAACGACATACAGTACAAGAGAGAGTTTCTTCAACATACGGTAATCTAAGTATGTAAATAAAAACATGGCTATTATGCCAATAGCAAACCAGATCAATTGCTTGTAGAAAAGAGGTGATACACCTACATGAGTAACCCCGCGTATTCCCATTGTCGCACTGTAAAGATTTACAATAGAAACAATAATCAATAATAAAAGCGGCAAAAGAAGGTTGTAATCCAATAACGGAGTTTTTCTATTCATGGCATTTTGTCTCCGTGCAAATAGAAATTTATCATATTCCTCGCTATCGGCGCACTTGCAAATCCACCATGGCCACCATGCTCTACAAGAACGACAACGGCTATGTGCGGAGCTTCGTAAGGTGCAAAGGCCACAAACCACGCATTGTCCCTGTATATTACGGGTATCTTGGATTCGGGCACATTCTTGAAGGCGACTTCCTTTATAATCTGGGCTGTTCCTGTTTTACCTGCAACCTGAATATCCTTGAGCCTTGCCCCAGGCGCGGTTCCTCCTTGTTCGTTAACAACCCCCAATAAGCCTTTTCTGACGACATCGAGTATTTTTTCACTCACCCCTAATCTTGATACTACGTAATCCTGTGTGGTAGCCGTAGGTGAAAATAAAAGGTGAGGCCTCATTACGTTGCCGCCATTTGCTATTGCAGAATATGCAACGAGCAGTTGCAGCGGGGTTACAAGATCGTATCCCTGACCTATCGCAATAGAAGGCGTATCTCCTGGGTACCACGGTTCATGAAACGTTTTCTCTTTCCATTGAGAAGTTGGTACGAGTCCTGCTTGCTCCGAAGGCAGATCAATCCCTGTTAATTTTCCAAACCCGAGCAGCCGAGCATATTTTGCAATCGTATCAACACCAAGCAGTGTCCCAAGCCTGTAAAAATATGTATCGCATGACTGAACGATAGCCTTATGCATATCAACTATACCATGTCCGCCCTTTTTCCAGTCATGGTATATCCTGTTTCCCAAAACAAAATATCCGGGATCGAAGATAGTTGTACTTGGTTTTATGACATGTTCGTTCAAACCAGCTATTGCGAGCACAGGTTTATATGTCGATCCAGGTGCAAACATCCCCTGTATACACTTATTCTCGAGAGGATGATAGGGATCATTTAAAACGTTGCTCCACTCGAGAGGAGTCAAATGAGATGAAAATTCATTTATATCGTAAGAGGGCTCACTTACCATAGCGAGTATGGCACCGGTCGATGGATCCATTGCAGCAGCACATCCTATGTATCCCTGCATCAGCTTCGCAGTATAATCCTGAAGTTTTGCATCTATCGTCAATGTTATGGCAGTACCCTGAACAGGGTCTATATATGTATAAGTTTTTATTTCTTTCCCTGTAGCGTCCACCAACTTTACGATAGCCCCATCTTTTCCGCGTAGTTGCTGATCGTACATCTTCTCTATGCCGTATTTCCCTACGAAATCTCCGCTTACATATGTTGCTTTCGTAGCTTTATTAAAATTGTCGAGCTCTTGATCGCTAATCTCTCTTACATAACCGAGAATATGAGACATATCTGTTCCGTCTGTATATGACCTTTTTGTCTGCCACTGAACCGTTGTACCAGGTAAAAAAGGCTTATCTGCAAGTATCCGAGAAACCTGATCCCATGAAAGGTACGGATCGATAAGTACGGGTGTATAAGAAAAACCATCCCATGATGACAACTTTGTGTTTATGTCATTAACAGATATATTCAATATTTTGGATAATTTTTCTTCTTCTGTATCCTTAAACTCTGGTGGTGTTATGTACAAAGAATAACTTACACTGTTACCCGCAAGTAATTCACCATTTTTGTCATATATGTTGCCGCGTGGCGCTATGACATCTATTCTGCGAAGATGGTTGTTTTGAGAATAAAATTCGAGTTGAGATCCCATGTAAATCTGAAGATACCACAGCCTTAGAATAAGGATAAAAATAAACAGAGATACGATTATAAATATTATCCTGTAGGTACTCTTTATATAAGGTGACTCAGGATCATAAACATTAAACTCATCATTCACAGCCATACAATTAAACCTTCTGGTTTATTAATCCTGCTTTTAATTTCTGACTTATGGATGGAAAGTATTTGAATAAGAGATAAGCAAACGCCATATTTACAGGTATCTGTTTCAAAGCCGTGAATACTGCCTCAGAAAATAACAACGCCCGGTTGGAAAGAACTGAAAGGACAAATACGACCAAAGGATACAGCAACGTACTGAATGCCGCAATGGTGATTATTGCCACGCCCTGGGATCTGTCAAAAAACTTTTTTAAAAAGATCAGTACATAGAAAACCGATAGATATGAAAATATATAAAACCATACATTCCCCACACTAAAAATGGAAGCTGCATATGATATTACAATAATAGAAGCCAGGACAGCGTAATAGCTATAGAAGAAAACCACATAGACTACCAACATCAGTAATATATCCGGAGATAGATAAACAGGTAGATAATTGTTAAGCATGGATTGAATAATAGAACATACAGTGATGAAGACCAACCAGATTACATACTTCATTTTTTTTCACCGATTATTATCATTACATAATTTAATCTATTTATATCAATATCCGGCCTAACCATAATATCTTTAAAAAGCCATCCAGATGGTTTATTATTTACCTCTATAACCTTTCCGATGTTTATACCTTCCGGGAATACGCCATCGTTCCCACCAGTTACCAAAACATCACCATTGTTTATCGCAGCATTGGAAAGCACATACAAAAATCTGAGACGGTCAAACCCTGTACCATTTATAATACCCCTTACCCCAGTTTGTTCGTCAACGCCCGCGATAAAGCTATTTATATCCGTCAAAAGAAGAATTTGAGATACATGATGCCCAAGTTTTATCACCCTGCCTACAGCCCCGGACGTTGATATAACTCCATCCCCTTTTTTAATACCGTCGAGCTCTCCCTTGTTCACGGTTATCGATTTAAATATGCTGCTTACGTCCTTTCCAACAACCATCGCAGTAACATAAGATATGTCATTATGCGGAAGAGGCAGATTAAGTATTTTGAGAATATTGTTATACTTTATCTCTACATCTTTGAGAATGTCTAATTTCAACTGGAGCATACCAATCTGCCTTTTCAGATCAGCGTTATCTTTTTTAACATGCACAAGATCTATATAGTTCTTCCAAATTTCTTTTAACCCGTTTATACCGTCGGCAACAGTTGATAGGGCAATTGCCCCGCTATGAAAAATAATCTTCGAAGGATAAACAAACGGTCCTTCCGAGTATATATCTGAATAAGCAAGCTGAAAGGACACTATCAGGATCAATATTACGATTATATGGCGGTGATGTTTAACAAGCCAGTCCCACATTGTAAGCTCATTTTCTTATTAAAAGAAATTTTTAATTGCAAACAGCTTATAGAAAAGGTTCATGTGACCAGAACCTTGCTGAGTTTTGCCAGTTCATCGAGTACTTTACCGCTCCCCTTTACAACACTCGTAAGAGGATCGTCAACAATGATCACAGGCAATCCGGTATGTTCCCGTATGAGTACATCAAGGTTACGTAGCATCGAGCCCCCGCCCGAAAGTACAATACCCCTTTCTACGATATCCGCAGCAAGTTCCGGAGGAGTATGTTCGAGTGCTTCTTTGATAACATCGATGATCGATTCAAGAGGTTCCTGAAGAGCCTCCCGTATTTCCTCATCCGTTATCTCGAGTACCTTCGGTATGCCGGTAAGTAGATCCCTCCCGCGAACATCATATTTGAGAGGGGTATTCAGTGGATAGGCACTGCCTATCGATATCTTTATCTCCTCGGCCGTCGACTCGCCTACAAGCATGTTGTATTTCTTCTTCATGTAATTGACTATTGCAGTGTCCATCTTGTCTCCGCCTATCTTTATTGATTTCGAATAAACAATGCCTGATAACGATATTACGGCAACACCTGTTGTTCCACCACCTATGTCTACAATCATGTTACCTGATGGCTTTGTTATATCAAGCCCTGCCCCGATCGCCGCTGCAATGGGTTCTTCTATAAGAAAAACCTCTTTTGCTCCGGCCGACTCAGCGGATTCTTTTACCGCCTTCTTTTCTACTGGTGTGAGGCCAAGCGGTATGCACACGATTATCCTCGGCCTCATCAATGTATAATGATTGTTCTGGGCCTTGTTTATGAAGTACTTCAGCATCTGTTCCGTAACGTAGAAATCTGCTATAACTCCCTCTCTGAGAGGTCTTATAGCGGTTATATTACCTGGAGTTCTCCCAAGCATCTTCTTAGCTTCGTTGCCTACAGCGAGTATCCTTTTTACACCATGACTATCGGTATAGATGGCAACAACAGATGGTTCATTTGCAACAATGCCTTTACCTTTTACGTAAACGAGCGTGTTTGCTGTTCCAAGATCTATACTCAAATCGTTTGAAAATAAACTTACAAAGAATCCAGCCATTATGTCTCCTAAAATCTTTTTAATCTTAGTGCATTAATCTTGATAAACCCTTCCGCATCCTTTTGATTATACACATACTCCTCTTCAAATGTAGCCAGAGACTGGTTGTAAAGGGAGTAAGGCGATCTTCTCCCGGCAACGGTTACATTTCCCTTGTATATTTTCAATCTAACATCCCCTGTTACTTTTTGCTGCGTTTCATCAATGAACTTTTGCAGTGCTATCCTTTCAGGGGAAAACCAATAACCATAATAAACCATCTCTGAATATCGAGTAATCATGCTGTCCTTCATGTGGTAAACCTCTCTATCGAGTGTTATAGATTCCATGGCCCTGTGTGCGTGATGCAGTATTGTACCTCCGGGGGTTTCATAAACACCCCTTGATTTTATACCAACATACCTGTTTTCTACGAGATCAACCCGGCCTATGCCGTTCTTGCCGCCTATCTTGTTAAGTTCCTGTAGCAGCAATAACGGTTTCATCTTCTTACCGTTCAATGCAACAGGATTACCCTTTTCGTAAGATATTTGAATGTAGGTAGGTTTATCAGGGGCCTTTTCAGGCGGGGTCATAAGGGTATACATGTCGGATGGAGGCTCTGACCATGGGTCTTCTAATATACCTCCCTCATAGCTTATATGGAATATGTTCCTGTCGCTCGAGTAAGGTTTATCTTTTGTTGCTGTAACGGGAATACCGTGCTTCTTAGAATATTCTATAAGCTGTGTACGGGATTTGAATTCCCATTCCCTCCATGGGGTAATAACACGGATTTTTGGATCTATCGTATAGTATGTCAATTCAAATCTAACTTGATCATTACCCTTGCCTGTTGCACCGTGTGATACAGTGTCAGCGCCCACCTCTTTTACAAGCTCCATTTGAGTCTTTGCAATTAAAGGCCTTGCTATTGATGTACCAAGTAAATATGCACCTTCATATATTGCATTGGCCCTCAGCATAGGGAATATATAATCGGATACAAAAACATCTTTAACATCTTTAATGTAAGCTGCCTTTGCACCAGTTTTCAAAGCCTTGGCTTTTATTGCCTTAAGGTCTTCACCTTGGCCAAGGTCTGCTATAAATGCGATAACCTCACAGTTATACGTTTCTTTCAACCAACTCAGGATCACAGATGTATCCAGACCACCGGAATATGCTACCACAACCTTCTTTATCTCTTTCACTTCTACCTCCTTGTATTATTAAATGTTACAATGCCGTTTCTCAACAGCATAGCAAGATTTCTCATGAATATAAATCTATCAATACCACTTAAAGCAAGCAATTCATCTATGCTTAAATTACCATCTACCATAGAAAGCATATATGCAGATTCTTTCGTTAAATTGATTTTCATAATCTCTTCCATGTTCATTTTTAATGTTACGGTATAACTGGTATCGCCAATTTCGCTTAAATAATCTTTCAACAACAATCCTTTTGTAGTATCAAGAAATTTCTGTGCTTTTTCGTCATCAGGGTTATCGTGAAGGATCATCTGAAGGAGTTCATAGGCGGGATCGCATTCATTCTTCCCTATCAGTCTTATGGCTTCGTCAAGCAATCCCCTGTAGATTACTTTTTTATCCTCAAAGGGAATTTCTTCTTCTACAGACCGAATGTAATCCATTGCGAGCTCATTATCAGGATCAATCGCTAATACTTTTTCCCACATCTTCTGAGCACCGACGAAATCACCTTGAGCAAAGCTGTCGAGTCCTGATTCGAAGATATGCAGAATATTCTCATTTTTTAAGATATCTTCGGGATTATTCATCTTCCATCATTCGTCTTTCAAATCAATTTCATAAAGATGTGCCTCATCCGACATGGCCTTGATCTCATCTTCTGTAAGCTTGCTACTCGACATTATCTCTATCTTATTTTCAAGCCCCGTATCTACATCAACGGCAGATACATTTACTATTCCATTATTGTCGATATCGAAGCTGACATCTATTCTCGGCTCACCCTTTTTTGTCATTCTTATACCTGATAGGATAAACTCACCAAGCAGTTCGTTTTCTTCTGCCAACTGATTTTCTCCTTGAAAAACCCTTATTCTGACCGCGGTCTGATTATCATAGGACGTTGTAAATGTATGGCTCTTTTTTACAGGGATATTAGTATTCCTATCTATTATCTTTGCAAATTCACCGCCATGCGTTTCTATCCCGAGCGAAAGAGGTGTAACATCAAGAAGGAGCATATCAGCAGAGCCTTCAGAAAGAGACACAGCATCTATCGCAGCCCCTATAGCTACAACTTCATCCGGGTTTACACCCTTGTGAGATGCCTTTCCAAAAAATTTCTTTACCTTCTCGACAAGCATAGGCATACGGGTCTGCCCGCCAACGAGTACAATTTCATTTACATCGGTCGGCTTCAGGCTTGCATTCTTTAAAGCCTCTTTCACTATATTTATAGTTTTGTCTATAAGATCCTCTGATAATTTTTCAAGCTCGTTACGGGTAATTCTTCTGGTATAATGCCTCGGTCCAGTCTTATCATAAGCAATAAAAGGAAGGTTCACCATTGATTCCATTGAACCAGAAAGTTCTATCTTTGTTTTCTCCCCTGCCTCCTTTAATCTCTGTAATGCCATCCTATCCGAACTTAGATCGGTGCCTATTGTTTCTTTTATTTCCTTTATAAACAACTGGATAAGTCTATTATCTATATCCTCACCGCCGAGGTAAGTATCTCCGGCTGTAGAAATAACTTCAAATACACCTTTGTGTATTTCAAGTATGGATACGTCGAACGTTCCTCCTCCGAAATCGTAAACGAGCGCAATTTCATCATCGACGTGTCTGTTAAGACCATAAGCTATCGCCGCTGCTGTAGGTTCGTTGATGATCCGCATAACATCAAGACCGGCTATTTTACCGGCATCTTTCGTTGCTTGTCTCTGATTATCATTAAAGTAAGCAGGTACTGTTATAACCGCCTCTTTTACATCTTCGGACAAATATTCTTCTGCAACTTTCTTCATATCTATAAGAATCATGGCGGAGATTTCCGGAATACTGTAGTCTTTACCTCCGATATTTATTCGAACGTCTTCGTTAGGACCCTTTACCAATTTATAAGCAACATTCTTTTTGGCAATCTCCACTTCAGGAGAATCGAACCTTCTGCCTATAAGTCTTTTAAATGCAAACACTGTGTTATCTGGATTAATAACAGCCTGACGTTTTGCCAAATTTCCGACGAGTTTTTTATTATCCTTTGTTATAGCGAAGTACGAAGGCGTTATTCTATAACCAGCCTTATTGGGAATTACAACAGGCTGTTTGTTTGTCATTACAGCCACACATGAATTGGTGGTACCAAGATCTATTCCAATAACTTTACCCATAATCAATCCTCTATTAAAGATTTTATTTCATTTATCATTATGCCGGCATGAGAATTAGCAGGTTCTATTTTTTTAATAGTCTCATACACCTTTAATGCATTTCTGTATAGTTTAAACTTTATATATATGTCTCCAAGCATTTCGTGCGCCTTTATATTATTCTCATCATATTCCAATGCCATCTGTATATAATCCTTCGCATTCAACAAGTCATTATGTTTTAAATAATAATCCGCCATTAGTAAAGGTATTCTTGAGTCCCTAATATGCTTTAAGATGCTAACTTCTTTTAAGGCTTGATCAAGCATATTTTTATCAAGTTCATCTTTGATAAGTGCAATCTTCCGTTCTATAGTGGGTTCTGTAGATTTAGGTTCCTCAAACTTTACGGTTTCTTCAATATCGGCTGATCTGACAGATTCTATAAATCTGGGACCTTCGAACTTCACTGTCTCCTCAATATTAACATCCCCTTTTACACGATTATCCACAGTATACATCGAGGATGATACCTGGGTATGCTGGACATGCGACATTTTAGATTTTGAGTTCGTCAAGGCACCATCATACCATTTTTTTTTCTTTGGATCGTAAAGCACCTCATACGCTTCTGAAAGTTTCTTAAAGATCGTATTAAGTTTATCCTTGTAACTACCTATGTTTTTTTTGAAATATCTATCTGGATGGTAAATTTTAGAGAGCTCGAAAAACTTTATTTTTACCTGCTCAGGTTTTGCATCGAAAGGTAAGGACAATATTTGATAAAAGGTACCATTTTGTACCATATCTTCCATCTTTTCTATAGCGCTTCTTTCATCTTCGCTCAATTCAATGCCATTGCTTCCACCGCTGCTGATAGATCCGAAACCATCCATCGAAAAAACCTTTTTGTCCCACAATGACTTTATAGCCCCGATAGCCTCCTCATAAGGCAGACCACTCGCAGATGCAATATCTTCAACCGAACTCACTCCATCTATTCTTGACAGCAAATAACCTTCTACAGGTGTAAGTTTTAGATTATCGTATGACAGCGTAGGATTCAGTTTTGGAACACCCTTTATAAAATCCATAGGACAAAATCTATATCCATATAATCATAAAAAATCGCTTCTACGGTACCACATCATCCTATAATTTCAAGGTTATATCTTTTTCCCTTTTTACCACTTGCAGCAAGAAGTATTGTTCTTATAGCCTTAGCATGGTTGCCCTCTTTCCCGACTATTTTTCCAACATCACTTTTGGCAACCTTCAGCTCAAGAACGACAGTATGTTCTCCCTCTATCTCCGTAACATTAACCTCATCCGGATTATCCACCATAGCCTTCGCTATCTTTTCTATAAGCTCCTTCATCTTACCCTCCTTGTTTTTTTATAGTCCCTATCTTTTGTCTTTTCAGCATCTCCTCTTTATATTTTGAATAAAGTATCTTCCATTCCGCGCTTCCCTCTGGTACTTTTTTTGACAATGAGGCTATTTTATCCCTAACTCCTTTATCAATAAGTTCATTGAATTTTTCGAAGTCCAAAAATCCATTCTTGACAACAGTGAGTATCTCTCCCCTTCTGGTAGGATCGACAAGTTGTTTAGCTATGAGATTACTTACAATGTTATGGGATAGATTGCTTATTCTTTCATCACTTATGCGGCTCATACAATAAGTTTTCTCTCCTTTATAAGCTGCTGTTTTATCATATTAAAGAGTTTGTTATAATCCACCTTTCCGCTCTTGAGCTCTGCATCATACCTTTCCATAATGTCTTTCACTTCTTCATTAAGCTTATCTTCTATCTTCATGTCTTCAGAAATGATGTTATAAATATCGAGACTGATATCTTCTGTTTTAACCTGTTTTAAAAGCAAATTTTTATCCACTATTGTCTTGGTTAAAAAATCGGATAAGCCTTTAATTTCATCATTGCTCAGTCTCATTGCTTTTTTATCCTCTTGGATCTCCACTTCATACGAAAAACATCGTGCCACTCATACATTATTTTCTAACCCAATTTGAACCTTTTTTGCTACACTGTTTACATATACCAAATATCTCGAACCTATGAAAAATGGGGTTGAAGCCAGTATCTCTGGCTGCCTTATCCTTCAATCTTTCTATTCCTGAATCTTTAAATTCTATCACTGAACCACACCGTATACATATAAGATGATCGTGCTGTACGGATGGCTCATCATTTATTTCGTATCTGGTAAAGCCATCTTTAAAATCAACCTCACGTGCGAAACCATATTTGGCAAGCAATTTAAGCGTTCTGTAGACTGTAACAAAACCTATACCTGCATTAACCTTTTTTACAATGTCATAGAGTTCATCGGCATTAAGATGTTTGTTACTCGAAACGAAGGCATTTATGATGGTGTTCCTTTTCGAACTGTTTCTGAAGCCTTTTTTGTTAAGTTCAGAAATGATTTTGTTCTTGAAAATCAACTTTCTATCCATAGTTAACACTTTAACAGAAATACCTCGTATGTCAACCCTGTCAGAAAACCTGCCTATCACGGTTTATGACGGCATTTTATTGCACTTTATGAGCGAACGAATCAGGAGGGGCCAAACATTATAAGCCCCTCCAATTTTATTACATTATTGAGTTAACCCAAAAAATGCAATAAGGGAATTTTTTCATTCCCTTATTTTACAAATGTATTTTTCGAGTTAATTCTTATTC
>JABEBX010022176.1_pt1 | contig 18900 bp, 21 predicted proteins | sample 7245971 | NCBI WGS metagenome assembly JABEBX01 (sample SAMN14506365, study PRJNA622280) | hot springs metagenome | biome: hot spring [ENVO:00000051]|acidic hot spring [ENVO:00002120]; feature: spring [ENVO:00000027]|sediment [ENVO:00002007]; material: sediment environment [ENVO:01001048]... | reverse complement strand
AGATCTGGGGCGCGATTATAGGCGAAAAGTCAATCAGCACTGCAGAAGATGAGTTTGTGGTTCTGTTTCCTAAAACTGCGGCGTTCACCTTATTTGTAGATATGTTCAAGGCATATGTCGAATTGTCTATGACTATGTTGCCTGAGTTAATGTTGAATGTTACGTTTACTATCCTAGAATTGCTAGGCATCTTGGCTATACCTATCACTTGAGTCACATTGATCAGATTGAGCAGGTTAAGCGTTCCGGAGCTGTTGATGGCGATCTGCTCTGTGACCCCGTTCTTTACAAAACTCACCGCTAGGGATGAATAGTTCACGTATACGGCCTGCGTACCCACTGGCACCTGGGGCGGATCTGTAATGCTTATTGGGACATAGTTTATGCCTGAAGCGCTTTCCAGGTATATTATCAGGCCTGCTATTGCAGCTACGGCTATCAGACTGAGAAATGCATATTTTATTTTGCTTTTATCGTTGTGTACCATATCTGTTGTAACGGTTTTTGAAGGGCTTGCAATGGATTGTGGATTTACCACGTAGTGCTTCCACTTTTTCGTATAGCCGCCTTCTATGAGCAATATATCCCCTGATTCGGAGAGCTCAGCAAGGTGCTTGCTCACGGTTGAAGGGGCGAGGCCCAAGCTTTTGCTGATTTCGGTCAGAGTATCCTTTCGCTCCGCTATGAGCCTGAGTATATCAGCCTTTGTTTTACCGTATTCAGACATAGAAACAACACATGAGATTTATCCTTAATATTAATATGCATTATGTTATATTTCGCTTTTCGCTTTTAATTTCGCTTTTGTATTTCGCTTTTAATTTTGACCTTGATATAGTATATCTTTATAAGCAAGAATATTTATTCTTACTGGCGAGTTACTGCTTACCCTCACACAATAAGGACTAGATACATTATGCATATGCCCTTTGTTCTATATTATCGTTATGTACTTGGAAGCCGCATCGCTTGCATATAGAGAGATGCACAGAAACTTACTAATTTGAAACCTTATCAGTAATCGCGGGGATAAGTATAGAATAAGCGCCTTCGTAGTCCAGCAATTGTTTTATGGTCTTTTTCACACTGTATCCGTTCTTCGCATAAGCTTCCAATACATATCTGTTACCAGAGTAGAATTTCCCTTTTGGAGGGGTATATGCTCTGGAACCGAGCAGCGAAATTATTTTCTTTCTCCTCTCGTTAGCGCTGAGCCCTCTGGTTATGTACGAAACCGCAAAAAACATTGCGCCACTCTCGATAAGGTTGTTCAGCAGATCCTCCGGTTCCGCCTGTTTCATGCCTTTGGGCAGCCTTTTGTTTAGCTTACCGCTATTGTATGGGCCAGCCATGCTGTACTGCACATGATGGAAGAAGCTGTGCGCGAGCAATGCCTTATAGCTTATCCTCTCACCATTCCGCAGATAGTAGTTTGGGTTGATAGATATAGTATTCCCTGTCCTGTCTGAAGAATACCACTCTGCATCATTGTATTCCTCGGACAGCTTGACCTTTGGGGCTGCTATTTTAAACCCGGTCAATCTTGTAAAAAAATCCATCACTTTAGGCAACTCTCCCGAAAGCTTGCGTTGCAGCATTTGATTCTTGCCTTTCATACTACTCACTTAGGGATAGATCCTGATAGAATATATCAGTATATACATCTTTCGTCCAGCCAAACTTAAGCGCATTAGATTGTGGTCAAGATGACTTATCTATCTAAATAGCACCTATTCTTAAAATTTGCTTTGAAAATACGCGTGTGTTGAAATGAAAAGGCATTTACAGTTATATACCCCGTTAAACTATTCTTTGTCACTTGAATTCGGGGATAATCTCGAGAAGTTCAAGGGCTATGCCACAATAAAGCTGAGCCTAAATAAGCCCTCGTCGCGTATAAGCCTTGATGCTGAAGAGCTAGAGATTGAGGATGTGTCTGCGGAGCATTCTGGAAGGGGATTGGGCGTAAAATGGTCCTCAAGCGGGGAACATAGTAAGTTCGTAGTAACACTCAACAGGAAAGTCAGGGGGAATGCAGATACAGATGTGAAGAAACAGATAGAGGACCGAGGGTTATGCCTGAGGGACCAGCAGAAGACTGGCAGGATCGTATAAATAGATTGGGTAACGCATGGATAGCGCTTCCTTTTCGCTTATTTGTGCCTTCAGTTTCGCGCGTTTAGCAAACGCAGGATTGCAGTAGGTGAAAACCAAAAGTCGGAAAATGTAATAATTTTTCTGCAGGAATATTTCTGTGGATTATATGACTGAAACGAAATTTGACCCTAAGAACGCGGCTTTAGTTGTAATAGACATGCAGAAAGGGATAGCCGCTACAGGAAGGAAGACAGAGCCCCATTCGGTTGACCAGATAAGGGCAAATGTTGGAAAGCTCGTCTCGCTCTTCAGGAAGAAAGGCGCAAAGGTATTCCTGGTGCATGTTACTGGCACGGATGGCAAGGATATGCTCAATCCATTGACTGATCAGAAGCCAAATTGGGGAGGAACACCTCAGCCGGACTGGGCAGAATTCGTAGAGGAAGCAAGACCAAAGGAGGGGGATATAGTGATAACGAAGAGGCAGTGGGGTGCCTTCTATGGAACAGAGCTTGACCTGCAGCTCAGGAGAAGGCATATAGATACCATTTTCCTCTGCGGCATATCCACAAACATAGGCGTTGAGATGACGGCGAGGGAGGCTTTCCAACACGGATACAACCTTGTCCTTGTGGAGGACGCGATGGGAGCTATGGCGAAGGAGGAGCATGATGCATCAGTCAAGTTCATCTTCCCAAGGATAGGCCTTGTAAGGAGCACGGAGCAAGCCGAAAAGATGCTGCTTTGAGCCTGCGATACATACAGCCTAATAGGCTCTCCGCACCCTTGCTAAATGCACAGCAGTTTATCATTGCTGCGGAGTCAGGGCAAAAGGCTAAATCTGTATGCACCGGAGAACATTATGTGATTAGATGGATGGTGCGGTTTTCATAACGGGCCAATCTGGGGTGGGCAAGACTAGCATAATAGATAGGATTACCAATGAAATGAGCGATTGCACCGCTTTCCACATTGGTACGCTCATTGCGAATATGGCAGTCAACAAAGGACTGATAAAGGAGGCAGACGACATGAAAATGCTCGATGAGGCAACCATAATGAGGCTCAGGCTTGCTGCATTCGAGATAATCTCAAAGACCCCCGGAATAACGATTGTGGATACCCACATAAGCATAATCAGGGGAAATAGGGTAGTGACAGGTATGCCTGATAGAGGCATAGCTAGATTGAAGCTGAGGGGAATAATATATATAGATGCCGACGCAGGTGACATAATAAAGCGGCGCGTAGCCGATTTTGAAGGGAGACGGGCAAAACAGGCCGAGTACGAGATAGACGCGCAAAGGCAAATTGATATGTCAATTCTAGGGCGCTATATAACTTCTTCCGAGCTACCGGTTTACATAATAAAGAATAGGCAAGGGCATATTGGGGAATCGACTGAAAGCGTAAAGGAAGCGATATTGAGTATCTTTGGCCTGAGAAAGCCGAGGCTTTGATAGAGTGCCATGCACAGAGTTCTAGTGAATATGGGCTCTGCCCTGAATGCGCGCTGCTACTTTAGGTGCTTGAAGCGTATTCACTATCTTTCTCTATCGGCATATGTAGGTATATATTAAAAACGTTTTGGCAGAGCAGCTTAAAAGCAGCGCCATAATCTATTTATATCTAAGAGTGCGGCAGTTAATGTATATTGAATAGAAGTGAGATATCATGCCGGAAACGTTTCAGGTAAGTATAGTTAATCTGTATGAGGGTAAAAAGCAGGAGCTCATTGAGCAGGCTACCAATAGGTGGGTCGAAACAACGAAACTCCTAGAGGACAAGATGGAGAAATATAGGCAGAAATACAAAGACTTGGATATCGCTAGGTTCAAGTTTGAGGCAAAAAAGCATAGAGTGCTTTTTCATGCTCTAAAGGATTTCGACAAGGATGTGAAGAAATCGGAGTATGATAATACAGAAAGTGAAATACGCAAAGAGATAAAATCAGCTTTAATCAAAGTGCATCTTAATTCTTTTGTCAGTAGGCTAGAGCTCATGCATGAATATGACACGCCGGCAAAAATAGAGATACTGCGGCGCATGGCCGATACTACCGAGGGCGTATCTAAGGATCTCTTTAATACAGTTATAGACATCTTAGGAAACGGCAGAGATGTATCGGAATACAAAAAGGCAATCGAAGATGCAGAGAAGGGCCTGGCCCAGACTGAGGCAAACTTCATGGGAGCGTTCAGAGTTGAACTGCGGCGTTGATGCATACTATATTGTGCATCAAGCGAACTCTTTTTATTTTTTGCATAGGCATACTAAGCTGTTGCGACAGCATTCTCGCTTTGGGCTTGTAGCTTAGCCTGGTTGGAGCGCTCGGCTGATAACCGAGAGGTCGAGAGTTCAAATCTCTCCAGGCCCATAACCATCTACCCCAGCCTATAGGCGTAAGCGGCTACTGCTTCTTGGCTCCGTACTTGCGCTCCAGTTTCTCTGGTTTTGTCTCCTCGAAGTAGATATCGAAGACAGAATCGAATGTGCCTTTAAGGCTCTGCCAGTAGATCTTCGCCATCATGTGCTTCATGAATAGATGGAACTCAGTTATAGGATACTTGATAACGGGCTGGTCGTACGAGCCTATGACAAATGTGCCTTTTCCATAGCCCGTGTCGAATGGGCAGTTGGTGCGTCCGTTGAACGTCATATCCTTGCCGTTGAGTATACTAGCCACAGTCTTGGCCTCAAGGTGTGCTCCTACGCCGGACTTTGCTGTAGGCAGTGCTGCGCTATCGCCGAGACCGAACGCATTGTCGAACCCCTCTATGCGCATCGTATGCTTATCTACCTTAAGCAGCCTGTCCCTGTCCAGCACCTCAGATGGAGAGTACTTGATATCGACGTTGGCGAACGGAGGTATTATTATCGGCAGGTCGTATTTTATGCTGTCGCCCTCAATTGAATATATGGTGCGCTCCTTCGGATCCACACGGTCGGTGTCGAAGAAGGTCATCACCTCTATGCCGCGCTCCTTGAGCAGCGGCTCGACAAGTTCGTTTATCGCCTCTGCAGGATATGCTCGTGGATATGGTGTGAAGAACACTATGCGGGTCTTCTCCTTCAGGCCCTTCTTCCTTATGAACTCTTCCAGAAGGAAAGTCCCTTCCAACGGAGATGGAGGGCACTTAAGCAGCGGATACGATTGCCCTATGGCTATAGTGCCGCCCTTGAAATTCTGCAGGTGTTCCCAAACCTTCTTGGCCTGCGCTGCACTGGTATGGTAATCGCCGAACTCCGCATCAACATCGGCAAGGCCAGGCACCTTTGAGAGGTCTCCCACTATGCCCGTCGCTATTGCAATGTAGTCGTACGGATAGCTCTTGCCGCTAGCGGTCTTGACGCTCCTGCCTGCGAAGTCGACGCTTGTCACTGCATCATGCACGAGTTCGATGCCCTTCTTGAGGAGCGAGCTTTCTCTCCTGGACATCTCTCTCTGACCCTTGAATGCAATGTAGAGCCACTGCGGCTGGAAGACCTGTATGTCAGACGGGTCGATCATTGTGATGCTGTATTTCTTCCTGTCTACGCTGTTCGCGAGTATTGTTCCGGCCGCACCAGCTCCGACTATGAGCAGTTTCTTTCTATCCATGCAAGCACCTTACCTTTTAATTATCTGTATGATGACTGTTATCTTGTCTTTGTCCTCTGCAATGGATACTATCTTATTGCCTGTCTTCGCAGCCCAAGCCTGCACATCCGCTTTAATGCCAGGATCTGTAGCCCACAGCTCTAGTACGTCGCCCACTTTTGCCTCCCTATACGCAAGGGCGAGGTCTGTTATTGGACCGGGACACGCCGTGCCCCGTGAGTCGATTATCTTGCGGTTTTCATTTGCCATGCGAACACCTCATATGAAAAGTACTTGGCCCCCTTCTGACATGCCGAGGAACGTAGCGGCGCCCACCACATCGTCGACCAGCGGCCCGAAGTCCCCTTTCGTGAGACCCATAACGCCAGACATCATTGAGCATGCATATATCTTTGCGCCGAACTTCTTAGCTTCCTTCAGCATCTCATCCCATGGTTGCACCTTGCTCTTCTTCATGCCTTCCATCAGTGCAGGCGCCATATTCTTGAACTCATTCGGAAACGGCAGCTCGTTCTTCTTCTTAGTGAATCCGAGGAGCGCGAAACCTGTGACAAATATATTCACCTGCATCCCCATAGCTCCGGCGGCCTGCGACAGAACCCCAAGGGGGATAAATTTATCTGCGGTGCCGCTGAACATCACTATCGATAGTTTTTCTGACATCAAATCACCTAAGTTGGCCTCACTCCCGAAATATATAAACCTTTTGAAATCTTATAAGCACAAAAGTAACACCAGCACAGCATAGCAGCACTGCGCAAGCATTGCATATATGGGAATGCGGTTGATAGCAGTATAATGGCTTTATCAGTTGATGGCCGTATGTGAATAGATATCCGGATAAACGACACCCACATGCCTAAGGGGTTATAGAGCGGCTCTAGTCTATTTCTGATTCTGCACGCAAGCGTTTTAACGATTTGCTGCATTAATGCCTTATGTGATTTGTATGTCAAATAATCCACTTGCACTGATAGATACATATAAGGATGGAATAGTTGAGACTGCTAGGGGAATGATATCTATAAAGGCAATATCGCCGGAAAGCGGCGGTGAAGGCGAAAGCGCAAGGGCGGCATTCCTCAAATCCATTCTGGAGGGAATGGGGCTCAAGGTCAGGGTATACGAGTACAAGGACGAGCATGATGTGGCACGAACCAACCTTGTCGCAGTATATGGCAATGCGGATAGAACCCTCTGGATGGTGCCCCATATGGATACAGTATCGGAAGGGGATATGAGCCTATGGAAGCACGATCCGTTCACCTTGACGGTTGATGGCGACAGGCTTTACGGGAGGGGGATAAACGATGACGGCCAGGATGTGCTTTCTAGCATATACGCATTGAAAGCGTTGATAGAGAGCAAGGTACCGCTTAAGTACAACTACGGACTTGCCATTGTGGCTGATGAGGAGTTAGGAAGCAGGTATGGAATAGCAAAGCTCTTAGATGAGGGCATATTCAAGGAAAGCGACATGTTTATGGTCCCGGACAGCGGCAACGCTGATGGAAGTGAAATAGAGGTTGCGGAAAAGGGAATATTATGGCTTAAGGTGAGCGTGCATGGCAAGCAGGTGCATGCCAGCACACCTGACCAAGGGATGAATGCATTCAGGAAGTCGATAGAATTCCTTGCAGCGGCCGATGCGAGACTGCATGATAAATTCAAGTCGGAGAATCCGATATTTCAGCCACGCTATTCGACATTCGAGATGACAAAGCATGAGAAGAATGTTGATAGCATAAACATAATACCAGGGCTAGATGTGAGCTACATAGACTGCAGAGTATTGCCTGAATACAGCCTAGATGATGTTATAGCGGAGCTTAGGGATCTAGCAGCCTCTGACAAGTTCAAAGATGCAAATATAGATGTAGAGGTATTCAACAGGGAGGATTCGGCAGAGCCAACAGACATGAACTCAGAGGTTGTCAGAGCTACTATTAATAGTGTGCGCAAGGTCCTAGGCATAGAGCCTAAGACCGTCGGGATAGGCGGAGGCACATGCGCAGCGTTCTTCAGGAAGAAAGGCATGCCTGCAGTGGTATGGTGCAAAAAGCCGGATTTGGCGCACCAGCCAAATGAATATACTCTGCTGTCTGATACGATCATAGACGCAAAGGTGTTTGCAAACATGTTCATCGCATGAAGTTAGGGTTTACTATAGAAATTTATACTAGCATAAAAATGCTGCAGGGCAATGCATAAAAGCGTTCGGCGAGAACTAGTATAGGTGAGACTAATGGCAATGGATATACAAGGTTTAAGAAAATATGAGCTCCCGCCGCTGCCTTACAAGATAGACGGGCTCGAGCCTTACATAAGCAAGGACATAGTGGATGTGCATTACAACGGTCATCACAAGGGTTATGTGAATACGGCAAACACGCTCCTCGACAGGTACAATGGGATAATAAAGGAACAGGTTACAAGCTACGATTTACATGGGCTCATAAGGCTGTTGACTTTCAATATAAGCGGTGACAAGTTGCATACACTTTACTGGGACAACATGGCTCCATCAGGAAAAGGAGGAGGCACTCCAGGTGGAACACTTGCCGACAAGATAAATAAGCAGTATGGAAGTTTTGACAGGTTCAAGAAGCTGTTCACCGAAGCTGCAAATTCCAATCCTGGCACTGGCTGGGCCGTGCTCAACTATGATAAGGAAACTGATAACCTGCAGATAATGACAGTGGAAAACCACTTCATGAACCATCTCGCTGAGATGCCGGTGATACTGATCCTCGACGAATTCGAGCACGCTTATTACCTGCAGTACAAGAACAAGCGCGCAGATTATGTGGGCAATTGGTGGAACTTGGTGAACTGGGACTTCGCGGAGAAGAAGCTGCAACAGTATGTATGAGCTAGGATGGGTCTGCTGATGCGCGGTTAGGTCGCCAGGCTTGGACGAACCCGAGCATGCATCTGCCCGGCTGGAGCGGAATGCCTAAATAGAACTGTATATGGGATGCAATGCCAGATGCATTGAGCACATTGATGAAGTTGCATAATGCTTCGGGCACGGCCATAGCAGTATAGGAGATGCATTCAAGCACTGAATATGCTGGAAACCGAAATAAGGTATAGGTTAGCTTTATGAGGCCCGGTTATAGATAGGCATGTCAGATGCCCAGAATTGGGCATTTCTGCTTCAGCAGAATATTATTGCTTTATCTGTACTGCATCAAGTTTTACTGACCCAGAATATGTTTCGGCGGCATAGCCCTCGCTTCTGAGCGCCGCTGCGAGCGCCTTGGCGCCGCTACCGCGCGTATACACCGCTTTAGCGTTCGACGTCTCAATATACTCAAGGCACTGGCTGAAGTCAGCATGGTCGCTCAGCTGGAACTGAACACTGGTATTGAACTTGAATATGGCTGCGAAGCCGGTTGCAACCGCCGTATATACCCTATTCTTGCCTATCTTGTGCAGCAACATTGCAACCTTATTGAGTGAATTGTTTTCCACTATGCCGACAGTATTCTCATTAACTAGCTGCTTGTCAAAGCCCTCCGAATAGACGCTCTGATACCTTAGTCTCATGCCAAGATCGTTATATGCATCAGTGGCATTAGACAGCCTTTTGCTGAGTATCGGTTCTATCCCCACATCGTTGAGTATGGAGATAAGCTCTTGGGTCTTGCCTAATGTATAGGCTCCGAACAGCACAGTGCCACTGCGCATCTTGGATCCAGTCCATAGCTGTATGCTGCGCTCCACCTCGTATCTATCGTCAAATTTTATTCTTGGATCCGGATATGTGGAATCGACTATCACCACGTCAGCATTCTCTATAGTTATGGGTTTCGCGACGCGCGAGCTCTGCAGCAGGTAATCCCCGGTATAGACTATTTTGCTCCCTGTCTCGTGATCTATCACGCTGAGCTGGCTTGAGCCAAGCATATGGCCCGAATCAAGCAGCTTTATGCCTTCCGGCATGCTTTCGCACTTATTCACCTTTATGCCATATGTTTTTTCTATCAGGTATGCTGTCTCATAACTAGATAGCATATTCTTGGAGGAGCGCACTGCACCAATATGGTCGGTATGCGCATGCGATACAAAATCGATGTCAGCGCCATGCTCCTTCGAATCGATAGATATATGATGTCCATTGGCGCTGATCGTGAAGGTCACCACAATATAATGCCATCAAATATTTAAATACCTTGGCGTGCATATATTCCATATGCATGCATTTGCTATTGCTATTTTTAAGTGATAATATGGTAGAAGACTTGATCATAATAGGTTCAGGCCCTGCGGGGCTCACTGCAGCTCTTTATGCTGCGAGGGAGGATTTCAAGCCGCTGGTGATAACGGGCGTCAACGCTGGAGGGCAATTGCTCCTTACTACAACGGTAGAGAACTTTCCGGCGTTTCCGGATGGCGTATATGGCTCCGAGCTCGTAGACCTGATGAGGAAGCAGGCAGAGAAGTTCGGGAGCAGATTCATCGCTGAGGACGTTGCATCGGTTGATTTCAGCTCAAGGCCATTAAAGATAAAGGCATCATCTTCGGAGTATCAAGCCAAGAGCGTTATAGTAGCGACCGGCGCATCAGCCAAATGGCTCGGCATACCGTCAGAGCAAAGATTCATAGGCAAGGGCGTGAGCAGCTGCGCCACATGCGATGCGCCTTTCTTCAAGAACAAGAACGTTGTTGTTGTTGGAGGCGGAGATACGGCTATGGAAGACTCATTGTTCCTGACCAAGTTTACCAATAGCGTCACCATAATACACAGGCGCGATGCATTCAGGGCGAGCAAAATAATGCAGGAACGCGTCATGTCTAACCCGAAGATAAAGGTCTTATGGGATTCTGCAGTAGACGAAATACTAGGCGATACCAAGGTTATAGGGGTAAAGGTTAAAAACCTCAGGAGCGGCGATGTGACGCAGATGGATATAGATGGCGTGTTCGTTGCGATAGGGTACCAGCCGAACACCAAGTATCTCGCCGGCAGCTTGGCACTTGACGATCAGGGGTATATAATAACGAACCATGAAGTCAAGACCGATATAGATGGCGTGTTCGTTGCGGGGGATGTTGCTGACAGGAGATACAGGCAGGCCGTAACTGCCGCAGGGAGCGGTGCGAAGGCGGCACTCGAAGCCAGGGAATACCTGCAGAAGCTCGAATATGACGAATCGCACCGTGCTGACAGCAATGCCAGCAGCAATAAATAGTGTAGGGGATAGCAGAGCTTAAAGAGTGGCCTGTCCGGACCTCTTTGACAACATGAATACCCTGACGCCGAGCTTCCTTACGCTGGTTTCATTCCTGGAGCCTTCAAGAAGGGCCCTGGCGATTCTGTATATGTCATCGTGCGAGGACGAGTAATGCCCGAGCTGCCTGCTGCGGGTTATTTGGGTGAAATCCGAATACCTCACTTTGATTCCCACGCCTTTGAACCATACGCCTTTGCTGGCTGCCTCCTTGTCCACCTCAATTGATAGCCCTAGTAGCGTCTTGTTCTGTATCCCGATATCATTAGTGTCTCTGTCAAGGGTGCGCTCCCTGCCTATAGACCTCACTATGTTATATGGAACTATTTTGCTGTTGTCCACACCGCTTGCAAGATTATGCAGCTCTATTGCCATACTGCCAAACATTGATATCAGGGTTTGAAGATTGCTCTTAGACAGGTCACCTATTGTGTTTATCCCCCTAGCGATCAGGCGCTCTTCTGTCTTCTTGCCAACACCTGGCAACTTGCTTATGGGCTTCTCTGATAAGAATGCCAATATGCCTTCCTTTTTGAGAACACCGAACCCGTCAGGCTTTGATGCATCGCACATCATCTTGGCAAAGTACTTGCCGAAGCTAATGCCCACTGTGCATGGCAAATCTGTCTTCTCCTTTATCCTGTTCTTTATGTCCCGGCCTATCGCTTCTGCCTTATCATACCCTATAGCCCCAACATCGATTGCCGCTTCGTCGACGCTGTTCTGTTCCACTGGAAAACTGAAGCTGTTTAGAATGCCCATTATGCTTTCCGATATGCTCTCGTAATACGCTTCGTCGGACTTCAGCACAATGAGATCCGGGTATGCCTTCTTCGCCATGAATAGCCCCATGCCGCTTTTTATTCCATATTTGCGCGCCTCATAGCTTGCTGTCTGCACCACGCCTCTCGAATTTGTATCTGAACTCGTACCGACAACGAAAGGCTTGCCCTTTAGTTCAGGGTGCCGTAGCTCTTCGCATGCGGCAAAAAACGAGTCCATATCGATATAGACGACCAGCCCCAACTCCGAGCACCTCTTTCATATAGGGATTGCCCAGATATATTTTTATTTATGAGATATGCATTAGATATATGCCTATACGCAAGAGCGTGTTTGCCGGGGAGTTCTACAGCGCCGATCCTGCTGCCCTTAACGCATTCATAGCGAAGGCGCTCGCCGCAGCAAAGATAAATAGTACAGGCATAGATGCGGGATACGCATATGTTGCACCGCACGCCGGATATGAGTACTCTGGCAATACCGCCGCATATACGTACAAAGCATTGGGCGCTAACAGGGATATCAAAAATATAGATACCTTAATCTTTGTAGGGCCGAACCATACAGGTATAGGAACTCCGATATCGGTATCGGAAATGAATTGGGAAACGCCCTTAGGAATCGTCAAAAATGATATTGAGATGTCTAAGGCGATAGTGGAGGAATCAGGGCTGGCTGAATTCGATGATAGCGCGCATGCGGGGGAGCACTCGATAGAAGTGCAGCTGCCGTTTGTCCAACATATGGGGCTTGGCAAGATGGCAGCTTTCATATGTATGGGAGACCAAGATATTGATGTATCAGAGAACCTCTCCGATGCGATAATTAAGGCGGCTAAAAGACTTGGAAGGAGGATAATAGTGATAGCCTCATCCGACTTTAACCATTATGAACCCAAAAAAGTGGGAGAAAAAAAAGACAAGGCGCTTTTCGACAAGATTGCCACCCTTGATTATTCTGCATTCAACCCCCTGGTAGGAAAGATAGGTAGCAGCGCATGCGGTTACGGGCCCATAACGGTTGCCATGTCATGCGCACGCAAATATGGTGGTATTAAAGGCGTATTGCTTAACTACTCCAATTCCGGTGATACAACGGGGGATTTCGGCAGTGTTGTCGATTACGCCTCATTCGTGATGGTATAATATTAAGTAGTATAGCTACAGAGTTACAGGATGACTGTGCATAACTAATTGGTCTTCAGATGGCGGTACTTGGGATTAATGATTCACATGATGCGGGAAGCGCTTTGGCGCACCATGGAACCATAATTAGCGCTGTCAATGAAGAGAGGTTCACTAAACGCAAGAACGATGTTGGATTTCCTATAAATGCGATAAGGTATGTTACTAGTGCGCATGAAGATGAGATAGAAGCAGTTGCATTGGGGTGGATAGGGGGCAATGCGCTGGTTTCTCGGGTGTTCCCTCAGCATGATGTTAAGAGGCGGATGCTCTGGAGGCGCGAGCTCTCCAAGCCCTCTCGCGCGCACATGCATTTCTCCAACCTGATATACAGGGCGACGCAGAACCAGAACCCGAAGTCCCTGTGGAGAGTAGCGGGCAGCTATATAAGCGAAAACATAACAAAAAGGCGGCTCGGCGGAATCAGCGCGGGGCTTTCAGGAAAAAAGGTATACATGGTTGAGCATCACCTAGCGCATGCGGCCTCGGCATACTATCCATCAGGCTTTAGAAAAGCCTTGATAATAACCCTGGACGGCGCAGGGGACGGCTTTAGCGGCAGCGTATCCATAGGCGATAATGGGGAGATAAATAGACTGGCATCATTTAAGGCTAGCGCAAGCCTCGGCCTGCTCTACGGCGCTGCGACTGTGGCGTGCGACCTCAGGTACAGCGAGGATGAGGGCAAGCTGATGAGCCTCGCAGCGTATTCTTATCCGAAAGAGATAAAGGAGCTTGAACGCATATGTTACTATGATACCAAACTCAAGCAGTTCGTATCTGAGCATGGGACAAGAAACGAGCTGCTTCTAGCCGAGTATATGAAAGACCATATATTATCGAAGAACGACCGTGAGTCATTCGCATACGCGGTGCAGAGGCATGTTGAGGAGCAGGTAAAGAGGTTGGTGGAGCAGTGGGTTGGCGAGACAGGCATACACGACATAGCTGTAGCTGGGGGATTCTTCTCGAATGTTATCGTGAACAGCATGGTTGAGCACATGCCTGAGGTGAAGCGCCTGTTTATCTTCCCGCAGATGGGAGATGGGGGCATCTCGCTCGGTGCAGCCATGTACGTGGATTTCAAAATAAACGGGAAGTTTGTCGGCAATGCCATAAATGACGTCTACTTTGGCCCAGCATACTCGGATGAGCAGGTTGAGAGCGCATTGAAGCAGGCGAAAAACGCAGGAGTGCACTATGAACGGGTTTCAGACCCCGCGGGCACTGCAGCGGACCTGATACTGGATGATAGGATAGTGCTATGGTTCCAAGGGGGCATGGAATACGGGCCCCGCGCGCTCGGCAACAGAAGCATACTGGCATTGCCCGGCTCGCCTGAGAATAGGGAGAAGCTTAACCTGCTCGTCAAGAAGAGACCGTATTACCAGCCTTTCGCAAGCACTATACTTGAGGAGGATGCGCCTAAGCTGCTCGGTGATTACCTGGCGCCCAATAGGTTCATGACCTCAGCTAACAGGGTAAAAGACGAATATTATCAGGATATGGTTGCGGCATCGCACATAGACCGCACGACCAGGCCACAGATACTTGGCGATGAGAACGCTCTGTACAGAAACCTGATAAAAAGGGTAAGAAAAGGCATAGGTATAGGGGCGGTGCTGAACACCAGTCTGAACAAACACGGTGTGCCAATCGCCATGAAGCCCGAAGACGCTATATGGACACTGGATAATACAGGAGCTGATACGCTTATACTGGGCAATTATCTGGTAGAGAAGAAAAGCTGATTTTGCATATCTATTAATCGCGCCGCATGGATTGGGCCTGCAATTGCTTAGGAATCATGCGCCGCGGAACGATTTTATCGCTTCGATAATCTCTTCCGCATGGCCTTTTGGTTTTACCTTGGTGAATACCTTAAGCACCTTATTGTCCTTGATTAGGTATGTATTGCGCAATGTGCCGGCCCCAAATATACCTCTGTCTCCGTATGCCCCGTACGCTTTTATTACCTCGCTAGAAGGATCCGAGAGCAGAAGGAAACTGAGATTGCATTTGCCTATGAACTTGCCATGCGACTTGAGGTCATCCTTGCTGACTCCCACTATTACGGCATTGAGCGCCTTGAGCTCGCCCAAGTGCCTGTTGAACTCTTCCGCCTCTATCGTGCAGCCTGGCGTGTTATCCTTTGGATAGAAGTATAGGACCAGATATTTGCCTTCGAACTCAGACAATGAGTGCTTCTTGCCGTCAGAACCGTCCAAGCTGAAATCCGTAGCTTCCCCATTCTCCAGTACCATAATCAACACCTGCTTAATCAATGCTCTGCATATTTATAAAAGCTGCCCGACCGCATTTATAACGCTCTACAAAGATTGGCCGCATGCCTTATATATCATTTGGCAGCGTTATTCCACTGTTAATACAGTGCATTCATATGGCATTTGACTTGTCTGGCATATTCAGGAAGAAACACAACAAGAAAGTAGCTGTAAGGATAACTAATATTAACATAAGATGGCTGGGCGCGATGCATACATTGCAGGGGTTGGAAAGCGAATCCCGACAATTTGATATTAGCATACCGTTCCACAACCGCAACGAGAGCGCAGAGGCGATCAGCAGCGCACTCGGTACATCAGTAGCTGGTGACAAGGTCGAGATACGGGACATTACGGTTGACCCTCCGTTCAAGCTGCTCGGTATAGAGCCCAGTATGCCTAGGACGCTTGCCAGCGGGGAAAGCGTGGCCTTCAAGCTCAGGTTAGAGGCGCCACAGCAGAATTATTCCGGGCCGCTCCAGGTAAGATTCGTTGACGTGCCGAAGGAGAAGGTCAAGGTTGAGATCAATAGAGTAACGCTGATAAGGAATGGCAGAAAGGTTGATGTGGAGAACTCGGAGCTCATAATGGAGCTTGGAAAGAACCAGATGTTTAAGGACTCGATACAGATGTACAAAATATTGAGCTTGGGCGACTCGGTCAGTAAGGTAAATGCCAATGCACCGTTCTCGTTTGTGAGCAGCGACCCGCCGCTGCCGTTTAAAGTGGACAATGAGAACAGCTATATAGTCGTGTTCTACATAAAGGCGCCCGAAACAAACTATGCGGGGCCTCTTGAGCTAACGCTGAACGGCTAGCAATGCAATGGTCATGCCTTCTGGGCCTTGGCAAGCAGGGCTATATTGGCGAGCATGGCCTCCAGCTGTATGCGCTCGTTTGCCCCTTCCACCATCCTAAAATTAGTCTCTCCGACGCTAGCAAGCACTGACAGCTTTATCCTCTCATCTATAGGGAGGTTCTGCACCTCGCGGTAGCATTGCAGCAGCACGTCCTCGCCGCTCATGCCATTCCTGAGCATCAAATTGTCGAGTTCATTCTTCGCGGCATCGAAATTGCCGCCTATCGCCGCTTTAAGCATTGTTGTTATCTCCTTCGGCCTGGCCCTAGCCGCTACTTCATAGATGTTCGCTTCGTTTATCTCCTTGTTATACATTGCGCTGCTCTGCAGCACATTGGTGAGCTTGCGCATGTCGCCGTCGCTCACATAGATGAGCGCCTCTACGGCCTTATCGTTTACTTCAAGGCCCTCGGCTTCGGCAACCCTCTTTATATAGGCTCTCATGTTGTCCTCATTCAGTGACTTGAACCTGAAGACCACGCACCTGCTTTGTATCGGTTCTATTATCTTATTGGCGTAGTTGGCGCTCAGTATGAACCTGGTCTCTGCAGAGAACTTTTCCATCGTCCTCCTGAGCGCATGTTGCGCGTCGGCAGTGAGCGAATCTGCCTCATCGAGGAATATTATCTTTATGGGTACGTCGCCCATTGATATGGTCTTCGCGAACTCTTTGACTTCGCCCCTTATCACATCTATGCCCCTTGCATCGCTGGCGTTCAGCTCCTTGAAAGAACCAGGCAGATTGCCCTTGTAGAGGTCGTTGGCAAACGCTATTGCACATGTGGTCTTTCCTATTCCAGCGCTCCCCGCGAATATCATATTTGGAAAGTTGCCGCTCGAGACGAATGCCTTGAGGCGGTTGACAATGAGTTCCTGGCCTATGACATCATCAAGCGACTGAGGGCGATACTTCTCTGTCCAGGGCAGATCAACTCTTTGCATGAGAATCAACACAGTATCTTGTGTAAGGCATTTGATATTAGCATTAAAGGAATAAAAACGCTACCATCATATGCTAATAGGGGGATATACCGCGATAGCCGCATCATTTGCGCTTGGCGTTACTCATTTTCTCTGCAGCGATGAGCACACCTTCTATCTCTCTGTGCAGGGCCTCAACCGTGCTTGTATTCTGTATTTTGAAATCCGCGAGCTTTATCGCTTCGGCGACACCAAATCCCTCTTCCTTCTTGTCCCTTTCGGCGAGACCTATGCGCGTTTCCGGATCGTCAGGCCTCAAGCGCGCCAGGAGCCTGTCGTAGCGCAGCTCTGTAGGGCTCTCTATGGCCAGCATGATAAAAGCATCAGTAAGATGGTCCTTGAAGTATCTTATCTCCCACGGGCTGCGTATGCCGTCTATGCAGAGATTCTCTCCCTTGTAGTTCTTGCCTATAACCTCGATTGTCATCTGCGCTATTGCGGCATAGCCGTACGTCTTTCTCAGCTTATCGGAGAACTCCCTAAGGCTGTTGCTGTTTATCTCTAGGCCCTCGGCAGACATGGCGTTGCGCACGATGTCGCCCATATTTATTAGGGAAAACCTGTGCGTTTCCTTCAGGTAGCTGGCAATTGTGGTCTTGCCGCTCCCTGGCATACCTGTCAGACCTATTATCATAAAATCTATACTACTTTGTACCTCTATCTTTTAAGCTTTTTGGAGCATAGACATATTGCCTGCAGGCGCATTGTACCTGTCTATGAATAGCTTTAATAAATATTAGCGTATAAAGTTTATAAGCACAGCATGAGTGACACAGAGATGCCAGACAGAGTGTTCATAATACATAGATGGAATGGCAGCCCGCATACTGATTGGTATAAATGGCTAGCTAATGCCCTCAAGGACAGGGGGTTCGAGACTTTCGTGCCCAAGATGCCCGAACCATCTAAGCCGGATATAGGAGCTTGGGTAAATGCAGTCGGCCAGAGCACCAAATATATAGACGATAACACTTATATGGTAGGGCATAGCATAGGCTGCCAGGCCATACTGAGATTCCTTCAACAAGCCCCTTCGGGGCGCATAAAGGGCATGCTGCTTATAGCGCCATGGCTGCACCTGAAAGAGGCAGCGTACAATTCCGAGGCTGACAGGGCTATAGCAAAGCCATGGCTCGATACGCCCATCGACTTCAGCGCGATAAAGGGAAAGGTGGATAGCACAAGGATTATTATGGCCAAAGACGACCCGTACGTACCGATCGATGACTCGAAGGTGCTGCGGGCAGAGCTCAACGCCACAGTTAACATCATGCCCCTAAACGTCCACTTTACGGAGGACGATGGCTACAAGGAACTGCATGTCGCGCTTAACGAGTTCATGAAGCTGGTCAATGATTTCTGAGCATTTGTCTGCGGATATGAAGTGCCCGCCTAGTCCCTTGATAGTACTCAAAAAGTCGTGAAGCACGAATCATTATTAAAGTTTTAGTAGTAAATGTCTATCATATTTATTGGGGAGTTACGCTAACCTGGCAGACTGCCAGCCTTGGGCGCTGGTAATGAGGGTTCAAATCCCTTACTCCCCACTCAGTTGTGGGGGGTTATATATAGAGACCACAAATGTCCCCCTTCTCTAACATAGTTTTAGCATGGAGGGTAAGGAGACTTAGTGCCTTTCGATCTTGTTGCTCTGTACCTTACTCAGTTGCCCCCTTCTTCTTGTAGCTTTTCTACAGTTGCTTTTATAGTCCTATTAATAAGTCTCTCTAACGTAGTTACCTTCAGACTCACTGAATTGAAATGATGTTTATAGTCTTCCCAGTCCTCAAACAATTCATCGAGGACTTTTTTTCTTATTTCAGGCATTGGTTTTGACATATGATTACCTACTTATAATTTAGGAAATTGAATT
>JABEBX010000588.1_pt1 | contig 18920 bp, 15 predicted proteins | sample 7245971 | NCBI WGS metagenome assembly JABEBX01 (sample SAMN14506365, study PRJNA622280) | hot springs metagenome | biome: hot spring [ENVO:00000051]|acidic hot spring [ENVO:00002120]; feature: spring [ENVO:00000027]|sediment [ENVO:00002007]; material: sediment environment [ENVO:01001048]... | reverse complement strand
CACTCCAGGTTCCTCCCGGCAAATCCGGCAGGATATCAGGTGGTCAATTTACACGCTGTTTTCCACCCAATTCTGGCAACTTTTGCACGCTGTTTAACACTCTAAGCAAAGATATTGCGAGCTCGCGACCACGCTTTGCGGCTCTATATTTTGCACGCGCTAATGGATTAGCACGCAGTAGTGCGCGAAAAAAATGAATATAACCCATTGCACTTGCGTCTCCTACCCAGACTTGCCACTGCCGGCTCATCCAACGCCGCCCGCCTATCAACTGCGTTTGGGTTACCCACATCCAATTGAAGGCGGCGTTTTCCGTTGCATCGGGATGGAAGACACCCCTCTGGTCGAAATCCATTCGCGGGGCTGGGTAGTGATCCACCGCCACTTCTGGGTCGTACATCAACTTCCAGCCACGGCGTTTTACGGCGAGCGAAAAGCCCATTTCGTTATGCACTTGCGCACCCATCCCACGTAGACAGGTATCAAAACGTAACCCTTCCATAGCCGTACGCCGAAAACTCATGTTAACACCCTTCAGAATATCCACTTCGCGCGCAGGTCCCACACCTAGATGGTGATTACCAACGATGCGTCCAAACCACTGAACTCGCCCCACCATGCGCCGTTGACCATCGACCACCGTGCCGTCCGGCGTATGGACCCAGTCGCGCCCGCCTACCCCACCGATCCGGGAATCGGCCTCAAAGTGTGCAGCGATGCGCGCGAGCCAGTCGCTGTGAGGCGCTGCGTCATCATCGGTAATCGCCACGATTTCCGCTTTGACACTCAGCAAACCCGTGTTCAGCGCATGGACTACACCCGGTTCGTTAACTTTAACAATTTCCAGAGGCAAGCGTTCGGCAAATGCCTGTGCGACCAAATGTGATGATTTGTCCACATCCCGCGCCACGACTATTACTTGCACTGGCGCCAGATACTGGCAACACAAGGCTTCAAGGCAGCGGCGCAGATCGTCCGGACGACGGTAGCTGGGTACGAGAACGGATAAATCGGTCATCAGGGGCTCCTTGAGAAAACGGAAAAATCGTACGACAAGCTTCCTAACTCTAGTTTAGACATTCAGCCCGGCTCCGCCGGGTTTTTATTTTCTATTTTTGCTACGAAAGTGCTTGACACCGTGATAGCGCCGTGCGGCCGACCCTTTGGAAAAAAGGGTCGGCCAATGAAAAGTGTTTTAGGCTTCTCGGAATCACTGCCATGTCCTTTCAGCGTCTCGTTACCCTCCGCCTTTCGGAGTGGATTTCCTACTTTCTCGCGGCCATGCCGCCCGCTCGCGGCGCAGCTTCCTCGAACTGCTTTGCAGGTGCCTGATCTCCCCTGATGGCTGGGTCACTCGTGCCCTCAGCCATATTTCACTGCGCTGCCATTGGACCACTTATTACAAACTCCTGGAGCGTGAATCCTTGCGGACCCAGGTTCTGGCCATCGCTCAAGTCCGTTGGCTCCCGTCCACCATAGCTTTTCAGAATTTTTGCAGGATTCCAACTTGTCTCGAGCTTGCACTGTTTTTACATCAGCCTACTTCCTGCGACATTTTTCCTATGAATTAACAACATGACAGAAAATTTTGTTACGCTACTCGCGATTTTTTCTTGCGTGTCAGTAGAGCTATTGGCTTGTCTGCAATATAGGAACAAATTCCATCCGTTGCGAGCGTGTGCAAATACTCAGCAAAGGATGTTCCAACGCCAGCGTGACGTAAGCCATACTCGACCGTGGCCTGTAGAAAGCCAAGCTTATCACCACAATCAAACCTTCGACCTTCAAATTCGAACCCAAGAACTTGCCGTTCTCGTAATAGAGCCGCAATCCCATCGGTGAGTTGAATTTCGCCACCCGTTCCGGCAGGTAAATTTTCTAAATAGTCATATATTCTTGGAGGTAAAATATATCTGCCCACCACACCCAAATCAGATGGTGCATCATCGGGGTTGGGTTTCTCTATAATATTCGATATCTGATGAATTCTATTTTCCCACGCCCAGGACTGAATAATGCCGTATTTATTGGTTTCTTTGTGAGGTACATGTTGAATGGCTAGTATGGCCGCATGATAGTGTTCATACTGTTCAATCATCTGGGCTAGCACGGGTTTCTTGGCTAAGATGAGGTCATCGGCGAGTAGCACGGCGAAGGGGTGATCACCAACAACATCTCGAGTCATCAGTACTGCATCGCCTAACCCCAAAGGGTGAGGTTGTCGGAGAAAGACCGTACTGACTCCGCGCGGCACAATACTCCTCACTTCTTCGAGTAGTTCCATTTTCCCGCAGCGCTCAAGCTCATACTCCAATTCAAAAGCGACGTCGAAGTGGTCAGCAATGGCGCGTTTACCACGGCCACTGACAAAAACCAATCTGTCACATCCAGCTTCTAAAGCTTCCTCAACCGCATATTGAATAAGTGGTTTGTCTACAATCGGCATCATTTCTTTAGCCGTTGCTTTTGTTGCGGGTAGAAATCTTGTGCCCATACCGGCGACAGGGAAAACGGCCGTGCGAACGGAATTAGGGGCCTTCATGGTCGAATGGCGGGCTGGTATTTTCATGCTAAACTCCAAAATTATATATTTTTAACCCATGCTGCCTACCAATGCACAAAATCTAATTCCTTTATGGACGGTGGATTACTACTTTTTCTAATCTACGACTTCACATCAGATCTGCGTGCAACTGAAACAGCTTACTCGATTGGTGATAGGCCAACTAATGATCAATCATATGAGCTGTTTCATGAGTCATGCCATTATTTTCTCACGTCGTTTTTTTGTACGTTATGATCGCCGTGGCACAATCCAAGACCGGTTATCTCGTTGAAATAAAAATTATCTGATGTAGAGCATAGACATATCGAAATACCGGCTTTCATGACTCCTGGCAGAAAGGCCTCCCCACTTAAGCCAACTCCGCCACAGCCAGATTCAAGGGCCGCACTATCTTCCAGCGTGCCGCAACCTGGCACTCTGCTGAATTATCCTTCTCAACCAACCTTCGATCCCTTATGCCTCCTTAAAATACCGATACAGCATCTTTAAAATAAAAAACAGTAAAAGATTATATAATTTACCAGATTGATTATTAACGCATTAAATAAGTTTATGTTTGAATTTCATGGTTTTTGCTTGTACTAGAATAGTTTTCTGATTGCGGAATATTTATTTTTAAACTATATTCAAGTTCCTTGGATTATATAAAGTTGCGGGAGGGAATCATGCTTTACTGGGCTTTAGTGTTTTTTATCGTAGCGTTGGTCGCTGGAATGTTAGGCTTCTTCGGAATTGCAGGTGCTGCAGCATCAATTGCTAAAATTCTCTTTGTGATATTTATCATTCTATTTTTGGTGGCACTTGTAACGGGAAGGCGAAGACTGTGACTATACAGATACTCGTTGGGCACTGCTTAGTGTTTAGGCGTCCCTTCAACCGAAAGTCCTAGAATATTATGTTTTAAAGGGTGAATCCACATGACTGGCATTTTCTTGTAAGGTCATGCTTCTTCAGGTTGTCGGCTGTTGGCGACAACCTGAACTTACTAAAAATTACTTAAAGCTTTAAATATTTCTATCATTGACATTAAAGATGCATAATTTTCTTTAATCGTGGATTTTATTGGCGGAGCGTCAGTTGATTAATTTTAATGGTTTTTTTAACAATTCGACATGTTTTATTATCAACGTGATCACGAATATAAAATATTGACCTATGATTCATTCATGCGTAGTAAGGAGGAAATGATGAAAATATCAAAACTGTTTCTGGTGATACCGCCATTATTCGGAATAGCTCTTGCCGGTTGTTCAGCTGTTTCTCAAGGACCCCAGGGGGGACACTCCGTTTCCTGGTATTTGCATCATCAGAAAAAAATGTCGCAGGAAGTAGACTGGTGTAAAAACAGTGCAGGCCGAGACAAGTTGGAATCCTGCAAAAATGCTGAAAAAGCCTCTGGTAATGCATTGTCCTATAACGCTAAAAAAACCCTACATAGTTTCGGTAAAGACTTGTCTTGAGGTGTGTTGATGGCAAAGGAGAAATTATCCATGAATGCATGGAAAACGATGAAGACGTTCACGCTGACAATCGCTTCCAGGCGAATTCACTTCATAACTCACGCCAAGGATTGTTGCAGATGAATTATAACCAAGGCACCTCTCTGCGCAATAACTGGGCGGTTCTGGTACCAAGTCTGGCACTATCGTATCTCTCTTTGTCAAGCTGACCTAGCTTTTTTGCTGCAACTATTAGAAAAATCAAAATTTACATGTGTTATTTTTGAAAGGAGCCTCTTCAAAATCTAATGCAATAGCTTTAGTGGCGAGTTTTGAGAACGTGATGGCCAGTAGACCGAATGACCGCTTCCGCTGCAATATAGCCTTTCAGCCCGCCTGCCACAGAGTGTGGCAAACTCAACCTGCCGGAGTCGTTACCAGCGGATTCTGGTCGTTACGCCGCATGCACGTCGTATCGTTGAATCTTATTGAGAACTGCCTGCATCGCGTGGCGCGTCACGGCGAGATCGTAATCGGTTTGCAGGCCCACCCAGAAACCGTCGCTCATCCCGAAAAACCGGGACAGCCGCAGCCCGGTATCCGGGGTAACGGCCCGCTTTCCCATCACGATCTCCCCGATACGGCGCTGCGGGACGCCGATTTCCTTGGCTAGACGATACTGGGTGATGCCCATCGGCTTCAGAAAGTCTTCCAGCAAGATCTCGCCGGGGTGAATGGGGGCAGACCGACCTTCGCGCAGATTCGCCACATCGGAAAAATCCATCTTTTCGATCTCGTCCACACGAATGCTCACGATATACCTCCATCCATCAGTGATAATCCACGATCTCCACGTCCCAGGCGTTGCTGTCGCGCCATACGAAGCAAATCCGCCACTGGTCATTGATGCGCATGCTCCATTGGCCGCTCCGATCGCCGGAGAGCTTCTCCAGGCGGTTGCCTGGCGGTACAGCCAGATCTTCGATCCGGCCGGCGCGATGCAACTGTGCCAGTTTCCGCTGCGCCATCCGCAATAATTCCGTTCCAAAGCGGCGCACTTTCAGGCCAGCGAAGACTGCGGCGGTTTGCTTGTCCGCAAAGCTCATGATCATCGGTGAATGCTAACGCGATCCGATAGTAGCGTCAAATAACGATGTCTGTTAGTCCCGCACTTCTCAGTTTCCAAACTGGACCGTAGGAAACAGCGCCGTCTGATGGCTGGCCCAGACTGGAAGCGGTCATTCAGCAGCTGAAAGAAAATGAACCCCGAGGGAGCTATCTGGTTGACTGTGCCAATCATATCCTTCCACATGCCGGAAATTATGGCTGGTCTCTATTGAGGCGTTTCATGTGTCTTCGCCCCTGAACCGGAGGATGTTTTTCAAGGTGTGAGCGACAGTCGTCGGTCTTATTGCCGACCAATCCGGCTTCCAGCAGTAACCAGAAGCCATCAGCTTCGCCGGTGGCGTATTCACAACGCGCCAAGTAATGAATGGCGCGATCCGATGAATAGCACTATATTATTCCGACATGACGACAAATAGGCAAAAGAAAGAGATCGTCATGGCATATGATGGCACATGCGATAAAAGAGCAGATAAGGCCCCTTACAGAGCCAGGCTCTTCGTCTGATTGAGTGGCAGGGGGCAGAATGCTGTGGAGCACTCGCGCCCTGAATAGGAGTTTGATGATAGTCCCGGAAGATCTGTCTCTCTCTCGTTAGGACTTGGTTCCGCCGAAGGGGTGGATCATGTGACTTTCACAGTGGAGGAAAAACGCCTGGATCTGCATATCAACTTTCCCAAGGACAGTCGCTTAACTTGCCCCGTCTGTGGTGGGGCGTGAGTAGTATATGACACCCGTGCACACTTGGCGGCACATGGATTTCTTCCAGCATGAAGCCTATCTCCATGCTCACGTACCTCGTGTGAAGTGCCCGGAGCATAGTGTTCATCAGATATCTGTTTCCTTGGCACGGAAAGGCTCACATTTCACCCTGCTCTTCGAAGCGCTGATCATGACCCTGGTGCGGGAAAGCCGGTATTGACGGCAGACCGCATGGCCGGCGAGACCGACACGCTCCTGTGGCGAGTGATTGACCATTATGTGCCCGAAGCTCGTGCGGCGGTGGATATGGCCAATGTCCATGCTGTCAGCGTCGATGAAACCAGCAGTCGGCGCGGTCATGGCTACATCACGCTATTCATTGATCTGAATGCCCGGCGACTCTTGTTGTTGTTTGCTACTCCCGGCAAGGATGCCAAGACCTTTGAGAAAATCTCCGGAGATCTACAGGTCCATGGAGGTAGCGCGGAAGCGATTACCAATATGGGCACCGGCCTCTCGCCGGCCGTCCAGAAAGAGGCTGCCGAGCACCTGCCCAATGCTGAGATCACCTTCGATCGTTTTAACCTCATGAATCTCGTCAATGAGGCCGTAGTTGTCGTACGCAAGGGGGAAGTCCTCACTCTGCTCGACCTCGTAAAGACCCGATGGCACTGGCTCAAAAATGATAGCAACCTCAAGGTTGAGCAGAAAAAAAAGCTGCAGAACTCACTCAAAAAAGACCAGAACCTCAAAACGGCACAGGCCTACCAGTTTTGGCTGACCTTTCAGGATATATTCACGGTCAAGAATCGCCACCAGGGCGCCACCGCGCGCAAGGTCTGGATCGAAAACATCAAGAACAGCGGTCTATCGCCTATGGTCAAGGTCGTCTACACCATCATGAATCACTGGGTCGGCGTACTCCGATGGTTCGAAAGCCAGATCACCAACGGAATTCTCGAAGGCTTCAACAGCCTTATCCAATCCGCCAAGACTCGGCGGGGCTATCGCACCTACAAGACGTTTATCAACACGGCTTGCCTCATTTTGGATAAGCCGGATCTCAGGCTATCCACTTAAAATGACGAAGAATCTGGATGCGTTCCCCAATTTCATTATTTCCGGCTTGAACATCGCCGTGCCGAATCCAGGGAGCCTGACGGCCACATTAAACCCTGGCACGGCTTACCTGAACGGTACCCGCGTCATTATCGCTTCTCAGGCAGCTTTCACCAACACTTACCCTCCCAGCAGTGCTATCTATGTCAGCGTCAACAACGCGGGATCGGTGAACTACTCCGCTGGATCATCCGCGCCCAGCGGATACGTGCTTATTGCGCAGGTGACCAGCAATTCTAGTAATATCACGTCCGTTCAACCGCTGCTGCTGCCCCTAAAAGTAACCCCCGAGCATTTCCGCGCGATCGGAAACGGCGAGGCCAACGACGCGCCAGCGTTTGTCGCGGCACTGGAATTCCTTGTTTCCATAGGGGGAGGTGTTCTGCATCTAAGGGCCGTTCGATACAATCTTGGGACTAACTTTATAACCACAAATGGGACTAACTCATTGGTCCCGCTGCCCATTCTGTCAACCTCTGGGCCATACATAGACATCGTCATCTCCGGTGACTTCACGGTTCGTGCAGCGGGGGCCGTAGCTCCGAACTCAGGAACCGTGCTTTTATCTCAAGCCACAGGAAGCGGCACGCTACCGTCCTTAATAGGAGCAGTGGCCCAAAACTCGGGCACCCCGTCCTGGACAAACTTGGGCATCCACTTCAAAAAAATCAAGTTTCAGACGCAGACCAACGGTGGCGTCATAGGCGCAAACCTTTACTCATGTGTGAACGGCTCGTTTGAAGATGTCACGGCGGACATAAACTCCAAACCTGGCGGCTTCGTCCCACCCACAATTATCTCCACGGGCTTGATCCTTCCTGGCCCGGGTAATTTTGGAATATCCTACGCGGAAAAGTTCTACATAACCGGGTATTATTACGGCCTGCAGCATGCTTCCCACGCGCGGCTCAACGGACTCATCCAAAATTGTGTATCCGCAATAACGATTCCTGAGTCATACAGCCATATCGCTTCATACCAGCGTGTGACAACACAGGGGTGCTCGTATTCGATTTTCTGCGGCGCAGCATCAGGAAAGGCAACAGAGGAAAACTCCATATGCGGAGTGTTAGACATCGAGCGCGATACATCGTTTCCATTCGTTGATGATATTCATGTCGCATTCGGAGCGTCGCTAAATGGCTCTCTTATTTACAATGTGGCAGCCGATAATATGTCGTTTATAAGCATCGCTGGGCCAGGTTCGAATAACCTTATGCTGTTCAGCGCGGCAATGGGGCAATATGTTACGCCGTTAGCAAAAATTATAGTTACATCTAAAAGTATTACCGTAACCCCCACCGCAAATAACACGGAGGTTTACCCTGAAAACTTGCCTGTACCGATAACGGTAACCGTGGAGCCGGGGAAGTACATTGGGCAAAGCGTCACGGTTTATGGCCATTATTCGGGCAATGTCACAGTGGCTTCGAATGTTACTTCTGGAGAACCGGCCTTTTATTTACCAAACAACGTAGCTGTTTATACTTACATAATGCAGGGTGGAAACGGAAGCGCCCAGAATATCAAGCTCATCTGGAACGGGGGGGCGTGGAATGCTTATACACAAGGGTCTCTGTTCCTGAACACCGTGTCCGTTACCGCCAATTTTTCTATCGCTGGCACTGGCGGCGGTTCCATCGTCATGACTCCCCCTTTACAGGGAGTCTTCAAGGTAGTCAGTTTTATGCTTACTGGCTACATGAACAACACAGCAACGGCGCAAACGCAAAGGTTCCCAACCGTGTTTACCCAGATCCCTATTATATTAGGCAATAATACCGGCATAAATCCGACACTATCCACCAACGGAATCACGTGGCCCGTCAGCATGACGGCGGCGGCCAGCGGCAACATCATAATCGGGGGGCAGTAATCTCGAGTGCGCCAACAGGTGTATCCGCCGTCTCAAATCGCGCATCGTGCGCCGCCGCCTCATCAAACAGGATTCACCATGGCCTCCCGGATTTCTGCAGTAGGTACCTGCAGCAAATAGCATCCTCTGTCCGCTACAACCCGGGTTAAAAAACCCGAACGGCATCCGAGACAGCAAACTCCATGGCCCACATAAGAGGCTTCTTTGGCCTGAACCTTAAGTTATTCATCGACACGGACATACACCATCGTCGTCATGGTAATCTCCTGAAAATAACTTATATCGATGCCTCCACCTGTGTGAAAGAGGATTCGATACCTGGCATATTGTGGTCGAGTTGCTGCCTTATATCCGGCCTTTGATGCAGCGCAATCAGCCTGCTAGCCATGAAGGAATCCGCCGGAAGAACTCCTCATTTGCGATACATTTATCTCAATACGGCAGATCCACAAACCGCTTCACAGCACCCGCCACGGTAAATTTGTTCTCAGCCCCCAGTAGCGTTGTCGCTGAGTTTTTAGTCATTCTCAAATAATCTAGACAATGCGATTACGGACTTCTGCTCTGGATATGCCGAACTATACCGCCACCTACAGGGGATGGTGAGGAGGCCACCCACCTAAACTTCAGCCATAATAAGAAAGGCATTATATTCTACTGATCCCGTGTTTCTCCATAAAACGATATAGCGTGACACGAGAGATGCCAAGTTGGGTCGCCGCCCGTGTGACGCTGCCCCGGTTGTGGCCTAGCGCGGTGCGAATGGTGTTAATTTCCATTTTGTCGCGCGCCTCGCTCAGAGTAGTAACCGAGCGGGTCGAGAAGCTGTTTCTTCGATCTAGTCCCAGATCGACAGGGGAGATAAGGGACTTATCACACATTACCATGGCTCCGCGTACCCGATTGACCAACTCGCGGACATTACCCGGCCAATCGTAGTGGTTCATGATGTACAGAGCATCTTCGCTGAACCCTTTGACCCTGCACCCTTTTTCGTCGGCGAAGTGGCGGAAGATATATTGGGCCAACAGGGGCACGTCCCCGATACGTTCGCGTAAGGCGGGCATTTTAATCTGCAGGACATTGAGACGATAGTAGAGATCCTCGCGGAAGCGGCCCTCGTGCACAGCCTTTTCCAGATTGACGTGTGTGGCCGCAAGCACCCGCACATCTACGTTAATGTCTTCTTCACCACCTACCCTCTGTATGGTTTTTTCCTGCAGGAAACGTAGAAGGTTAGCCTGAAGTTCCATAGGCAGATCGCCAATTTCATCGAGGAAGAGGGTGCCGCCGGAAGCGACCTCGATGCGGCCGATTTTGCGCTGGTGGGCGCCTGTGAACGAGCCCTTTTCGTGACCGAAGAGCTCGGACTGGATGAGGTTCGCGGACAATGCCCCACAGTTCATGGCCACGAAAGGGCCACCGGCCTGCGGGGAGCGTCTGTGAATGGCTTGCGCGGCCAGTTCCTTGCCCGTGCCGCTTTCTCCGGTAATCAGCACGGGAGCCACCACCCCGGCCACTTTGCGAATACGCTTAAACACTTTTTGCAGCTGTGGGCTGGTGCCGACCATTTCACTTTCGCCATTGTTGCGCACCTCCCGTTCTTCGAGCGAGAACGTGTCCGCGATGATCTTTGCCATCCCCAAGGCATGTCCAAGTGTGTGCAGCAACCGGTTGGGATCAATGGGCAGGGTGTGGTAGTCGTAAAACGTGCTACCGATCAGCTCACGCAAGGGGAGTAAGTCCATGGCCTCCCTAGGGAGCAAGGCGATCCAGTGGATTTGCTCGGCCTTGGCGATGACGGATACCAAGCGCCGGTCATTATCAATGATAGCTTGATGATCTAGAGCGACGATCCCCACTTTAAAATCTGCTGTGGCCAAGAGTCGTTGCAGGTCACTGATATCCTCTGCGTACTGCAGATGCCATCCTTCGCTGCATAAACGCACCGCGCACGGTCCTATAGCCCGCTTCGCACCGAAATACAGTAGTGGGCGACTGGCATCAAGGGTGCCCACTCCGCAAAGTTGACTGCGTGACATATTAACTCCATCCCGTCATCTATGTATCGCGAAACCATAATACGAGCGCCGTGTTTATAACACTATAGTATTCCTAATAAAATGATACTATCGGTGAACGTCATTCCCGCCCTTAGTCTGCAGCTGCCGATCTTGAGAGTGGAAAGGCCGGGGCTACCACACGGCAAGACATTGGCTATTTCACCCACTGAGGGCTCAAAATTCAAACATCTCCTTATATTCTAGTGTAATGTTACATGCTTTTTACTGTGTAAGCGGCTGTTACGCGAATGACCTTTTGCAGCATGTCGCGGGGCACTTGTGCACCACGCTATCGCGTACATCTGCAAACTCGGCTTGGATTGCGGATGACATAGTCGGCTCCATGATTATAGGTTCTGCCAGTGACGCTTGTACCAAGAAATCGTCATCGCCAACCCATCGTCAAGTGGAATCATAGGTATCCATCCGAGACTATAATAGGCTTTGGAAATATCCAGGTACTTAATAGAGGGCGTGGTTTTTATTGGACCAGAAAAAACGGGGGTCAGCGCTTTTCCACCGAACATTTTGCTGGCTACGGTTACAAGAGCTTTTGTGGAGATAGGCTGTCCTGATCCAAAGTTGAAAGCCTCTCCTGCCTCCGAGTCAAGATGTTCCGCTACAGCAATATATGCTCTGGCCATGTCACTGATATGCAGACAGTCGATCTGTGAGGATCCATCATCGCGCGTACCAAAATCATAAGGTGCACTGGTGATCATGTTGGATATAGCCCTCGGAACAATACGGCTGAAGTTGGTGTCACCAGGGCCATAGGTATTCATGAACCGGCAGCACGCAGCTTTCATCCCATATACGCTTGCATAGGTTCTGACTGCCACATCTCCAGCAACTTTGGATGGCGCATAAATGTTTTGCGCACTAAGAGGCGGGTGACCTTCAGTGATCGCATGGTCCGTGCTGGTCGCTCCGTAATAGGCCCCGCTGGACGCAAAGACCAGACGGTCGACACACCCGGAGGTTCTGATCGCTTCCAAAACGGTATAGGTTCCCTCAGTATTGACGCTCAGTGTTTCAAAGGGCAGTACGTTACTTATAGGGACAATGGGCTGGGCAGCAAGATGAAACACCGTATTGATCTCGAATCGTTGCAGTGTCTGACGCAATAAATCAATATCACGAATGTCCCCCTGTATATAATTCACCTGCGGAGCAATGTTGGCTAAGACAAGATAGGAGTTTTTTGGTAACCAACGATCAAGTATGTACACTCGCGCGCCAAGAGCCAGCAGGCTTTCGCACAGATGTGAGCCACCAAACCCAGATCCACCGGTTACCAGACACTGTCGTCCAAGCCAAAAGTTGCTCATTTTACTGACCCTCGTGCTGGTATCCGGTTTTCATAAGGTTACGATAGAAACGAATCGTCGTTTTGATAGATTCCAGAAAATCTGACTGAGGTGCGAAGGCAGTCGCATTCTGGAGTTTTTCCCCATTCAGATGTTGTTTTGTGATGGCACGTACGGGAGATGTACTCGCACGTACTTTAATCGCAATGCCATTTTCAATAATGGTGTCGGCACGTTCCTGGTCAAATTCCCTTTCCACCTCGGCAGCTTGTTCAACGATGGCTTTTAGCATCAAAGGGGTTGACATATAGGTCCCTCCTGCCAGGTTATACACTTCTCCACGACACCCCTTGGAGTGGGCGACTAAAAGGATGGCACGGATTAGGTCGTCGACGTAAAGGTAATCTCGATGGTGTTCGATGGCATCAAAATAAAGTTCTGGCGCTTGAGGCTCCTCATTGGCGAAAATGCTGACCATAGCTTTTGGCAGTAAGCGGTAACCAATATTAAAATCCCATGGACCATATATGTTACACATTCTCAGGGTTACCGTAGGGATACCAAATGCTTCATGATAGGTTCGGGAGAAAACATCTGCGGCTAGTTTGGCTGAGTCATAGATCCCGATTCCATGCAGGGGAGTGAGATGTTCGAAATAGGAATCCCCCTCCATTTCTCCGTAAACCTTGTCAGTAGAAGACAAGAAAACCATATTTACTTTATAGGGAGCCACGCGACAGGCTTCGAGTATATTAACCCAACCCATCGTATTAGCCATGATGGTCTCTTGCGGTGCGAAAACCGCTTTTTCGACAACCGTTGCGTAGGCGGCAAAGTGGAAAATATAGTGGAATCGGCCCTCTGAAACAATTTTATTCATAGCTTCGGCGTCAGTCACATCTGCCTCTTGAACAAGCACTTTGGATCGCAGTTGCATAGAGGCACAGTTCAATATGGAATCGCGGGTAGGATCAATGTTGATATCCACAACGGTAACATTGGCGCCATACTCCACCAAGTGCTTTACAAGGTGTCCACCCAAAAAGCCAAACCCACCAGTCACTAATATATTCTTAGCTTCAAAATATTCATTGGGGAGTTGCTGCGGTAGTATTGAAATTTTATTTTGCGTGTACATGCTCGTTATTCTCCAAGTGCTGCGTTTGTGCGTGGATAAGCTTCGTTACTCACACCTCGACCAATGTTTTGCTTTCGAAGACGTACCGAGTCAAGATAGTATGTGTCTAATAATTTTGAGAAAAACATGCTATGAACCATTCTTTTTTTCTAATGTGTGTTTGTGCGCCATATCATATAAGTTTCGCACATTAAGTAGAATGAACTTCTCACGTTCACTATATGAAGAAAACGGTTTATTTAATAACCGGCGCAGCCAAAATAACGTCTTTTTATTCCTTTCCGTGCACACCGCACGGTGCCGAACATAAAACCACGGATTCTGTATGGCTTCTTCAAATCTTGTATATTCAGGAATCTCTAACCGAAAAACCTCTTCCATTCTTTGTGTTTCAGTCAGGACAAAATGCGGTTCAACTTCCTGAGGGGACATGAACCATCCCATACGCTCTACTAACGGTGACTCAAAACTAAGAAATCGTACCAGCCATACAGACAATATCAATCCAGAAAGTAATGGAATATACCAGAAGAAAAGCCCGATTTTTGGTATACCGAGAATATATTGGACTGCAGCAGTATCCATGGAGAAGACATAATCAATAACCAGCACTGACAGCACCACACCTAAAATACTGACCCAGCCAAACTGCGCAGCTGATTCACTCCATGTGAGATGTCGGTCATCGCGAACCTGTTCTCCCCAGTGCAGTTTTTTTCCACGAGCCCAATACAAAATTATGAGGGTAAATTGAGCCATATAGATCGGCGCCATCATGATGCTCAGAATGAAGTAAAGAAGATAGGACCAAATCATCTTTACGATACCGCCGAAAAGATGTGCTGTACCATTCTTGACGTTGTATAATATGGGAAGCAACATTTTCATGAAAATTGAAAATGCCAAGAATCCCAAAGAGAAAAGAAAAAAAATACGGTATTTGTACATCACAAGGACACTGATCATTGGATGCTTAAAAATATAGATCAAACCGAATAATGCCATTGAGAAGAAAATCCATCCAAGAATTGGATTTACGTAGTTAATAGCACTGGTAAAAAGTCTTGCCTTATACAGCGTATTGATACGCGTAGACATAAAGAATCGAAAGTACAACATACTTCCGTACATCCAGCGAGTTTCACGTTTCATATCATCAATCAGGTTTGTCGGCAGCTCCTCGTAGCCCTCAATCTGCGGTAGTGACCATATTTCATAACCAGAACCAGCCATCAGTGCCGCTTCTATATAATCGTGTGAAATAGGTTTTCCACTAGCGAATGGCCCTTTGGCACGCAAGGATGGAAGCATGCAGTTGTCCATAAAAGCTTTTGTGCGGATAATGGCATTATGACCATAATAATAGCCATGCCCCATGTAAAAATAGTTTTGTCCATAAAATCCTATTTTTAGTGTCAACGCCGAGATGAATCGACTAATCCTGGCGTGCAATGTTTTACGTAGAACCATTGAAAGATAGCATTGAACAATACCAATTCTTGGATTCCCGTCCATGATTCGAGTAAGTTTAACCAACGATTCACCGGGCATAATACTATCAGCATCTAGCATTATCATGTAATTATAATTATGACCCCATCTCCGGCAAAAGTCAGTCACATTACCAGACTTTGAATTACTATTCACACGGCGATGGCGGTATACAAATCGTCCCCCTGGATATTTTTCGATAAGTTTATGAACAACCCACTCTTCTTGAATAAAGCTTTCAACTTTTTTACTATCGGACAATATGAAGAAATCAAATCGTGATGACTCTTCAGGAAATTGAGCGCACAAATCCGTCCAGCTGGCTGCAATTGCCGCCCCGACTCGCCTAGGATCTTCGTTATAAATAGGACATATAATTGCTACGTGAGTGCTCGGATTAATGATTTTTACCGCACTATGTAACGGATGATAAGGATCTTTATCGATGCCCCGTAGAGACACAACAAAACCGAAAAACATGCCAACGAAATAGGTCATACCCAGATAACCAAGACTGAAATAAGCCAGCAGAAATGGTCCATATATCCATGGTGAGAAGTGGTACATGAGCATGAACAGATAAGTAATATAAGTCATAATTGAAATCAGGGCGAAAGACAACAACCGACTGATTGTTACCCGTTTTTTTGATGCCCGTTCCCATTCTGGATGATTACTTTCAGGATAGTGCATGACGCAACACCATGTGTGCTATTGAGTCTCTGGGAAATGGCGTACTGATTAGCAGATTATGGTGGGCCGTCTTCTGGACTATTATTTCGATGGAACAACTCGCAGTTGCAAATTCATCGATTATATTGTACAAATCTGACCATGATTTTATTTTTCCGGCGATGAACCATAGCGTCTCATTATCAGACACACCAGGTATTCTCATCTGTTGCAGATAATTTGCTTTTTCTTCCTGTGTCATTTTCATAAATTATAACCCCTTCGCTATGCCAATAGGATAAGCAGCACTGAACAAAATAGAAGTAATCTGTTGGAGACGAACGCTAGGCGCATTAGCTACATAAATGACGCTTCCGTTTTGGATGGGAAACTGTTGTGCTGCCCGCAGACCCGATACATGATCCCAGGCGAATCGGTAGATTACTTTGTGAGACGGCGAGAGCACATAAACAGAGCGGCCTTGAGCCGTAGGGCCAATACCGCCCGCTTTGGCCAGAGTTTGTGCCAAGGTGGGTGTGAAGCCAAAGGAAAGTAGACCACTCTGAGTGAGACCCGGTCCAAGGCAGTTCGCCCGTACCAGTGTGCGATGTGTCAGTATCACCCGATCCCCAGGGGCGAGCGGCACGTGGTGCATCAGCGAGGCTCTTATGGAAAGTGTGTGGGGCTCCCCATTTTGCACTACAACAACTTCGTTAGCCTGCAAACTATGACCATAATTCCGTCCGGTGCTTCTGTATCCACCTGCGCGGGTGATAGCTTCTGCCAATGTAATTCCAGCATTCTGCCAATTCAGAATAGTTGGTTTTGCGGCTGAACCTGTCACGACGACATGCTGACCACGATTTTTTATCATATGCACACGTATTTCTGGTGACTGAAAACGGCGTAACCGTTCCACCAGATAATCCAAACGGTTATCCGCATCAGTAGTCGACAAGCCCCCGATTTCTGCCTCGCCGATATAAGGTAGGTTCACGAACCCGGTCTCATTAAGCGTGTACTGTCCCATATCTTCTTTACGTGGATTATGGTCACTTCCACCGCCTGAACCCAATCCTGTTTGAACGGGCATAGTCCAAAACGTGACACGCACTACATCGCCCGGCATAAGCCGTACCGCCACAGTTTCTAATCTCTTTTTTAGGGGATCTATTTCACGGATGGCCTTCAATTTTCTGTCTTCCAACTCTTTTCGCCAGAGTGTACGGGCGAACTTCGGGCTGACTGTGATTAGACGTACATTGGTATGTTTGGTCTGCGCGTGTATCTGGCTATCTGATGGACCTCCACTAGGGAGGTAGGCACAGCCGCTGAGCGCAGAAACAGCTACCAGAATGGCTGAGGCCGGCTTTTTAGTGGATTCCAACAGGTCCTTAATCATTTGATCACCAGGAAAAGAATAGAGGTAATAAGCAAAGTCCACCCGATCCATTCAATGCGATGAGGTAAGGTGGGATCCGGTGGCAAGGAAGGGCCGCTAATGTTTTCGATGTAATACTGGTGCTGAATAGCTGATTGTTGTGCTACCGCCAGCTGGCTGTATGCAGCCTTGACCAAATTTTCTGCTACTTGTACTGCGTTTTGTTTGTAAGTATAGGTGCCGTATCCTTTCGTCAGACCAGACACTCCATCAGTTGAAGCTTGAATATGGCTAATCTCTGACTGAATAGCCTCAGCGCTCGCCTGTAGGTTAACAATCTGATGGCTGCGTGGGGCTGCCCCTTCGATTACCTGCATGCGCGCCAGAATGATAGCTTTTTTGACCATCAAGCTATTCAATAAAGACATTTTTGACGTGTAGGCAATGTCTGGGCTTACGATGTGGTGCTGTACCTGATAACCAGATAGAGCGTCGATAGTCTGATGAAGGCGGTGTTTTGCGGCCTCTACAACTTTTTCATCAAAAGCTTCCGCTTTATGAAGCGCTTGCGTATTGAGCGCATTAATGGCCGACTGCCCTGCCTGCAAAACTGAACGATTTAATCTGTAGGACCCTTCTGGCGAGTAACTTATTGTAGATAACTCCATAATACCGCTCTTTTTATCAATTGTTATTCGTACCTGATGCCTATAATACTTCCAGAGGACAGTCTGTTTTGTAGAGAAGCCGTTCATTAAACCACCAAATCTTGATACAAAATCGCCATGTGAGAAAATATCTGCAAGATGCTTTTCATTTTGCGCCTGAAATCCCGTCCAGGAATGAATGTAGTGACTCAGGATGTAGTCGCCCTCGAGAGACTCACTGCCTGACTGTGACAATTGCAATGTCATGGTAGCCCTGTGCTGATGAGGCTGGTACACCACAATAGATGAACGGCTGACATACTCCGGCGCCGCAATTCCTGCAAAATATACTATCGAAAAAACATTTGGTACTGCGACTATCCAGAAAAATAATGGTCTTTTATAAAACGGCTTTTTCATTTTTAAGAGTATCCTTTGAGCTTTAAATTATGTGTCTGATCAAAGGAAATCATGGGTTTATCCATCTCATATATTGCATTTCCGTTTCCCATGGTGCGCCCCTGTAATGTGTTTATGCTTATTACTCCGTGACTATAATAAGCAAACGTCGCATACTTACAATCTTGGTAAGATGTGAAACAACGCCTAATTTCAAGTGCCGCTTGCCTTAGATTGCATCCGTCGGCTGGCCGTTTTTTTGCTGCTCTGTTTTTAGCGCGCAAAAATGTTGCGTCAAGGTTTCCTGTTAATATTTGTCGCTCAGCAAGTTATGTGCCACTTGTTGCAATGGCTTAGTTTGACAGCCTTTTCCAGAATGATTGCTCATTTTCTCAAGAGGTAGTGGAGGAAATATCCGGTCAATTTGTAACTAAATTTATACATAATACCTAGTTAAGTTAATTCACCATGAAAATAGCAGTTAAGTTTCATGTAGATATAATGCCAGAGAGATTTTTGCTTAATTTGTAATTAAACCCACACAAGGCGCCTGATTAAATCGGCTCGCCGCAAAATAAACAATTATTTATCATACAGGTACAATCTCAGAGGAATCTTTCGATTAATTTGTAAGGAAACTCATACACGAACTCTAATTTAATTGACTTAATACAATAATTATGGTTATTAATCATGCAGATACAACGTAATTTATGGCTGATCAGTATTGTGTCTCTGGTTTTTCTGGTGTGTTGAATAGTCCTTCTGGATGTGGACCGAGCAGACCATAAGAAATGCACTTGGAAATGCGAAGGAATATCGGCGGACTGCGGAAATGTGGCGCAACTTACTGGATTATATTTGGTATTTCGATATGCCCTACATCAGATAACTTTTATTTCAACGAGATAACCGGTCTTGGATTGTGCCACGGCGATCATAACGTACAAAAAAACGACGTGAGAAAATAATGGCATGACTCATGAAACAGC